>Ga0207716_100208_pt1 | contig 39105 bp, 42 predicted proteins | sample TtaePargueraPR_FD_187739 | JGI IMG/M metagenome (GOLD analysis project Ga0207716, IMG submission 187739) | Aerobic enrichment media microbial communities from Bioluminiscent Bay, La Parguera, Puerto Rico - Tt and P2 (5) (SPAdes) | ecosystem: Environmental > Aquatic > Marine > Unclassified ... | reverse complement strand
ACCGTTATAAAGACATTCTTCGATTTAAACTAAGTGCTCTACTTTATCAAAACTTTACTTTAGGGGGTGGAGTCAATGTCTTGTTTGAAGAAAATGGCACCGCTAACCTTGGTTCTGTTTTGAGTTTGAGGGTGAGGTATTAATTAGAATTAAATTCCACACTTCACCTCGAAGAAGTATGATCCGAAACAATTTTCCATTCTCCGTCTATTTTTTGCCAGAGCAAGCTGAAATGTCCGCCCAAAGTATCCTTTTCTCGTTTTAGCTCCCAACTTCCCAACATATAGGCATAATTATCACTTAGGATTTTTAAATCGATTAGCTCAAAATTGAGTTTTCCCATGGCTGCTTTGTCGGGATAAGCCATTTTGTAATTACTCAAGGTTTTTAACCAACCGTAAGTAGGTCCTTTTGCACCTACAAAAAGCAAGGAGTCAGATTTCCAATAGGCTTGCATAAAACCCTCTATATTGCCTATGTTCCAATTTTCCTCTTGAAACTTCATCTGCAATTTTATTTGAGATTTCGCTAAGCTTTCGCTTTGTTGGGCTAGTAAAACACTACTGATAATCAATAAACCAAACACCAAAGTAATTTTCTTCATATTTATTTATTTTAGCTAATAGACAGGAAACTGAATGGGGTATAACTCATTGTAAGCTTTAAGCACCACAATTAACTCTCGGTCTTTTTTGCGTTTCATTTTCTTAAATCGCTGATTTAAAATGGGCTCATTTTCGATATAAGGTGCCAAGGCTTTGTGTTCCAAAGGATAAATTTTACCATTTTCAAAGTCCAAGAACAGTTGTTTCATGCTCTTACTTCTTTGTTCCACAGGAAAGCCAAAAGCATCAATGGTTTGAAATGTAGAAACCACTATGGCTGAAAAGTGGGTTAAAGCACCAATGTTTAAAAAACGCCAATAAGCTTCATTATAAGAAATATACACATTGCCCGACTGAGAATAGCCCCAAACTTTATCCGGATTTACTCTAATCATTTGTTCTAAAGAATCATCGTAAACAAATAAGCTGCTGCCTTGGCGTTCAATTTTTGCCTGAATGGATGGGGCATTCTGCTTGAACTCTTCAAATGACATGTAAATTCCCTCTTGAAAAGGAAAATCCATTACATAAGTGATTAGTTGCTTTTCTTGAGCAAAAAGAGAAGAACTTATTAAATAAAGAAAGAGTGAGATATATTTCATCCTAAAAATTGAAACCTAAAAATACAAATCTACTTTGGCATCAGCCATTTTCTGCTTCTTTTATGGATAACTGAATTCTTTTTCTTTTTAAATCCACTTCCATTACTTTTACATAAACCTCTTGATTTAAACGCACTACTTCGTTTGGGTCACTAACAAATTTATTGGCCAAATGCGATATATGAACCAGACCGTCTTGCTTTGCGCCAACATCTACAAAAGCGCCAAAATTGGTAATGTTTGTCACTTTACCGGGCAAGCACATTCCTTCCTTTAAATCCTCAATCGATTTTACATTTGCATCAAATTCAAAAGCTTTTCGCTTGCTCCTTTTATCTTCTCCAAACTTGAGCAATTCTGCTTTTATATCATTTAAAGTTAATTCCCCTACTTCATGAGAAAGGTATTTTTTCCAATCGATTTTTTCAATTTTTTCTCTTTCCGTTTTTATCTCTGCTTCCTGAATGCCGTTTTCTTTCAAAATCTGTTTCACCAAAGCATATTGTTCCGGATGAATTCCGCTTTCATCTAATGCTTCGGTGCCTCCTTTTATTCTCAAAAAGCCGGCAGACTGTTCAAAGGCCTTATCGCCTAAACCCTTCACCTTTTTCAAGCTTTCTCTGTTTTCAAAAACGCCATTTTCATTTCTAAACTGTACAATGGTTTCTGCCAACTTGGGTCCCAAGCCGGAAATATATTGCAACAAATGTTTACTCGCTGTATTCAAATTAACACCCACTAAGTTCACACAACTTTCCACTACCCTGTCTAACGACTCTTTTAATTGTTTTTGATTCACATCGTGCTGGTACTGCCCTACTCCAATAGATTTGGGATCAATCTTCACTAACTCAGCCAATGGATCCATTAAACGGCGACCGATGGAAACTGCTCCTCTCACCGTTACATCATAATCGGGAAATTCTTCTCTTGCTACTTTAGACGCTGAATAAACCGAAGCTCCACTCTCGTTTACCACAAAAGAATATACTTGATGATTAAACGGAATGTTTTTAATCAAAGCATCGGTTTCTCTACCTGCCGTTCCATTGCCAATGGCGATGGCTTCAATTTTATAACTTTCCACCAAGTTTTGAATTTTCTTTACCGCCTGCTTTTCTTCTTTTTGAGGCGGATGTGGATAAATCGTTTCATTGTGCAACAGCTTACCGGTTTCATCCAAGCAAACTACTTTACAGCCGGTTCTAAAGCCGGGATCAATCGCCAGTACACGCTTCTGACCTAAAGGTGGCTCCAACAAAAGCTGTCTCAAGTTTTCAGCAAAAACATGTATAGAAGTTGCATCGGCTTTTTCTTTTAGCTGAGTTTTAAATTCTGTTTCCATTGAAGGCAACAACAAGCGCTTCCATGCATCTTTTGCAGCTAAGCGAATTTGTTCTTCCGTTTCTGGATTCTCTTTGCGAATAAAAAAAGAGGGGATTTGATCGGTAATTTCTTTACCTACTTTTAATTTTAAACGCAAGACTCCTTCTTTTTCACCTCTGCTCATAGCGAGAAAACGATGCGCTGCCATTCGCTTCAGGGGTTCTTCCCAATCAAAATAATCGCTGTACTTTTCTCCTTCTTCTTCTTTTCCCTTTACTAATTTTGACTGAAAGTTGGCTTTGTGGAAAATATTCCTTCGCAGCATATCCCTAAGCGACTTGCGCTCGTTCATCCATTCGGAAATAATGTGTCGTGCACCTTCCAAAGCATCCTCTTCCGATTGCACAGCCAAATTGATGAAACGCTTAACTGTATCCGACAAATGGTTAACATCTTGCGCCATGATGATTTTAGCCAAAGGCTCTAAACCCACTTTTCGCGCTTTATCGGCTTTGGTTTCCTTGCGCTGCTTATAGGGCAAGTATAAATCTTCTAAATCAGTTAAATCATAAGAAGACATGATTTGCTGCTTCAGCTTCTCATCTAGCTTCCCTTGTTCTTCAATGCTTTTTAAAATCGACTCTTTACGCTTATCAACTTCATCAAACTGCTTAGCCAATTTGTGAATTTCTTCAATTTGAACTTCGTCTAAGCCTTTAGTTAACTCTTTACGATAGCGAGCAATAAAAGGAATAGTGGCTCCCTCTTCAAAAAGCTGCATACAAGCCTGCACACTTTTTTCGTTAATATTGCTTTGTTTACATATCCAAGAAGTTGCTGAAAGTTGTTGTTGCATTTGTATAAATTCTGTTTTAAATTCACGAACAATTCCGCCCTCTGAAGGGTTTCATTAATGATTCACAATATTCGTTAGTCCCTTTTAATATCCAAAGAACAAAAGATGAAAAAAAGTCAATTTTTACTATTATTTGTTTCAATACTAAGTTTAGCTGCTTGCGCACAAGAAAGTAAGCAAGAAGAAAACAATTACCGCTTTCAAAAAAGTGAAGCTGAATGGAAAGAGCAACTTAGTCCTTTAGAATATGAAGTGATGCGAAATGAAGGCACTGAAAAAGCATTTAGCGGCAAATACGTCAATTGGAATAAAGAAGGTGTATTTATTTGCAAAGCCTGTCAAAATCCGTTGTTCGACAGCGAAACTAAGTTTAAATCAGGTACCGGTTGGCCTAGTTTTTATGATGTAGTTAATAAAGGAAATGTATTGTTAAAAGAAGATCCAAAATACGGTTGGAACCGCATAGAAGTGGAATGTGCCAACTGCGGGTCTCACCTAGGTCATGTTTTTGACGATGGTCCTGCTCCCACCGGTAAAAGATACTGCATTAATTCAGTGGCATTAGATTTTGAGAAAAAGAAATAGGTCTTAAGATTAATTAGGAAACCCTAAAAAACAAACGTCCGTAAGTTTTCAGTAAATCTTAAAACCAAACAATATGAAATCTTTAAGAATCGGAGTATTATTCAGTACAATTATATTTCTAACAAGCTTAAGCACTACTGCCCAAGTTAATGCAGGCCTGGGAATTGACCACGCATCAGCTGTTGATGAAGCAGGTCTCGACTTAAGAGTAGGGTATCAATTTAATGAACACTTAAACCTTGTAGGTGATTTTAGTCTATTTTTTGTAGACGATGGCGGACGCTATGTTAAGAATCGATATTGGAATGAGTTTAATATTAATTTACATTACTTTTTTGCTGTAAGCGATACAAAGTTTTCACCTTATGCCCTATTTGGTTTAAATACTACCTTTTGGGGAGTTAAATTTGAAAATCAACCGGGCATGGGTGATTATGAAGATACTGATTCTGAAGTGGGACTAAATTTAGGCAGTGGCTTAGATTATAACTTAGACAAGAATTTCAAACCCTTCTTTGAAGTGAAATACCTCATGACAGATGACTTTAATCAGGGCAATATCACCTTTGGGATTAAGTATGTTTTTAGTAATTAAGGATAGAATAATTCAAGCGCAAAAACATAACTTTACGAATTGAATAAAAACCAAAACTATGATATCAACAACAATACAAGAAAAACTTCAAAATCAAATACAAAAAGAAGCGTCGTCTTCTCATTTATACTTAGCGATGGCTTGCTGGGCAGATGTTAAGGGCTTTAGTGGTGTAGCTAAATTTCTTTACGATCAATCTGATGAAGAGCGCATGCACATGCTAAAGTTAGTAAAGTTCATTAATGAAAGAGGCGGACATGCAACAGTTCCTGCCTTGGAATCTCCAAAGAAAGAGTTTGATTCATTAATGGCGGTTTTTAAAAGTATCTTAGAGCACGAAATAAAGGTAACTGAATCGATTAACGATATTATTACTGCTTGCTTAAAAGAAAACGACCACTCCACTAACAACTTTATGCAGTGGTATGTTACTGAGCAATTGGAGGAAGAGCAAATGGCTCGTTCCATTATTGATAAATTAGAAATGATTGGCAGTGATACTTCTAGTTTATACCTATTCGACAAAGAGTTGGGCGCACACAATGTGTAGTAAGCTATGATGAAACAAAACGAGCGCTCCATTGCTTTTTTTGCCACATTATTAATTGTTGCAGGAGTAAGCATGTTGAACTTGGAGCAAATCGATTTCACTTCTAATCGAATTGCCTATCTATCATTATTTGCCGGAGTTTTTTTAGCCATCATTTTCTTTATTATGCGTTATCAAAACCGCTCAAAGGATGAAGAAGAGTGATGAAGTTTACGACATTGCAATTATTGGAGGCGGTTTAGCCGGTCTACAATTGCTGCATGCTCTTTTGAGTGATGATCAGCTTAAAAATCAAAAAATTATCCTACTTGAAAAAGATGATAAAATAGAAAATGATAAAAGCTGGTCGTTTTGGGAGCAAGGCAGTGGCAAGTGGGATGATATTGTTCACAAGAGTTGGACGTTTGCTGAGTTTAACAGCAATAGTTTCAACAAAAAATACGACTTAAGTCCATACAAGTATAAAATGATTCGCTCTGCCGACTTTTATGCTTTTATTAAAAAAAAGCTGGAAGCTCAATCAAATGTATTGTGGCAAAAAGATCAAATTAAAGATGTTGAGTTCGGCAATATTTATAATTGTATTGGTAAAAATTCAACCTACTTTGCAAAAAAAGTGTTTGATAGTCGTCTAACAGATGACTATCAAAACAGCGAATACCCTTTTGTACTACAACATTTTAAAGGTTGGTTTATTGAAAGTAAAAAAGAAGTATTTGACAATTCCTGCTTTCAAATGATGGATTTTAGAAATGAGCATATAAAAGACTGTGCTTTTACTTATGTTTTACCCTTTAGTTCAACCAAAGCTTTGGTAGAATATACTTTTTTCAGTCCTAAACTGGTTAAAGAAGGTATTTATGAGCAAGGAATTAAGAATTATATAAATCAGCATTTAAAAATAAAAGACTACAAAGTTTTTGAAACTGAAGCTGGTGTTATTCCTATGAGCGCCCATCCATTTCATTTAGGTAATCAAGAGAATTACATAAAAATTGGCACTGCCGGCGGCTGGGTAAAAGCATCCTCCGGTTATTCCTTTAAAAACACTTCAAACAAAATTGAGCAGCTGATTTTGAATTTAAAAAACAATCTACCGCTAGATCATCAATTATTTAAAAAACGCTTTTCATTTTACGATAAAGTATTTTTAAGCGTATTGCAAAACGAAAATCATTTGGGAGCAAAATTGTTTGAAGAGATGTACAGCAAAAACAGCATTCAATCAATTTTTAGGTTTTTAGATGAAAAAAGCAACTTAATGGAAGAATTAAAAATTATTTCAAGATTTAGTAAAGCGCCCTTTTTAAGAGCTTTGTGGAGAGTTGGCTTGTAGTTGAAAGAGCAAACAATTTCTTAGTTTTGGATAGTTGAAGTATCTTATAAACTTACCTACAAAACCTCTTGTCCAATAAATGAATATCTATCAATATTTATTTTTCATTCTATTATTTGCCTGCGCTGACTCTAATAAAACAAACTACAAAGAGGCAATCGTCACTGCCTCTGCCTACAACTCCGTCTATTGGCAAACCAAAAAAAGCAACCCCTCTGTTGCAGCTTGGGGCGACACTTTAAAGCCCGGCATGAAAGCCATTGCTGTTTCCAGAGATTTAATTGATTCCGGCTTAACACACAATACAAAGGTTTTTATCAAAGAACTTAATGACACATTTTTAGTTAAAGACAAAATGAATCGTCGTTGGAGAAAGAAAATCGACCTTTATATGGGCAAGGATATCCAAAAAGCAAGAGAATTTGGAAAGAAAAAACTAACCATTGTTTGGAAGTCAAAGCAAAATGATTAATCCAATTCCATCTCATCTTCAGCTCCCGGCAACTCCAAAGCTTTTACCGTTTGGATAGCATTTCCGGCAATTCCTTTGATTGAACCGTACATATCAATCGTGTTTGTCACCACTTTGTCGATTTGCTTTTCGCGTTGCTTCCATATTCGCTGCATGGATCTCTTTTCGCTTTCTAAATCATTTTTCATTTGGGTAAAGCCTTCAACAATGGCTTCAATTTGCATTCTAAAGGTGTTGCTCGTTAAAAAGTCGTACAACATGTGCATTTTATCGCCTTTGTTTTCTTGTGAGCTTACCGCCATTCTTAGCTGGATAACTGACTCCCTTATAACGGCACAAAGACCTTTAAACTCCGGAAAACTACAAATCCATACACCATCTCTAATTCCCATGCGATCCATATCAGATGGCATTGCCTCAGTAACCAATATTCCTACATCAGCTCCTTTGTCGCGCATATCGGCTTTAAACTTCTCAATCCATGCCGGCTGAAAGTCTTTAGTCCGCTTACTTTCATAGTATATTTTTCCGCAATTTTGAATGCTTCGCGTATTAACCACTTGAATACAGTCGCCTCCTCTAGCACCCTTTTTAATTTCTTCAATGCTGTCTAACGGAAATTGAGCACTTAGCCATTCTTCAATTGCCAACTCCTGCACTTCTCCTTGCATTTGCATAGAACCTTGCTCCTGTTTGCGTTTCATTTCTTCCGTTAACTTCTTCTGATCTTCTAATTGCTTTTGAAGCTCTTTAAACTTCAATTCATTGCGCTCCTCCTCCGCTCTTCTAATCTTATCTTTTTCGGTTAACAGCATCTCATTCATCTTCTTCTGAGCTTCTGCCTCCGCTGCTTCTTTTAATTCCAGCTTTTCTCGCTTTAGCTTTTCAATTTCAGCTTTCGAACGGTTCAATTCTTTAACCTGCTCAGATTTCTCATTTAATTCTTTCTGAAGTTCCTGAAATTGCTCCGATTGCTCTTCCTTAAGTTTTGCCTTTAATTTTTCCTCAATCAACAAACGATCGCTCTTTAATTGTTTTTCTAGTCGCTGCTGAAACAATTCGTTTTCTTGTTTTTTCTTTTCTTCAAAATCTGCCTTTTCTTGGGCAAGTCTAGCTTTCTCTTTTTCAGTATTCTTTTGTGCTTCAGCTAACTTACTTTGATACTTCTGCTTAATTTCATCTTCTAATTGATGCGCTAAAATGTCTTGCACATCTATGCTCGTTCCGCAATTAGGGCACTTTATTTGTGTTTGTTCTTTCATTCTTCCTTTAAAATATACTTTTACAACAATACTTTTGGACCACCTTTTTTCAATAGTTCTTTGAACTCCGAAGGGCCGTCAATTAGATCGTCTTTAAAGTCATCTAACTGTCTTAAGGTTTCAGCAGAAAGTAAATCCATCATCTCATCCAAGGCTTCTGTTCTAATCATATAGGGAAACTCCTGATATAGCATTTGATCTCCTTGACAAAGGGCGTAGAGTTGACACTCTCCTTCTTCATTGACTTCTTCATGATGAACTAAACATCTTCTGAGCCATTCTTCATCATCTTGATCTCTTAATTCATTAAATCGATGCTGAAAGTTCACCCGCTCCTTAAAAAAACTTTCAATTCGCTCTCTGGAACCTTTAGAAAGTTTTAAGTTCATTTCTTGTGCACAATTCACACAAACTGCATACTCAAAAATGGTTGCTGTCACCTTTTCTCCATCAAAGCCTCTCACCGCTTTCTCGATTAAGTAAGGCGTATTAGACTCCGGTAAATTCATTTTGCAATTAATGCAATTTTCAAAGGGAGCGGCTTCTGCATCCGACCAAAATAATGGATGGATATTTGTCGTTCTTAAATGATTGGTTGAATTTTCTGACATAGGATAAAGCTACGAAAAAGCAAGCTTTAGAAAAAACATTACTACATTTTATCCATAAAAAAACCCCACCTGGCGGTGGGGCTTGCTTGTATGGTAAATTAATCAAAACTTATTATGGTGAAAACGACTTTCTCACTGTATTTCTACAGCCACCACCATACAAGCATGTGATGGAAAAAACAATTAGGACAAATATAAGACATTCTGTTTCTATATTCCAAACTTTTGCTAAAATATTTTTTATGCATTGATTTTGAAACAAAAAAAGAGCGAAAAATCACTTTTTCGCTCCTTATATATAGTGTATTAGTCGTATTAATTCCCCTGTAGTTTCGCTTTCATTGCTTTATACTTTTCTGTTTCGCCCATAATGGCGTATACTTGAACCAATGAAGCCATAGTATTTTTGTCACTAGGATCTATTTCATGAGCCTGCTCCAAAGCCGGCTTTGCTTTTGCAAAATATTCATTCGCTTTCTTTGTTGCTGCATCGTACTCTGCTTGCTCTTTTATTCCATAATTACTGGCTTTGTTGTTCCACTCCGCTCCGGCATTAAAGTACATAGCACCTAAGTTATATGCTGCGTCAAAGAACTTTGGATCTACTTCAACAGCTTTTTTGTAATCAGCTTCAGCTTTTTCAAACTCTCCCATTTGATCGTAAATCAAGCCTCTGTTGTAATACAATGTAGCATCTTCCGGATCTTTTGCTATCGCCTTATCAAAGTTATTTAAGGCTTCATCAATCTGACCGGTAGTCAGTAAATAGCTCAATTCTTCTCTTACCAAACCTTCATTATCCGGATACTTTTCTAATCCTTTGCGAATTACTTCAATCTTTTTAGTGGTGTCCTTTTTTCTATCGTAAATGCTTGCCATATACATATAGATGTCTGGTCCACCATAATTAATTTGCGTTAAAGCTGTGTAATAACCCAATGCTTCATCGTACTCTTCTAATCGCTCAGATACCAAAGCGGCATTAAACATTCCCAAAGAATCTACTCTGCCCATAATGGCATTCGTCATAATCGACTTTTCGTACATTTCTTTTGCTTTTTCAAACTCTTGATTTTGGAATGATTCAACACCTTTGTTTAACAATGCATTTGCCAAATAGGGGAATTTATTCCCCAAAATGTCACGCGTATATGTAGGGTCATCATAAGAAGTCTTGCGATTCATTATGTAGCCCATAAACTTTTGTTGATCTTCGGCATTTTCTAAATCTAACTGATTTGCCCCCTCGTCTTCAATGTTGTATTTAAGTGCGTTCAAGTAAAACTCCATGGTTTTATCAATGGCGTTGTCAAACTTAGCTCTACACTCTTCATCTTTGTTTAAAGCTGCGTTAAAGTATAAGTTTCCACCGTAATACCAAGTTTTGGCCCAGCTACCGGTTTTCTCATCTTTTACAGCTTCTTCAATGGCAACGATTCCCTTTTCAAGGTCGCTGCACTCTTTATCTCTTTCAAAGGCTTTATTGTAGTTGTAAGCTGTTACAACATTTGCCTTTTGAGCATTAACATTAGTAGCACTTATGCCTAAAGCTAAGCCAATACCCAAAACTGATTTCAAGTTCATGCTTTTAATTTTCATTGTTTAATGTGTTTAGTTTTCTGAATCTTCAGCCTCGTCGTTTGCAACATCTTTGCCATTCTCTTCAGAACTATCTTCTTGAGTCAAATTTTCTGTTCCTTCTACAGCTTCTTCACCTTCAATTAACTCTTCTTCTTCTTCCTCAGTTACATCTACTTTGGCAACGGCTGCAATAGAATCGTTCTTTCTTAAATTAATCAATCGAACTCCCTGTGTAGCTCTACCCATAATTCTTAAATCAGCCACGGCTATTCGAATAATTACACCCGAACGATTAATTATCATCAAGTCATTTTCATCAGTAACTGATTTAATGGCAATCAAATTTCCGGTTTTTTCGGTAATGTTCAAAGTTTTTACCCCTTTACCACCACGGTTGGTTACTCTATAGATTTCTGAATTATCTTCAGGGTCGTTTAAGAATGAGCGTTTTCCGTAACCTTTCTCAGAAACAACAAGCACTGTCTCTTCTTGAGCGTTTCGCACTGTAATCATTCCAATTACTTCGTCATCATCGCCTGCAAGAGTTACTCCCCTAACACCGGCAGCATTTCTACCCATACTTCTCACTTTACTCTCATTAAAGCGAATTGCTCTACCGCTCTTTAATGCCAACATAATTTCATCCGAACCATTTGTCAGCTTTGCTTCCAGAAGCATATCACCTTCTCTAATGGTAATGGCATTAATACCGTTTGAACGCGGACGAGAATAAGCCTCTAACTTTGTCTTCTTAATTACTCCATTTTTAGAAGCCATAACAATGAAGTTATTGTTAATGTATTCTTCGTCGTTTAAGTCGTTAACACAGATGTAAGCTTTTACATTATCATCCGGCTCAATGCTTATTAAGTTTTGGATCGCTCTACCTTTTGATGTTTTATTCCCTTCTGGAATTTCAAACACTCTCATCCAATAACACTTTCCTTTCTCTGTAAAGATTAGAAGGTAGTTGTGCGTTGTAGCCACAAACAAATGCTCTAGGAAATCTTCATCTCTTGTTGAACTTCCTCTAGAACCTGTTCCTCCTCTATTCTGTCTTTTGTATTCAGAAAGCTGAGTTCTTTTTATATAGCCTAAATGAGAAATAGTTACAACAACTTCCTCATCCGGAATCATGTCTTCTATACTAAAGTCTTCAGCTGAGTACTCGATAACAGAGCGTCTTTCATCGCCGTATTTATCTTTAACCTCCAGCATTTCATCCTTAATTATCTGCATTCGCATTTCTTCATTCCCTAAGATGGCTTCTAGATGCTCAATCAACTTCATTAGTTCAGCATACTCCTCTTTTAACTTATCTCTTTCAAGACCTGTTAATTTTTGAAGTCTGAGTTCCAGAATTGCTTTTGCTTGAATTTCGGATAGTTCAAAACGCTCCATTAAGCCATTTTTGGCATCATCGGGCGTTCTGCTTGCACGAATCATTTCTATTACTTCATCTAAATTGTCGATGGCAATAATTAATCCTTCAATTACGTGCGCTTTATCTTTCGCTTTTCTAAGCTCGAATTCAGTTCTACGAACCACTACCTCATGTCGGAAATCAACAAAATGTCGAATCATATCTTTAAGATTCAACATTACCGGACGGCCGTTGACCAAAGCAATGTTATTTACCGAAAAACTTGTCTGTAGTGATGTGTGCTTAAACAAATTATTCATTACCACATTCGTAATGGCATCTTTCTTTAGGTCGTAAACGATGCGCATACCATTTCGGTCTGACTCATCGTTGATGTCAGAAATCCCTTCAATTTTTTTATCGTTTACCAAGTCTGCAGTTCGCTTAATTAAGTCTGCCTTATTAACAAGGTAAGGTATTTCAGTGACGATAATTCGCTCTCTTCCGGTAGAGGTTGTTTCTATTTCAGCTTTTGCACGCATGACAATACGTCCTCTTCCGCTTTCAAAGGCCTCTTTTACGCCTTCATAACCGTAAATAATACCCCCGGTTGGAAAGTCAGGCGCTTTAATGTGCTGCATTAAGCCTTCTACTTCAATTTCTTTATCATCGATATAAGCAACAATTCCATCAATTACCTCACTTAAATTGTGTGGCGCCATGTTGGTTGCCATACCTACGGCAATACCGGAAGCTCCATTCACTAAAAGCTGTGGAATTCTTGTTGGCAATACAGTAGGCTCAGTTAAAGAGTCGTCAAAGTTCAATCGAAAATCAACCGTTTCTTTGTCGATATCCGTCAACATATCCTCCGAAAGCTTTCTCAAACGAGCTTCAGTATAACGCATTGCAGCAGGGCTATCACCATCAACTGACCCAAAGTTACCCTGACCGTCGACCAACATATAGCGCAAAGACCAAGGCTGAGCCATACGCACCATGGTATCGTAAACTGCTGTATCACCATGCGGATGGTACTTACCTAGCACCTCTCCGACAATACGCGCAGACTTTTTATAAGGTTTATTCGACAAGATTCCTAAATCTTGCATTCCGTATAAAATTCTTCTGTGCACAGGTTTTAGTCCATCACGAACATCCGGTAGTGCACGACTAACAATTACCGACATCGAATAATCGATGTAGGCCGACTTCATCTCTTCCTCAATATTAATAGGAACAATTTTTTCTCCTTCTGCCATTTTTACAGTTTTGTGTAAGAATAAAATAATCGCCTTTAGAGCGATTGAATTATTTTTCGAAGATACCTATTAATGTTAGTTTGCAAGGTTCAATATCGGTCTAATTACTAACAAATTTTTGTTGATAAAAGAGCTTTGGTTTATTATTTGTATAATAAGGAAAAAATAACTTTGAAATAGGTGAAAGAAATACGAATTTTCTATTTTGAAAACAACCAAAACACCTTTCAAAACGTTATACTATTAAAGTAAGCTTATGGAGTCTAATTTTTCACAAAGAGTTAAAGATGTAATAACCTACAGCCGCGAAGAAGCTTTGCGACTTGGTCATGATTACATTGGAATTGAACACCTACTGTTGGGTATGATTAGAGAAGGTCAAGGAGTGGGCGTTCAAATACTAAACTCACTGGGCGCAGATTTAAACGAACTGCGCAGTAAAATCGAAGGAGCTACAAAAAGTGGCAGCAGCTCAATTAATCACCTAACCAATATTCCTTTGGTAAAGCAAGCTGAAAGGGTTTTAAAAATAACTTACTTAGAAGCAAAGCTGTTTAATCAGAACTTGATTGGTACAGAACACCTGCTTTTATCCATTTTAAAAGATAATAACAATATAGCTACACAAGCTTTGGAAGATCAAGATGTTTTCTATGACACCGTGAAAGAAGAATTGGAAAGCATTTTATCGAATAAGCCAAGAACTCGCAGTGAAATGCCCGGGAATCCTACTAACGACGATGATGAAGAAAGTAGCAACAACCCATTTGGAGGCAGTGGCTCCGGAGCAAGCAGAGGAGGAAAAGCCTCAGAAAGCAAATCAAAAACGCCTGTTCTAGACAACTTCGGTCGTGATTTAACTGCCATGGCAGAAGAAGATAAACTCGACCCTATTGTTGGAAGAGAAAAGGAAATAGAAAGAGTTTCTCAGATTTTAAGTAGAAGAAAAAAGAATAACCCTATATTAATAGGTGAACCGGGAGTTGGCAAATCAGCTATTGCTGAAGGTTTAGCACTTAGAATTGTACAAAAGAAAGTCTCTAGAGTACTTTTTAACAAAAGAATTGTCACTTTAGACTTAGCTTCTTTGGTTGCAGGAACGAAATACCGCGGACAGTTTGAGGAACGCATGAAAGCAGTGATGAATGAATTGGAAAAATCGCCAAACATCATCTTGTTTATCGATGAAATTCACACCATTATCGGAGCCGGTGGTGCTTCAGGCTCACTGGATGCTTCGAATATGTTTAAACCTGCATTAGCTAGAGGTGAAATTCAATGTATAGGCGCAACTACTTTAGACGAGCACCGTCAGCACATTGAAAAAGACGGTGCGTTGGATCGACGCTTCCAGAAAGTAATGGTAGAGCCTACTACTCCAGATGAAACCATTCAGATACTAAACAACATTAAAGATCGCTACGAAGCTCATCATAATGTTAACTACACCCCTGAAGCAATAGAAGCTTGCGTTAAGCTAACAGATCGTTACATGACCGACAGGCACTTGCCTGACAAAGCAATTGACGCCTTGGATGAAGCGGGTTCTAGGGTTCACATTACCAATATAAAAGTTCCTCAAAACATCATTGATATAGAGGAGCAAATTGAAGAGGTGAAACAAGAAAAAAACAAGGTAGTTAGAAGTCAGAAATACGAAGAAGCAGCTAAGTTAAGAGATAAAGAACGTCAGCTTTCTGAAGCTCTGGAAGAAGCAAAAATAGCTTGGGAAGAGGAAACGAAAAACCATAGAGAAACGGTTTCTGAGGATAATGTGGCTGAAGTCGTTTCAATGATGACCGGAATTCCCGTTCAGCGAGTTGCTCAAAAAGAGGGCAAAAAACTCGTTAAAATGTATGAGGAGATTCACGATAAAGTGATTGGTCAAGACGATGCAATTAAGAAAGTGGTTAAAGCCATTCAGCGTAATCGTGCCGGTTTAAAAGACCCTAACAAACCCATTGGTTCATTTATATTCTTAGGTCCAACGGGAGTGGGAAAAACTCAATTGGCAAAAGTTTTAGCAAGGCATTTATTCGACAATGATGATGCTTTAATCAGAATTGACATGAGTGAGTACATGGAAAAGTTTGCCGTAAGCAGATTGATCGGTGCACCTCCCGGATATATAGGTTATGAGGAAGGCGGTCAATTGACTGAAAAAGTTCGCCGTCACCCCTACTCTGTTATCCTATTGGATGAAATTGAAAAAGCTCATCCTGATGTATTTAACTTGCTGTTGCAAATATTAGACGACGGACAGGTAACTGACAGCTTAGGCAGAAAAGTGAACTTTAAAAACACCATCATAATAATGACTTCAAATATTGGAGCTCGTCAATTAAAAGACTTTGGTCAAGGTGTTGGTTTTACTACAGCAGCCAAAAAAGCAACGGCCGATGATCACGCAAGAAATGTGATTCAATCTGCTTTAAAAAAGGCCTTTGCTCCTGAGTTCTTAAACAGAATTGATGATATGATGATATTTAATTCTTTAACAAAAGAAGATATTCACAAAATTATTGATATTGAACTGGAAGGACTATACAGCCGAACAAGAGAAATGGGCTTTAATGTAGAGATTTCTGAACCTGCTAAAGATTTTATTGCTGATAAAGGGTACGATGCTGATTATGGAGCAAGACCACTTGCAAGAGCGATCCAAAAGTACATTGAAGACCCTTTAGCAGAAGAGATCATCCAATCACGATTGACTGAAGGAGACTTAATCAAAATTAAGTTTGATCAGGATAAAAAAGAAATTGTGATAGATATTGAAAAGAAGACTAAAAAGCTAAAAGGAAAGACCGAGGAAAGTTCTGAGAAATCAGACGAACCTAAAGAGGAATAACCTAATTAAATTCAAATAAAAGCTTGCCTAAACAGCAAGCTTTTTTTATGTCTATGCTGAAAATAATTACTTTTAGCAAGTTATTTAGGAACACATAACAATGGATTTATTACTGACGGTTGGTATTATAATTATAGGCATCTTTCTCTTTGTAAAAGATTACTTTACAATTGACACCACCTCTATTTTAATCATGGCCTTGTTTATTGTGGCGGGTGTTTTAAGTCCCGAAGAAGGCTTTTCCGGCTTTAATCACCCTGCAACGATTACTTTGGGCTGTATGTTTGTGGTGAGTGCAGCTGTATTTAAATCGGGATTAATTGATGGCTTAAGTAAGCACTTAATTCGAATTGCAAAAATCCACTATGTTGCTGCACTTATTGTTTTTTCTTGTATATCTGCCGTTTTCTCAGCCTTTATTAATGATTCAGCGGTGGTGGCCATATTAATCCCCATGGCATTATCTGTTGCTCGTGAGAGTAATATTGCCCCTTCTAAGCTTTTAATTCCCATTTCTTTTGCTGCACTTTTTGGTGGAACATGTACACTCATTGGAACTTCTACAAACATTCTTGTGAGCAGTATAGCTGAAAAAAGCGGCTATGACGCTTTTGGAATGTTTGAATTTTCAATGCCCGCCTTAACTTTATTAGGTATCGGCATGTTATATCTATTTGTAGTGGCTCCAATTCTATTGCCCAATAGAAAGGACAAAAGCGACGATCAATTAATCCAAAGCGACAATTATTTGACAGAGTTAATAATTCCTGAAGATTGTGAAGACGTAAAAAAACCTATTGGGAAAGCCTCTCTGATAAAAAAATACACAGTAAAGGTGATGAGTATTCACAGAAATGGTCAAGCTTTACAAGAAATTAATCGCGATACGGTTTTACTTGAAGGAGATGTTATAAAAGTGGCCATTAGCCCTAAAAAACTCATTGAATTAAAACAATCATCATCCTATCAAATTATTGAAAGTAAAGAGTTAGCACAGGGAGAAGAAGATGGTAAGATTGTTTTTGAAACCATGGTTCCTGTCGGATCAGTTTTAGCTAAAAGCTCATTAAAAGACACCAAGTTTCAAAACAATTACAATGCTGCAGTAATTGCTATACGTCAACGAAATGAGTTAATTGAAGAAGACTTAAGCGAAGTAAAAATAAAAGAAGGCGACTTACTATTAATTTATGCAGCTAAAGAGGAAATGAATCAATTAATTGAGCAAAATGTACTGATTTTACTTTCTGAACATCATAAAAACAAAATTAATTACAAAAAGGCTATACCTGCTTTATTAATTGCTATTGGTGTAGTGTTAACAGCAGCTCTTGACATTACATCAATATTAATTAGTGGTATGGTAGGTGCACTTTTAATCGTAACTACCTCCACTTTAAGTCCAAAACAAGCTTATGAAGCCATTGAATGGAAAGTTATATTTATGATGGCAGGAGTACTTTCCATGGGAACGGCATTAGAGAAAACCGGTGGAGCTGACATTATTTCAAACTTTGTGTTTAATACTTTTGGCAACTTTGACCCAAGGTACACACTAAGCATGATTTTTCTGGTTACTTTTTTATCCACCAATGTGCTGTCGAGTAAGGCTACCGCAGCGCTGATGGTTCCTATTGTTATTAGCTTATCAGACACCATGCAAATTAGTGAAAAACCCTTTTTAATTGCAGTAATGTTTGCTTGCTCGCTTACTTTTATGACACCTGTTAGCTACCCTGTAAACACAATGGTTTATGCCCCCGGAAATTACAAGTTCAACGATTTTTTAAAAGTAGGAACGCCACTCAATATAATTATTTGGATAGCAGCTTCCTTTGTGATTCCATGGTTTTTTCCATTTTAACCTAATTCTTGATTTCAATCAAGTTTCAAGATTAAAAAGTAGCTCATCTTTGTAGAAGTTTATAAATCAACAAAAATGAAACAAAAAGCAGTAATCGAAGAAATTGAAGGTTATGTAAATTCTCACTTATCTTTTGCAAAGGACCTTAAAAAACTCTCCAAAGAACAATTACACAAAAAACCTGAAAATGATGGTTGGAATATTTTGCAGTGCATTGAGCATCTAAACCGCTATGGTGACTTTTACTTAGCTGAGATAGAATCAAAAATTAACAACGCAAAACCGTTATTTGAAGACAAAGATTTTAAAGCAGGATTTTGGGGAAAGCTATTCACCAAAATGATGTTACCTAAAAAAGGGATGATTAAAATGAAAACTTTTGCTGATAAGAACCCCAATGCCGAAGAACTAAACATTGAAGTAATCGACAAATTCATCGAGCAACAACAAAAATGGTTAGTGTTAATCAATAAATGTTCAAAAGTTGATTTGAATAAAAATAGCTGTCGATTAACACTTCCCTTATTAAATATGAACATGGGCAGCACCTTGCAATTTGTCATCTACCATAATGAACGACATGTCGTTCAAGCCAAAAAGCTACTTTGACTTTAGGAATATTTTACTACATTTATGCCCGTAAACTTAAATTACTTAACCATGAAAAGTAAATTAATAGAAATTAAATGGGCGATAATTTTCACTGTCATTGCTCTCTTATGGATGATGTTTGAAAAATCTATGGGCTGGCATGATGCTCTTATTGCCAAGCATGCTTTATACACCAATTGGTTTGCTCTAATCGCCATTCTCGTCTTTGTAGTCGCTTTGTTAGACAAAAGAAAAAACAGTTATAATGGTAAAATGCGATGGATGGATGGCTTTAAAAGTGGTGTTTTAATAAGCATCTTTGTTGTTATTCTCAGTCCTCTATCTCAATATATTACACATGAAATAATTAGCCCTAATTATTTTGAAAACATTAGAAATTTCAGTATTGAAAGTGGAGAAATGACTAAAGAGCAAGCAGAAGATTACTTTAGTTTCAACAGCTACGTTTTTCAAGCAGCCATTGGCGCATTAGTTATGGGTGTAGTTACTTCAACAGTGGTTGCTTTCTTTGTAAAATCAAAGAAAACAAAAGGAGAGTAGTTTAAAAGTTATTTTTCAAAAGTAAAAATCCCGCAATCGTGAATTGTGTTTTTTTTTATTTTTTGCTTGCTTCATATCCTTTTTTGAAAGGGAATAAACAAGATTAAAGTAAAACTACCGAACTATAGCAATCTACATTAATATATTCCAAACAATACAGCTATAGTAATTTATATATATAACTGAACTTAACCATACTTTTTTCGATTAATCAATCTTAAATCTAAATTAATACACATGATTAATTAATCAAATTGTCTATCTGTTCTTTTAATTTGGACAAATCACGAGAAATAATTCCCCAAATAATTACATTATCAACCTTATCATAACCATGGATTACGTAATTTCTTAAATTCACAATTCGCCTTGAGTTAGAAATATTAATCGTTTTATCTATTTTTAGTATTCGATTTACCGCTTCTCCTATTATTTCCAATTCTCGTTCTACTGCTCTTCGCAAAAGTTTACTTGATTGGTAATTGCTAAAATCTTGTTTGTCCCCTAAGTAATCATAAATAGAGTAAATTGACTCTTGAATATCAACTAAGTACCTTAAAACTTCACGCTGCATAAAGTAATTGTTTGGTCTCTTCTACACTTTCAATAAAGTAAGGGTTAGAAAGTGAATTTTCAGTTAATAAATCAATTTTTCGCTCAAAAAGTTTTTCCAAATCATCATGTAAGTTAAAGTAATTATCCGTGTACTGTTCAATAGAAATATCTTTAAATGCAATCAGAATATCAACATCGCTCTCGCTATTAAACTTGTCGGTGCTGGCAGACCCAAAAACATGCATCGTCTTCACATCGTACTTTTGGCAAAGTATTTTTAAATCTTCAATTTTATCTCTTATAAACGCTTGCATCTGATCATTACTTTCTTCAAAGATAATAGCTTTGACGGAATCTTTAACTCATCGAGGATAAATTTCATCTCTTTTCACTTCAACTTCTCCCCAAATACCTTTTTAAACTTTTCTACTTTCGGACGAACAACCATTTGACAATAGCCCTCCTCAGGGTTGTTTTTATAATAATTTTTGTGATACTCTTCGGCAGGATAAAAGACTGTAAATTCTGTCACCTCAGTTACAACCGGGTTATCAAAAACGGAAGAGTTTTCTAATTCGCTAATTACTTTTTCTGCGACTTCTTTTTGATTTTCATTGTGGTAAAAAATTGCCGAGCGGTATTGCGTTCCAACATCAGCACCTTGACGATTTAATGTTGTTGGATCATGAGTTTTAAAGAACACCTCTAGGATTTCTTTAAAATCGATTACACTTTCATCATACTCCAACTGAATCACTTCAGCATGTCCGGTTAAACCACTGCAAACCTCGCGATAAGTTGGATTAGCTATTTTACCGCCGGAATAACCGGGCTCCACCTTCTCTACTCCTTTTAATTCTTTGTAAATGGCCTCTACACACCAAAAACATCCTGCTCCTAAAGTAATTTTTTGCATTTTTCTTTTTGTTTATAACAAATGTAGGTGGAAATTGATTAGAAGATTAATTGATTTTTATTCATTCAACCACTTTTGTCATCATTTTTGTCAAAAATGCAGCCAAAAGTTTCATCCGTTTTATTATTTATCCCGGCACTTCGTAACGGGTTATAAACATTTGATCTCTTCGGAACCTTAAAAAAACAAGCAAGTTGAAACTTAAAACTATTTTTGTAACGCAAAAAGTTTAACTCTTAACTCATTTCACTTACAACCTTCACCTTTATACGTTTTGTTGTTGTCGCTCTTGCTTCATGGTTCTAGTCTATTGATTCTAAAAATATTAAGACACTTTTAACTTCTCTCAATAAGCATTTTATAATGCTCAATATCACATTCCATAAATAAATCCCCTACTTTTTTAAATCCGCTACGCTCATACAGTGGAATGGCTTTTAATTGTGCATGAAGGTAGATGGTCTTTCCTTCTTTTAATGCATCTTTTAAAACGGTCTTCACAAGAAAGTCTCCATAGCCTTTTCCTCTATACTCCTTTAATACCGCAACTTTATTGCCAATATGTCGCCAACGTGCAGTTCCTATCGCCTTCTTGTCTACAAACAATAAATAATGTAGGCTTTCATCTTCAAATTCATCAAATTCTTCTTCTTCAGCTACATTTTGTTCTTGAACAAACACCTTATCGCGAATGACTCTCGCTTTTTCAAATAATACCTTTTCATCGGTTTTAAAGGAGTTCACTTTAGGGTTAAAGTCAGTATTCATAGGGCTTAACAATAATTAACAGCACTCAAAGTCAAAAGCGAAAAAGTACTATTTAAATTCGCAATCAAAATTAAGTAAGTATGGAAAATCAGCATCCAATATCTTCTGAAGAAAATCAAAAAATGAGCTCAACAGAGGCAACAAACTCTGCTACTGACATTAAGGCTCTAAACGAAAAAATTCAAAAAGAAAGCTCCTTTGTCGATTTATTGACAATGGAAATGGACAAAGTAATCGTAGGGCAAAAGTACATGGTTGAACGCCTGTTGGTTGGCCTTTTATCCGACGGTCACATTTTACTTGAGGGCGTACCCGGCTTAGCTAAAACACTTGCCATAAATACGTTGGCCAAGGCTATTGAAGCCGATTTTAGTCGCATTCAGTTTACTCCTGACTTATTGCCTGCTGACTTAGTAGGTACAATGATTTACAGTCAGAAAAAGGAGGAATTCAGCATTAAAAAAGGACCGATTTTCGCCAACTTCGTTTTGGCTGATGAAATTAATAGAGCGCCTGCAAAAGTGCAATCGGCTTTACTTGAGGCCATGCAGGAAAAGCAAATCACCATTGGAGAAACCACCTTTGAACTGCCAAAGCCATTTTTGGTTTTAGCTACCCAAAACCCGGTTGAACAAGAAGGTACTTACCCCCTTCCGGAAGCGCAAGTTGACCGCTTTATGCTAAAAGTAGTATTGGACTACCCTAAAAAAGAAGAAGAAAAGCTGATCATCAGAAATAATCTGGCAAAAAATGGAATGCCACAAGCAAAACCCATTTTAAAACCCGCTGATATTTTAAAAGCCAGAGATGCAGTTCGCGATGTTTACATGGACGAAAAAATCGAGCAATACATTGTTGATATCGTATTTGCAACGAGAAATCCGGAGGATTACGGATTGAATAACTTAAAAGACCTAATCACATTTGGTGGTTCACCAAGAGCAAGTATTAGTTTAGCACATGCTTCTAAAGCCTACGCTTTTATTAAGCGAAGAGGTTATGTTATTCCTGAAGATGTTCGAGCAATTGCTAAAGATGTGCTAAGACATCGTATTGGACTAAGCTACGAAGCGGAAGCGGAAAACATAAGTAGCGAAGACATTGTGAATGAAATCTTAAATGCGGTTGAAATTCCATAAATAAATTGATCGAAAACAAACGAAATACACAGGATTTACTGAAGAAAGTTCGCAAGATTGAAATCAAAACGCGCGGACTTTCCAATCAGATTTTTTCCGGAGAATATCATTCGGCATTCAAAGGAAGAGGTATGGCCTTTAGTGAGGTGCGTGAATACCAATTAGGCGACGAAATCCGAACCATTGATTGGAACGTAACCGCTCGCTTCAATCACCCTTATGTTAAGGTTTTTGAAGAGGAAAGAGAAATGACTGTTATGCTTTTGGTAGACATGAGCGGCTCTAAAAACTTTGGCACCAAAAAGCAAACGAAGCAAGACTTAGTCACTGAAATTTGTGCTGTTTTAGCCTTTTCCGCTATTCAAAATAACGACAAGGTGGGTGTCATTTTCTTTAGTGATCAAATCGAAAAATTTATTCCTCCCAAAAAGGGAAAGTCTCACATTTTAATGATTATTCGTGAATTAATTGACTTTCAACCGGAGCATAGAAGAACCGATATCAATGAAGCTCTCCGCTATTTTAGCCTGGCGATAAAAAAGCGATGTACTGCATTCTTAATGTCAGATTTCTTGGCAGATGATTTTTTCGATACCATGAAAATTACCAATAAAAAACACGATTTAGTGGCTGTCCAACTATACGATGAAAGAGAAATGGAGCTGCCTAATGTCGGTTTGGTTCAGATGAAAGATGCTGAAAGCGATCAACTAAAGTGGTTTGACACTTCCTCTGCCAAAAATAGAATGGTTTACAAAACAGAAGCAATTAAAAAGCAAGCGCAGATTGCCGACCAAATTCGAAAAAGCGGTGTTGATCATGTAAAAATCGCAACCCATCAATCTTATATTCAACCATTAATGAATTTATTTAAACGCAGAGAAAGCCGAAGATGAGAAGGTGGTTTTTATATATTGCTTTGTGTTTGTTCAGCTTGAGCCAATTATCGGCTCAAGAGGTGAATGCCAGCTTAAGCAAAAAAGACATTCGCATAGGTGAGCAAACGACTATTGAGCTTGTTGTAGAGTTTAGTGCAGCAGAGAAGGCGATTATGATGCCGGCTTTAAAAGACACCATCAGCAAGTTTATTGAGGTGATTGAGGTTTCACCGATTGACACTGCATTTGACGAAGAGGACATCACTAAAAAAATATTTAAACAAAGCATTACCATCACTTCATGGGATAGCGGCTACCACGCAATTCCTCCTTTTGAAATTAAGGTTGGCAAGGATATGCTAAAAACGGAAGCACTACTTTTAAGTGTTGGCGGCGTTCAATTAAATCCTCAAGCCGATATCAAAGACATTAAAAACATCATGGAAGTTCCCTTCTCTTTATGGGACTGGATCTTAAAACACAAACTCTGGATTGGACTTTCTATCCTACTGATAGTAGCAGTAATTATAGCTATCTACTTCTACAAAAAGTTTAAGAATAAACCGGCTGAAGAAAAACAAGTATTTGTTCCCAAAGAAGCGGCTGATGTTGTTGCTCTTAAAAAACTCGAAAGCTTAAAGCAAGCTAAGTTATGGCAAAATGGAAAAGTAAAAGATTTTTATGTAGAACTCTCATTTATCGTGCGTGAATACATTAGCAATCGCTATCAGTTTCATGCATTAGAGCACACTACCGATGAAATTATGGGCTTGGCGAATAGAAACACAAACTTCCCTGAGGAGTTAAAGAAAAAATTACATCAAACCTTGTTGCTTGCTGATATGGCAAAGTTTGCTCGTCAAGAACCTTTGGCAGATGAAAATGAAACAGCACTCAAAAATGCCTTTTACTTTGTAAAGGAAACTGCCATAAAAGAAGAAGATAAAGAAGAGAACAATCAGGACACTAAAGAGGAGAAAAAACAATGAGTCAGTGGTGGAGTGACATACAATTTGCCAATCCGGAGTTATTTGTGCTTTTTGCGCTAATACCACTTTTAGTTGTAGCCTATGTATTGCGCTTAAAGCGTCAGAAAGCGAGTATCCGTCTTTCATCATTTAAATTATTGCCACAGAGTTCCGCCGACTTTAAAGTAATGAGTCGCCACCTCCCCTTTGCTTTGCAGCTTTTGGCTTTGAGCTTTATAATTATCGCTTTGGCTAGACCGCAATCTACTTTAAATTGGCAAGATGTTACTTCAGAAGGAATCGACATTGTAATCAGCATGGACATTTCCGGCTCTATGTTGGCGGAAGACTTAAAGCCCAACCGCTTGGAAGCTGCAAAAAACGTGGCCATTGAGTTTATTAACGGTCGTCCGAATGACCGCATTGGTTTAGTAATTTTTAGCGGTGAAAGCTTTACGCAAGTGCCTTTAACAACCGATCACTCTGTTTTAAAGAACTTATTTAAAGACGTAACCAATGGAATGATTGAAGATGGAACAGCCATCGGAATGGGCTTGGCAACTGCAGTGAATAGACTGCGTGAAAGCGATGCAAAAAGTAGAGTGGTCATTTTGTTGACCGATGGATTTAACACCCAAGGCTCTATTCCGCCTTTAACAGCGGCGGAAATTGCCCGAGAATTTGGCGTTCGCGTTTACACCATTGGCGTTGGTACTTTGGGAAAAGCCCCCTACCCTTTTAAAACGAGTTTTGGAACAACTGCTTATCAAAATGTAGAAGTTAAAATCGACGAGCCGACCATGAAAGAAATTGCAAAAATGACGGGCGGAAAGTATTTTAGAGCAACAAACAATCGCTCATTGGCAGCGGTTTATGAGGAAATTGATCAATTGGAGAAATCGAAAATTGAAGTAACAGAGTACCGCAGAAAAAAGGAGGAATTCTTCCCCTTTGCTCTGATTGCAGGAATTTTGTTGCTCATGGAATTTATTTTAAAGCACACTTTTTACCGTACAATCAATTAATATGTTTAGAGTAGAACATACATGGGTTTTGTGGTTTCTTTTACTGATTCCATTGATGATTGTTGCTTTTTACCTTGTTAAAAGATGGCGTAAAAAAGCGAAAGAGCGATTTGCTGAAAGTCATTTGATGCAGCAGCTAATGCCCACCTACTCCAATACAAAATACCGACTAAAGTTTACTTTCTTTATCATTGGCTATGCTTTTGTAATTTTAGGAATTGCTAATCCGCAAGTAGGCTCTAAATTAGAAGAAGTTAAAAGAGAAGGAATTGAATTGATTATTGCTTTGGACGTTTCCAACAGCATGAAGGCGCAAGACATTAAACCCAACCGCTTGGAACGCGCTAAAATGGCCATGCAGCAGTTGTTGAAAAAGCTCAAAAGCGATCGTTTGGGCATCATTGTTTTTGCCGGCGAAGCCTACACGCAGCTGCCTATAACTACCGACTATGCAGCGGCTAAATTGTTTTTAAACACGGTTGACACCGACATTGTGCCCACCCAAGGAACCAATATCGCCGATGCCATTGATCTTGCTACAGAGTCTTTTGACTTTGAAAGAGGAAGTGGAAAAGCAATCATCATCGTTACCGATGGAGAGAATCACGAAGAAAATGCCATCACTGCAGCGGAAAATGCGGCAGAAAAAGGCATTCAGATTTATACCATTGGCATGGGAACGCCGAACGGTGCTCCTATTCCCGTGATTAAAAATGGTAGACAAAGCTTTAGACAAGACGGTAAGGGCAATACCGTAATCAGTAGTTTAAATGAAGATATGTTGAGAGAACTTTCTTCTATTGGAAATGGCATGTATGTTAGAGCCAGCTCCGCGCAAGTCGGTTTTGAACAAATTCTATCCGATTTAAGCGGCATGGAAAAAGAAGAATTTGAAAGCTCTGTTTACACCGATTATGAAGATCGTTTCCAGTTTTTCTTGGGAATTGCATTTGTATTCCTTTTACTTTCAATATTAATCAGTGAGAAGAAAAGCAAGTGGAGAGAAAAAATAAAGTTGTTTGAATCGTGAAAAGTCTAGTGAAATATAATTTGTTTTTGTTTTTGCTCTTTCCTTTCGGAATGATGGCTCAATCGGCTTATCAGGAAATTAGAGATGGAAATGAGGCCTATAAAAGCAATGATTATCAAAAAGCTGAGGAGCTTTTTAAAGAAAGCTTACGCAAAGATCCAAAGCCTGCTGAATCTTCCTATAATTTGGGTAATGCACTTTACCGACAAGAAAAGTACGAAGAAGCAGCTCGCTATTATCAGCAAGCGGCTGCTAAAGCTGAAGATAAAATCGACAAATCAAATGCATACCACAATTTAGGTAATGCTTTATTGAAGAATCAAAAATTAGAGGAAAGTATTCAGGCGTATAAAAATGCACTGCTTAACAATCCAAATGACGAAGAAAGTCGCTACAATTTAGCATATGCTCAGCAAATGCTTCAACAGCAACAAGAGCAAGAGAAAAAAGAAGAAGAAAAGAAAGAAGATCAGGAGCAGAAAGAAGACAAAAAAGAGGAAGAAGAGAATCAGGATCAAAACCAAGAAAATCAAGAGGAAGAAGAGGAAGAGAGCGAGAATGAGAGTGAGAAAGAAAATGAGAGCGAGAGTGAAGAACAAGAGCAACAACAACAGCAAGTTTCCCGAGAGGATGCTGAACGACTTCTAGAGGCTTTGAATGAAAAAGAGAAAGATGTTCAAGAAAAGCTGAAGAAGAAAAAAGTAAAAGATGTAAATGTGGATATTGAAAAAGACTGGTAAATGAGAAGCTTTCTGACATACATTTTATTTAGCTTGTTTGCCTTGAGCAGTTTTGGCGCTAAAGTTCAGTTTACTGCCAAAACGAGCCATCAAGTGGTTGAAGTTGGACAGCGTTTCCAAATTACATTCACCGTAAATTCTCGCGGCGGCAATTTTACCCCACCTGATTTTAATAACTTTCGACTGTTAGGCGGTCCCAATCAGTCGCAGAGCATGCAGTACATTAATGGGCAGGTTTCTCACAGTACATCGCTGAGCTACATTTTAACAGCAACTGAAGAAGGTACTTTTACCATTGGAGCTGCAAGCATTACAGTGGATGGAGAGAGCTATGAAACGAATCCCATAGAAATTAAAGTAGTTGAGGCTTCCGACAACAGCGCCAACGCACAACGCAACCGTCAGCAGCAAAGAAAAAGCAGCGGCGATAAGCTCTCCGACCATGTTTTTATTAGAGCAGTAGTTGATAAAAATGAAGCTTATGTTGGCGAAAAAGTCAGTGTTACTTTTCAACTGTACTCAAAACTGGGCTTAAGTGGGTTAAACCTTGAAAAACTACCTGCACTCAACGGTTTTTGGTCACATCATGTAAGAAGCGTTTACGACCAAATTCAGTTAAACAGAGAAATGATCGATGGTGAAATCTACAATGTCGCTGAATTACAGCAAACGGTACTTTACCCTCAGCGTTCAGGTGATTTAACAATCGACCCATTGGAGATGAAGGTCTCAGTGAGTGTTAGAAGCCGCCGAAGCCGCTCTGTTTTTGAGCAAATGTTTGGTTCTTATGAGAGAAAAGAGTTAATAGTAGCTAGTTTGCCCATCAATATTAAAGTGAAGTCGCTTCCTCTAAAAGGTAAACCGGTTGATTTTTCAGGAGCGGTTGGCAGTTTTAATATGCGCTTGAGCAGTAATAAAAATCAGCTTAAAGCCAATGAAGCAATTGACATAAAAATCGCTCTTGAAGGAAAAGGAAACTTACCATTGCTCAGCGCTCCGGACTTGAACTTCCCTCCCGACTTTGAAGTTTATGATCCGGAAATGGAGAACAACTACAACATTAATTACAATGGCGCTTCAGGTGCTAAGGTATTCAAGTATTTAGTTATTCCACGTCATGCCGGAGAATACTTTATTGAGCCTTATAAGTTTACTTACTTTGACTTAAGTTCAAAAACTTATAAAACCATCAGCTCCGACTCTATTCGTCTGCAAGTTGCTAAAGGAGAAGATTCTGCCAATGCCGTTTATCAAGCAAACCGCAAAGAGTCGGTTGAACTACTGAACAAAGACATTCGCTATATTCATACTCAGGGGATTCATTTATTGTCTGCAAACGAATTCTTCTACCAGTCTGCCCTATTTTATACGTTAATTATTTTAGCGATTTTGTTGGCTGTGTTGTTTTATTTCTTTGTTAGAAAGCGAAAAGAAAAGCTAAAAGACCAAAGTGGATTAAGAAGAAGTAAGGCGAACAAATTGGCAAAGAAGCGACTTAAAACAGCGAAAAAGCACCTCGACAACAAAGAGCAGAAAGCTTTTTACGAGGAAATTTCCGAAGCATTGTACGGATATTATGCTGACAAACTAAACATCAGCATAGCAGATCTTTCGCAGGAGCGAATAATTGAACGACTGAACGTTGAAAGTGGAGAGGCAATTAAAAGTCAACTAATAAAAGTGTTAGAGGACGCTGAAATGGCGCGCTTTGCTCCTTCTTCAAGCATTAACGATCAAGCACTTTACGACAGTGCAGTTGAAATCATTAGTCAAACAGAAAGTTTAAATCTATGAAAGTTGTACTCCTAAAGCAGTTTACCTTCTTACTTTTTACAGCTTTGACTTTGGGGCTATTTGCTTCAGAAGATTTCGCCAAAGAGAAGTTAAACCAAGCCAATGAGCTTTATGAAAAAGGCGAATATTCTGAGGCGAGCAAGGCTTACAAAAGTCTTTTGGCAGATGGCTACTTTTCAGCAGATGTTCATTATAACCTTGGCAACAGTTATTACCAATTAAACCAAATAGCTCCAGCCATATTGCACTACGAAAAAGCCTTAAAACTTAACCCTTCGCATGAAGATGCTGCTTTTAACTTGATATTAGCCAACGAAAAAACCATAGATAAAATTGAAGCTATTCCGGAACTTTTTATTTACAGATGGTGGAAGAGCATTTACAATCTTTTTGGAATGGATACTTGGGCTAAATGGGTGGTTGTTTTCTTTTTCATTGCTTTAATGGGATTATTAATTTACTGGATAGGCACAAAGCTTTCGCTGCGAAAAATCGGTTTTTATACTTTTCTTACGGCTTTTGTGCTTGCACTATTTTCTTGGTTAATGGCCGATCGACAAAAGAGTAAATTAAACCGGATCGACTACGCTATAATTATGGAACCTACAGTAAATATCAACAGCTCCCCCTCTGCCGGCAGTTCTAAATTATTTGTGCTGCATGAAGGAACCAAAGTTAAGGTAGAAGAAGTTGACGAAGATTGGATGAATGTCTCCTTGCCTAATGGAAATAAAGGGTGGGTGAAGATGGAGAAGTTGGAGGTTATTTAGGAGGAAGTGACTTGAATTTTGAAATGACTAAAATGGCAAAATGCCTAGAAGGCAGGAATTCATAAAATTGGGAATGCCTCGAATGGTTATATGCTTCTGATTTTTAATTAGAAACGAATTTTAGCCCTACGATTGAAATGATTAAAGTGCTGAGAAAAAAGAGACGCATAAAACTAGCCGGTTCTTTAAATACTAAAATGCCTAAGAGGGCTGTTCCGCAGGCTCCTATTCCCGTCCACACGGCGTAAGCAGTGCCAATGGGCAAGGTTTGTGTTGCTTTAATGAGTAACAACATGCTCAATGTTAGACTAATTAGAAAACCGGCATACCAAGAGTACATTTCTGTGCCACTGCTCACTTTTGCTTTTCCCAAGCAGAATGCAAAGCCAACCTCAAAAAGACCAGCAAGAATTAAAATCAACCAATTCATGCGGCGAAGTTACTGCTTTGGATACTTCTTTTCGAAGTAATAAAGAATAAAGAAATAGATAAGTCCGGCGATCAAAACAAGTGGAATACCCTTGAGTGCTTTGTCTCCGCTAATACTTTCTCCACTTATAAGTGGATTAATTACCGTATTAATCAAATAAATGATTGGTATAAAAATTAATGTTGATTTAAAAGCTTTATTTTTAGCTTCTTTTTGCATGATTGATGGTTTATAAACTATTAATTATACGTTGATAAAGTACGCCGATAAATATAGCCAGTCCAAAACTTACTAAAGTTCCAATTAAAATGTACTCCGTTAACTTTCGGTCCTTAGCCCTGGAAAGATCGCCAAACCTAAAAACAGATTTTGTTGCTATCAACAAGCCAATGCCACTCCATTGGTTTAATAGTATAAATGCAAATACAAATAGACGTTCTAGTACACCTATGTACTTACCCGCACTTTCTAAGGAGTCCTCAGAAGTATCTTCCTCCACTCCCCACCTACTCATAATTACTTTTACAAGTACAGAAGAGACAAATGTAACAGCAACTAAAGCAAGTATTAACAGCAATGAACTAGTTGAATATATTTTACTAAACTCAACGCTATATGGATGGTGAATAAAAACCACGACACCAATAATAATCAAATGCATAATTTGATCAAGCGTAAATAATAGTCTAGAATTTGTTTTTCCTTCTAAATTCAATTTAGTCAAATCAATTAATAAATGAGTAGCTATTATTAAGGCAATTGATGTCCCATAAGCTCCATTAAACTCCAGCAAAACAAGGAGTAAAATCAGATGAACCAAACCATGTAAGTAGAAATACTTTGATTTATGCCGTTTATTTATTTTGTCTTCTACCCAGCTATTGGGTTGCAAGACGAAATCTCCAATAAAGTGCGCTAATAATAACTTTACGATCAGACTTATCATACTTGCAAAATATTATTTTGATAGTACTCATTCATTTTCATTATCTCGTCAAAACCACCTCTTTTGAGCGCCTCACTTATGCTGCTTTGTGATTTGCTGAGCAGTTGAGCGATTTTTTTCTGACTCTTATTCGGATGCTCAATAGCCGTTTTAATTACCTCAGAAACTGTACTGCTCCAATTATTGGTCGTTAATAACGACAAGCTTAACATGATGTTTAATGCTTGATCCAATTTATTATTCGTTGACTTTATGGCCAATGTTTGTTTTTTCAGTTCTTCATAACATTCTCCCGAGTTTACAAATGCCGAGCCGTTCGATTCAGTTATCTTAGAAGATTCATACTTTATCTCCCCTATACCAATCGCCATTCGAACATCATACTCTTTTGTTTGCTTAACGGCTGCCTTTATATGATACGCTGCGATTAGTGCCTTTTCAAAGCTCAACAGTAATTGAAAGCTGTCTCCCCGATAGACTTCCCAGCTATTCGGCTCGCTTCCATATTGATTGAGCGTATCTTTTAACGGCTGCATCCATACCTCTGTTTTGCCTTGACGAGAATTAATGATATCTCCTGTAATAACCGCTATCATCTTTTTGTTTTTTCAAATATATCGGTTTTTTAGCCGATATGCAAATTTATCGGACAATAAGCCGATAATTGATAATATCGGTTTAAATGGTGAATTTGTGGGGAAGAAAAAAGGTATAAACTTTCATAAGAAGGATTGCAAGTCCTTCGTAGCGAGAAAATCAATAATCAAAACCACTAACTTCTCAAAACCTTTCCCAAAGCTCAATAAAATCATCGAAAAACCCTTAATACGCTTCTGAACTATCCTCTGATAATAGCTATCGGAGAGTCAACAGCGCATTCATCTAGGGTTTCCGATAAACCGGAACTGAACGGCTCGTACTTTTGGGCGGAGAATGCTTGTTTATTTATTTTCTAATCAGTTAAAGCCATGAAGAGAGGTCCTGTTGACCAATAATCGCCATGATTTTTACTACATCATTATTAATTCGATAATAAATGCTGTCTGAACCGCATGGACATCTTCTATAGCCTTCTTTAATATGGTCAATAGGTTCAAAGGCGAATGGTTGTTTAGCGATTGTTTCAAAGCGGTCATAGAAGTTATTGAAACATTTATCAGCCTGATTCATTCCAAACTTTCGGATACCATAGTGGTGAATTCTGATTAAGTCAGCTTCTGCATCGCAACTAATTTTAGACTTAGCCATTATAAGAGGCTTTGGATTCAGCTAAAATTTCAGCCCCGCTTTTAGTAGTAAATCCACTTTTTTCGGCTTTCTCTAATTTAGCAGCAACCCAGTCAATTTGTATTTGCTGACCTCTTGCTTGTCGAACAAGGTCATTGATCAATTCGCTCTTACTTGAGTATTCTTTTTTATCTACTTGAGCTTTTAGCCATTCATCATTGGGCTCAGTAAATGATATACTTTGACGTCCCATATTTTATATTATTTGGTTCAAAATTACACCAAATGTACATATATTTTGAAATATTGAATTGAGTATGCCCGTTAACATTCAGACTATAAATTGTATTTAAAGCTATGTCGTTTAAATTTAGAATAAAAATTACTTAGCACATACTTCAGCTGTATAAAGTTTAAAATCAATGTAATCATCGCCCCCCCATAATACACTTCTGAACCCTCCTCCGATAACTATCGGAGAGTCAACAGCGCATTCATCTTGGGTTTCCGATCTTTATCGAAACCGACCAGACGAATGCTTAGTTATTAGTATTCATTTAATTCTTTTGAGGTTGATACTTTTCCTTTTAATTCTCGCACACTTTTGAGAGAAAGTAAACTTATAAAAACTCACAAAGCTATGAGAGGTTTTGTAATGACAATTTAAAAACAAAAAAACTGCTTTCCCTAAGAAATAAGAAAAACAGTCTTAAGTATTGTTATTGTTAGGCTTTACTCTTTCACAATTTTCACTGCTCCTTTATTACCCACTTGCAAAAAGTAAACACCAGAATCTAAATAACTAACATCTATGGTGTTATTTCCCGCAACAGCTTCTTTTGTTACTAAGGTTTCACCTAAAAGGTTTATAATTTGAAGATTGGCGGCCTCATTTAGTTCTATGTTTAATTGTGTTTGCGTTGGATTTGGGTAGAGATTTAGTACTAAACTTTGCAATTCATTTTCATTGATTCCTGTTGTTCCTCCTTGGTAGGCTCCTGCATTTATGTTTCCTGCTGTTATAGACATTGGATTTCCTCCTAAGCCTGTTGCAGGGCTACTAAACTGGATAGCTGGGTCATTGTACCATAAGTTATAATCGGCCCATGTACCATGATTTATGGCAACAGAACCGTTAGCTAAAGCATAATTTCCTCCACCCACAAAGCCGGGGGTAGCTGAAACTGTGTTGTTTTTGAGAGTGCCATTTGCAAAACCTCCTGAATAAAATATACCTGTGTTACATACATTATTACGAATTGTAATGGTATCTGCAACTCCAGAACCATAATTTCTAATTAAAGTACCTGCTGTGGTTTCAGATATAATGGAATTATACACATTTAATTGAGTAGGAATGGTGTCTCCACTGGGCACAGACGGTGCATAAACGGTAAATACATTTCCTGAGGTAATACTGTTATTAGCAAAAGTAGAGTTAGTAATATTAACTATGGATTGAGCTACAGAGTTAAGAGAACCGCTAGTTACAAGACCAACAGAGGCATGCGTTACAGTGTTTTCTGTAAATAGACAATTGGTGATAAGTGTTCCTATTTTATGATCACCTGTAGTGCCTACAACATTGCCCTGCGAAAAATTATTTCTAAAAATGCAGTTTTCAATTACTGTTAATGTGGGATAATTGGAAACTGTTTCAGCATGTATGGCACTTCCAAAATAAGCACTGTTGTTTTCAAAAATACAGTTTTCAATTTCAACGGCATTAAATCCTGACAGTTGCGCGCCAGAAGCAGGGTTAACGTATATTCCTCCACCAGTTCGTTGAACTCCGGTTTGTGTTGTTGACCTTGAATTACCGCCCGTAATCGTAAAGCCATCAACTTTTAAGGGTCTCGCAAGAGCATTCTGAGCAGGTCTTGCTGTAATAACCGAATAGTTATTGTCACTTCTCGAAACGTCATCTAAAGCAACTACAACAGAAGTTAGTGGAACATCATCTTGATTCACATCTCCACTTAAAATCGTAGGGTTATTTATAGGGTCGCGTTGATTTAAAATGGTTTCTGTGCCGTCAAATCCACCGTATAAATGCACACCATTGTTCATAGAAAGAAATGTGTAGTCCCCTGAGTCAGGGGCCACATAAGTACCTTGCTTTACCCAAACATCTGTATTCCCATTCACAACAGCATCACCAACAGCTGTTACTATGTTGGTGTAGGCGTTTGCCCAACTGGAGCCATCGTTTAGCCCTGTTGCAGATGGATCAACATAGATAGTGTCTGAAGTGACTTGAGCATAAGTGCTTACCACAAAAAAGAATGATAAACAAAGTAAAAAAGTAATTTTTCTCTTCATAATATTATAATTTTTATTTAGACCGTAAAAGTCAATATATCATTCAAATAGTTGGTTGTAAAAAATGAGCAGCTTTTTGAAGCTATATTTTTGATAAAGCTTATCTTTGAGGGATGTATCGTGAATTTACGCCCAACGATAATCTTAATAGACTTATTTCCAACTATGTGTGTTTAGATATGGAAAACGCACACGGTAAATTTTTCGCTCCGGATATTACACATACAAGTTTAATTGTTACCATTAAAAGTAAAGTTGAAATTCACCGAAACAATTCTACATTTATTCCACCACCAGTTTCAATCATGGGAGCTTTTAACTCGCCATTTTCATTTTCTTACATCAGCGGAGAGATAACCTCATTTATTGCGGATTTCCAACCAATTGGAATGTTTGAAATTACTAGGCAGTCGGGTGTTCTTTTTGCAAACAAATTTGTAGATGCCACTAAGGTGTGGGGGAAAAGTGAAGTGGCAGAATTATTCAACAAACTTTCTGCGCCTGTTTCTATTGAAGAACGAATCAACTTGTTTGATGATTTTTTAGAAGAAAAAGCTCCGGATGTATTGTGTGAAAAAAGTTTAATCGTTGAAAAAGCAGATGAAACGGCAAGAGCAAATAATTATCAACAGACTGTAAAAGAAATCACTCATGAACTTGGTATTTCTTTTAGCTCACTAAGCAGGGCTTTTAATAAAGTGTTGGGTATTTCTCCTAAGCAATATTTTACCAGATCATTGTTTGAAGAGATATTAAAACGATATACGGTTGAGAAACAAAATACGATTGATGTTTTGTCGGATTCTCCATTTTACGATTTTTCGCATATGAACAAGTGGTTCAAAAAATTTGCTCATACATCTCCAAGTGAGTTTGTGAATTATGATATTGGTTTTATAGAAAATGTATTAAATAGAGAAAGAGCCAATTCAAATTGGTGATTTATCTCATTTTTAAAGGTTCTTTAATCAATGCTAACGGTTCTCGGCATCGTGTAGACAAGTGAATTTTACTCCATTCTTCACCAATCTTAATTTTCACTTACTAATGTAGCTCATCCTCTTTAGAGTTGGCTAAAGTATTTAAAAACTAGCTATTCCCTTGCTTTACTTCCACTACAGAAGCTAAATAAATCATCGAAAAGCCATTAATACCTTCTGAACCAACCTCCAATTGCTACCGGAAAGTCAACAACGTATTCATCCTGGGGGGGTGGATCTTTATTGGAACAGACCACCCCGTACATTTGGTCGGGGAATGCTTAGTTATTAGGCACAGTGCTTTTAATTTTTTCAAATCGTTCCTTCAGTTCCGTAAACGTACATTTCTCGTGCGGAATTGTCTCAATGGTTGAAATGCTTATTGACTTTTGCTTGGGTAGTTTTCTGTTTAAAATCTGAGTCGTTGTCAAGAAAAAAGTCCATTGGTCAAGGTTCATTGGGTCAATGGTGTCTTGGTCTTGATGATGAAGCAAGCAGAAAACGTAAATGTCAGACTGTCGAGTTGACTCCGTTGAATAGTTGTTGTCAGCAAGTAAAGTTTTAGTTGGCTTGATATCAAATGAAATCGAAGAGTATTTCTTCTGTTTCCAAGCTTGAATGTAAGCTGCAGACTTGATTTCGATTTTTAGTCCGTCTGCCGTAATCAGGTCGAAAGCATCCCATTCAAGTCGAGTAGGATTATCAAGTCCGAGTGCTTGTCGAACGAGAAATTCGGCTAAGACTCCCCTGTTTCGGTTTTCGATTAAGTCTGATTGGTTCCAAGTCCAAAAATCGACTAGTTTAAAGTCCAAGGAGCAACCATTAAAACGAAAACTTTCATTTGGGTCCTTTGGGGTTGTTTTGATTTCGTCAAGTTTCATTTTCATTGTGCCAACGTTCTCGGGATCGGGTAGGCAAGGGGAATTTCACCCCAAGCCTCTCACAGAACCGTACGTGACAGTCTACCGTCATACGGCTCTTCTAATTTTCACTTACAAATATAGCTCATCCTCTTTAGAGTTAGGTAAAAAACTACTGACTCCCTTCGCTCTAATTACGACAAGTTAAAAATAATCACTTCCCAAACTCACTAAAGTCATCAAAAAAACCATACTGCGCTTCTGAACCACCGGTTTCACGATGTTTCGGGACAGACACCTGCCTATTTACAGCATGCAGCCATTTTATTGCCGTAGCTGCTTCTTGGCACTCTAAGAGAAGTAGCGGATTTAAAAGCATTTCACTTTCAGTTTGGTACTGACTTTTAATAAAAACATTGACCTTTGATCTAGCACTGAACTCGCTATTTCTTATAGCAACTATTGTTAGCTCTCGTTTTTTTCTTTCATTTTTAGGAAATTCAAGGGTGTCATTACGGCAATTGAAGAATTTCTATAATCTTTTACGTTTCGGGTAATAATTGCATCCAAATCTTTTATTGTTAGAGCAGAAGAATATTGAATGGAATCTTCATAATTTGAAAAATTATTTTTCAATGCTTGAATAATTTCCTTTTGTGTTGTCCCTATAATTTCAGTCATTTCGGTTAACACTTCAACAACTTCAAGCGTTTTCTTGTGTCCTAGAAATCTTCTCACTATATAGTAAATGTTATTGATGCTTATTGCGGACAAATATAATTTTACATTTCCTTGTTCATTAAGTTCAAAAAGTTCACTTGCAGGGTTTGCGTTCGGTTCCCTGTCGGTAAAAAAATCGATGACTACGTCCGAATCCACAAAAAGTTTATACTCCATATTTTTTGGAAAGTTCTTCGGTTAATATTTGTTTGTAGTCAAAATCTTTTTCTGTTTTAATAATTCCTCTTAATTTTCTGACTTTTGGTGAAAGTTGTTTTTCTTTAAGTTTTATCCTTTTTAAGGTCACAAACTTGAAATAATTCTCCACCATTTCAGAAAGACTTTGCCCCTTCTCTTTTGCGTATTTCTTTGCAATTTCGATGACCTCTTTTTCTATTGTCAAAGTTAATTTCGTATTCATATTATTTTCTTTTCAACAAAAATACGTGTTTGTTTTTAATTTTAAAACACGTATTTTTTTAAATAAAAGCTAACGTTCCGGTATCGAGCAAACAAGGTGAAGTTCTCCCCCTTCTCTCACAACTACCCTTCCGGGAAAAGGGGAAACTGATCCCGATGAAAAATCAGGACATGCTGTGCCAACCAAATATAGCTCATTCTCTTTAGAGTTGGCTAAAAAACTAGCGACTCCCTTGGCTCTACTTACGACAAGTTAAAAATAATCACTCCACAAACAAAATAAAATCATCGAAAAACCCATACTGCGCTTCTGAACCAACGGTTCAGTCAACAGCGCATTCATGTTGGGTCGTGCCGACCACACGAATGCTTAGTTATTAGCAGCAGTATTTTTATTTTATTTCCCATTCTATTTCTTCCTGAATTTGGTCAAAAGTGTATTGTCCAATTTTCTTGATATCACCTTTCGAATCGATATACCCGTATTCTTTGCATTCTATTGAATAGTGGGTGCAGTCGCCTTTTTCATCATCATCGTTGTGCCATGGAATCTTTCGACACTCTCGTCCTATTATCGCTTTACCTTTGTTGAATGAGGTCGCCACTTCAAATTGTGGTTCAATAACTACTTGTCCGAATTCGTTGGCAAAACCAACACGATCATCGTTATCTACTATGCGAATTTTACCTTCCATGAGTTCGTCAGGATAAGGAACTCCGACTTCTTGATTGAATACTTCAAAGAGAATGTTTTCATCAACGTCTATGGCAAACATACCTTGAGTATCTGCCATAATAAAGACTGCAAAATATCCGTAGTCCTGATTGTTAAGCTGAATTGAAGCGTATCTGGATGTGTCGAGGGTTTTGATGACTTCTCCATTGGTATCGACTAATTCAAAAATCATTTTCCAAGTCCCTGTCTCTCTTACTTCTACTTTGAAAGGCACAGCTTCTTTTTGACCAAAAGAGGTCAAGAAAAGACTCAAGAAAATGATTGTCCCAATTGCTTTCATTTTTTTATTGCTGCCAACGAATAGTGTAGAGTAAGTAGCTTTGATATAGCAGTGGCTTTTGCGGCTATTTACTTTACACGATGTTGTATTCTCGTCATTTTTATTTTCTTATTCGCTTATTCTATGTTCCAAAAATAAAAATAAATTAAATAACCTTCTCTCAATCATTTAATTTAATACGAGCTAGCCGTTGATTATTTTCACCCTTCCGAGAAAAGTTCCACCTTTTCTTGCTAATCTGCGCCTTTTAACAGCTCGCTATGAACTTTAGCTTTGATAAGGTTCGTCTCGAGCTGTGTTGACTTAAATTGTGACCGAAGGTCTGATTATTGACTGCTCGATTTTCATAGGGCTTTTGAATTTGTTCAGCCTTGTTCTGCTTTATCCACTTGACATTCTAATCAAAAAAGCCGAACTTCGCCTTAACTTTAAGTCTTTTAGACGTTCTCGACGTCTGAAAGTGAAACTTTCCACGGTCTCACCGTCAAGACTTAAGCGGCTCAAGTGAGCTTCATCACTTGAGCTATTCTAAAGCCAGAAAATCACCCTTCATTAAGTCAAAAAGTAGCAGATTTAATCGATTGAAAATAAGCAATGGAATACAACGAATAGTGTAGAGTAAGTAGCTTTGATATAGCAGTGGCTTTTGCGGCTATTTACTTTACACGATGTTGTATTCTCGTCATTTTTATTTTCTTATTCGCTTATTCTATGTTCCAAAAATAAAA
>Ga0207716_100206_pt1 | contig 39742 bp, 37 predicted proteins | sample TtaePargueraPR_FD_187739 | JGI IMG/M metagenome (GOLD analysis project Ga0207716, IMG submission 187739) | Aerobic enrichment media microbial communities from Bioluminiscent Bay, La Parguera, Puerto Rico - Tt and P2 (5) (SPAdes) | ecosystem: Environmental > Aquatic > Marine > Unclassified ... | reverse complement strand
GTCGGTCCGGCCCTGCCAGGCTTCGGCCCGGACATTGGCGACCCGGCGTCCGGAGCGTGCGACCAGGGCCCGGGCGTAGACATCCTGCGCGCGGGCGGGCCGCAGATAGTCGATGGCCACGTCGATGGGCTTGGGCAGTTTCTGCATCGGCTGGCTGAGCAGCAGCGAGCCGGAGGCGACGATTTCCAGGAAGGCGCCGACCGCCCCGCCATGCAGGGCGGGGATGAGGGGATTGCCGACCAGGTCGTTGTCGAAGGGAAGAACGCCGGTGAGTTCGGTGCCCTTGATCTCCAGGCGGGTGCCGAAGCGCGCCACATAGGGGGCGGCCATCAGGGTGTCGAGCAGGGCACGGCTCACAGCGGATGCTCCCCGCGCATGGCTTTCAGGGCGCGTTCCTGGGCGGCCTTGGACGCCTTGGTGATCATGAAGGCGGCCTGGGCGATGGCGACGGGATCGGCCGGATCGCCGTCATGGGCCGTGGCGCGCACGAAGGCGACCAGGCCGTGCGATTTCAGGCATTCCGCCTCCGCATGGATGTCCCGGCCTGACCGGGCGGGCCGCATGTAGTCGATGCGCAGGTCCAGCGTGGACGGCGTGTCCCGCGCGCCCAGCCCGCCGAAAGCGGCCATGCCGCAGACATGATCGAGCAGGGCGGTGATCACGCCGCCATGCAGCGTGCCGGTGTCGGGATCGCCGACCAGGCTCTCGTCATAGGGCGCGCTCATGAAGGCCTTGCCCGGCGAAAGCTTGTCGATGCGGAAGCCCAGCGCCACGGCGTGGGGCGAGCCCTCGACGATCAGCGGGGCGATGGAATCGAGGCGGGATTGGATGTCGTCTTCCATGGCGGATCCAGTCTGCAGCGGACCCGGTGATACGTCACCCCCGCCGCGCTCGCCAGCGCTTTCAGCGGCGCATCCGCTTGTCGACGACCTGTTCCAGGCCGGTCACCACCGGTTCGCGCAGCGGATTGCCGTCCTCGGCCATGCGCGTCAGCTGGGCTAGCGTGGCGCGGTGCATGTTGGCGACTTCGGCCTCCACGGAGGTGTAGTCGTCGATATGCGCGATGAAGCGCTGCAGCGACCGGCCGACCCGCACGGCCAGCGGATCGCCGCTCAGCTGGGTCTCGTTGACCAGGGCGACGGCGGCCGCCCGTGCCGCGGCCATGGGCGTGGTCAGCCCCGCATCCACGTCGGCCGTGCGCTTGTAGCTCGGGCCGGAGGCTTGCTGTTTGCGGCGCCGCCGGTCGGGACCGTTGAAGCGCGGCGACTGGACGAAGTCGCGCGGCTTTTCGCGCAGGGCCCGGATGCGGTCCTGCAGCGTGATCGGTGCGATCGGCGTGACGATGAATTCGGTGACCCCGGCGTCGCGCGCCAGTTCGATATCCCGGCGCGGCCGCGGGCGCGACACCATGATGATCGGCGTGCGGCGGTATTGCGCGCCCTCGCTCTCGCGGATCCGGCGGATCAGGCGCAGCCGGTCTTCGGTCAGTTCGTCCTGGTCGTTCCAGTCCGCCACGATCATGCTGGGCATCTGCTGTTCCAGCGCCGTCACGGCGCTTTCCGCGCAGCGCGCCACCATCACGTCCGGCGAGCCGGCCTCGCGCAGGAGCGAGACCAGGATGGAGCGCAGGAACTGGTTGGACTGCAGCAGCAGCGGCCGGCCCGACGGCTGGTAGGGCGCGGGATCGCGCAGCGTCATGTCGACGCCGAGTATGTCGTGGGCTGCAGCATTCATGACGCAACCCTAACCTGCGATCCTTGCCAACTCGCAAAGCAGGTCGGTTAAAAAAGGATTGATTTCAGCCTGTCAGTCCCGGCCGAGCGCGCGCAGCAGGCGGAAGACGAGCCAGATCGGGATCACCAGAACCGCACCCAGCAGGAAGTATTCGATCGCCCAGCCCGCGCTTTCGGTGATGAAGTGGATGAAGCGGCTCCAGCTCTCCGTCAGCGTGCCGAAGAAGTCGATCCACAGGTCGCGCGGATTGACGTTCAGCGCGGCCAGCAGGAAGCCCGCCAGCACGCACAGGAAGACCAGGCGCAGGATGTCGGCCGACGAGATCTTCGTCAGGCGCTGCATGAAGGTCCGGCGTTCGGTTTGGCTGTTGTCGCTCATGCCGTCACTCTAGCTCCAATTGGGGCACAATCGGGGCCGTGCGGCCCCGGCCGGCCTAGCCCTTTTTCTCCACATTCACCTGGTGCGGATAGGGGATGGAAACATCGTTCTTGTCGAAGGCTTCCTTGACGCTCTTCAGGGCGTCGAAATGCACGCCCCAATAGTCGCCGGTATCGACCCAGACGCGGGTGACGATATCCACCGAACTGTCGCCATGGGCGGCCACGGCGGTGAAGATTTCCGGGTCCTTGTGGATGCGTTCGTCGGCGCCCAGGGTCGACTTGATCACGTCCATCGCCTTGTCGATGTCGTCGGCATAGTCGATCGAGAAGGTGAAATCGACGCGCCGGGTCGGGTTGGCGGAATAGTTGGTGATGATATCGCCCCAGGCCTGGCCGTTGGGGATGATGATCTTCTTGTTGTCGCCGGTCGCCAGCACGGTGGTGAAGAGGTTCACATCCTTCACTCCGCCGGACACGCCGGCCACCTCGACCCAGTCGCCGATCGAGTAGGGGCGGAAGGCGATGATCATCACGCCGGCGGCGATGTTGGAGAGCGTGCCCTGAAGCGCGAAGCCGATCGCCAGGGTGATCGCGCCGAGCGCGGCGACGAGGCTGGCGGTCTGCACGCCGAAGCGGGCGAGCACGGCGATCAGCACCACCGCGACCACGGCGTAATAGGCGATCGAGGAGAAGAAGCCGGCCAGCGTGTCGTCCATCCGGCGCGAGCGTTCCACGGCCTTGCGCACGCCGTTCTTGACCATGCCGGCCACGGCGAAGCCGATGATCAGGATGAGGATCGCAAGGACGATATTCGTGCCCGCCGCGATCCCGCGCTCGGCCAGGACGGCCATGGTTTCCGGATTGAGGAATTCTTCGAGGTTCATGGCGCCCTTCTCCGCTGGCCGATCCCTTTGAGAAGGCTCCTAGCACCCTTGGCCGGGAAGGGGAATGCGCTTGCGATCCGCGTCCGGACGTTGTGATCAGCTGGCGGCCGTCACCGCAACGGTGGCGGTCGATGCGGTGACCGCGGCGATCATCGCGGCCTGGGCGGCCAGGATGGCGGCGAGATCACGCGCGGCGCTGATCGGCGCGGTCTGGCCGGTCTGGGCCTGGGCCAGCCGCATGGCCAGCTTGGCGGCGACATTGCCAGTGGGTTTCGGTCTGAGCGCCCTGACAGCCTCGAAGCTGTCGACCAGCGCGTCCGCGGTCGCCTGTCCGTCGCCATGAGCGGCTAGCACGGCCATGCCGGTCTTGCCGATCCCGCTGCGCAGGGCCGCCCGGCCGCGCATCGCGGTGTTCAGCGTGGTCCAGGCCGGGGCGATGGCATCCGGCTTGAAGTCGAAGAAGGCGATCTCGCAGGCGGCCGCTTCGGCATGGCTCTTCGGCACGCCCGCGGCGCGCAGCGCCTGGCGCGCCACGTTCAGCCGGTCCAGGGCCTCGTCGGGCATTTCGCCCATGGCCGCGAAGATGGCCGCAACCATTTCCTCGCGCGCGCTGTCGCGCCGCCACCAGGGCGCGGCGATGGTTTCCAGAATGTCGTAGAAGCTGTCGACATGATGCGGCTGACCGCCGGCGGAGACCAGGGCCAGCGCGGCGCAGGATCCGCCATGGTTCAGCCGGCGTCCGCCGCGTTCCTTGCGGCGGCGTTCCAGGGCGGTACGTGTCTCGAAGAAGTTCGCGGCGCCGCGGCCGGCCGAAGCCAGCGCTGCGGCGAAAACCAGGCGCATCGACTTGCCCGGCGACTTCCAGGCGCCCAGGCCGGCATCGAGTTCGTCGCGGATGGCGATCGACCGGTCCGCCACGGTCTCGGGCGCGATGTCGCTGGACAGGCATGAGAGGGCCGAGAACCGCGCATACATCCGTTCGCCGCGGCGTGCGCGCTCGCGGAAGGCGCCATCCAGCGCCACGAACCGTTCGATGACGGTATCGGTCATGGTCCCAAATCCCTCGCTTCGATCATCTAGGCCTGCAAGCATGGCGAAAACGGGGCGGGCCTTGCAGGGGGACGCTCCGCGGATTTGTCCCCCGGCAATTATCGGCCCGCTTGTTCCGGGCCTGTTCCGCCGTCCGCCGGGATGGGATAGTCAGTCATCATGCCCGACAGTCAGGCCGACACGCTCCTTCCCGCCCGCTTCGCCGACTGGTTCGCCAGCCGGTCCTGGTCGGCGCGTCCGCACCAGCTGGAGATGATCGAGGCAGACCGGGCCGGCGAGGACGCGCTGCTGATCGCGCCGACCGGCGGCGGCAAGACGCTGGGCGGTTTCCTGCCCAGCCTGATCGAGCTGGCGGACACGGTCGAGGCCCGGCCGGGCAAGCAGCGTCCGCACGCGCTCCACACGCTCTACATCTCGCCCCTCAAGGCGCTGTCGGTCGATGTCGCGCGCAACCTCATGACGCCGGTCGAGGAGATGGGTCTCGATATCCGCATCGAGACGCGCACCGGCGACACCTCCGCCTCCAAGCGCCAGCGCCAGCGCGCCCATCCGCCGGACATATTGCTCACCACGCCGGAACAGCTGGCGCTCTTTTGCGCCACGGCGAATGCCGAGGCCTTTTTCCGCGACCTCAAGCGCATCGTCATCGACGAGATCCACGCCATCGCACCGCAAAAGCGCGGCGACCTCCTCAGCCTGGGCCTTGCCGCCATCGCCCGTTGGGCGCCGGAGGCTCGGCGGGCCGGGCTCTCCGCCACCGTGGCCGACGAGGGCGGGCTGGCGCGCTGGCTGGCCCCGCAGGCGGAGGAGGATGCGCGCTTCGCCCGCATCGTGCGCGGCGCGGCGGGCGCGCGGCCGGAGGTGGAAATCCTCGATCCGGGCGAGCGCATTCCCTGGGCCGGCCATTCCGGCCGCCATGCCATCGCCGACGTCTACGAACGCATCAGGGCGTCGAACATGGCGCTGGTCTTCGTCAATACGCGCTCCCAGGCCGAGATGACCTTCCAGGAGCTTTGGAACATCAATGCCGACAATCTGCCCATAGCCCTGCATCACGGCTCGCTCTCGCCGGAACAGCGCCGCAAGGTCGAGGCGGCCATGTCGGCCGGCAAGCTCAAGGCGGTGGTGTGCACCTCCACCCTCGATCTGGGCATCGACTGGGGCGATGTGGACCTTGTCGTCCAGATGGGCGCGCCGAAAGGCTCCTCGCGCCTGATCCAGCGGCTGGGCCGCTCCAACCACCGGCTGGATGCGCCGTCCAAGGCCCTGCTGGCACCGACCAACCGCTTCGAGCACCTGGAATGCCAGGCCGCCGCCGAGGCCGTCGCTGCCAATGCGCTGGACGGCGAACCCCTGAAAGCCGGCGCGCTGGACGTGCTGGCCCAGCACATCATGGGGCGCGGCTGCGGTGAGCCCTTCGATGCGGACGACCTCTACGACGAGATCCGCTCCGCCGCGCCCTATGCCGAGCTCGATCGCGAGACCTTCGACAAGGTGCTCGATTTCACCGCCACCGGCGGCTATGCGCTGCAGACCTATGAGCGCTTCCGGCGCCTGGTGAAGCGCAAGGACGGGCGCTGGAGCGTGCGCACGCCGCAGATCGCCCAGCGCCACCGGCTCAATGTCGGCACGATTGTCGAGGCGCCCATGCTGGACGTGGTGATCGCCTCGAAGGGGCGGGGCGGCTACCGGCTCGGCCAGATCGAGGAATGGTTCCTCGACCAGCTCGTGCCCGGCGACACCTTCCTCTTCGCCGGCCAGGTGCTGCGTTTCGAGGGCATCGAGGAGATGACCGCCCGCGTCACCCGCTCCAGCGATCCCGATCCGCGTATCCCCTCCTATCAGGGCGGCAAGTTTCCGCTCTCCACCTATCTTGCCGCCCGGGTGCGCGACATGGTGCAGGACCCGGCCACCTGGCACGCCCTGCCGGACCAGGTGCGCGACTGGCTCGACCTGCAGCAGCGCCGCTCGCGCCTGCCCAGGGCCGACGGGCTGCTGGTGGAGACCTTCCCGCGCGCCGGCCGCTACCATCTCGTCTGCTACCCGTTCGAGGGGCGGCTGGCGCACCAGACGCTGGGCATGCTGCTGACCCGCCGCCTGGAGCGCATGCGGCTTCGCCCCATGGGTTTCGTTGCCAACGAGTACGCCCTCTCGGTCTGGGGGCTGCGCGATCTCTCGCAGGTCGATCTGGATGCCCTTTTCGCCGAGGACATGATGGGCGACGATCTGGACGCCTGGCTGGCGGAAAGCCAGCTGATGATGCGCACCTTCCGCAATTGCGCCGTCATCGCCGGCCTGATCGAGCGGCGCTTTCCGGGCCAGGAAAAGACCGGCCGCCAGGTCACCATCTCCACCGACCTCATCTACAACGTGCTGCGCGAGCACGAGCCGGACCACATCCTCCTCAAGGCCGCCTGGGCCGATGCCGGCACGGGCCTGCTGGATATCCACCGCCTCGGCGCCGCGCTGACCCGCATCAGGGGCCGTATCGAACATGTCGACCTTAACCGCATCTCCCCGCTCGCCGTCCCCGTCATGCTCGAGATCGGCCGGGAGCCGGTCTATGGCGAGGGCCATGAAAGCATCCTGGAGGACGTCGCCTCGGAGGATATCATCGCCGAGGCGATGCGGCTGGATTAAGAGGCGCGAAGCGCTGAATCGAACTTATGAAACGGCGTCATCCCCCGGCCAGCCCGCGCGCAGCGCGGGCGGGTGGTCCGGGGGACCTCAGCTATCAGGGTGACCGTTTCGCTCTGTAACGAGGCGCGCTCGGCTTGCGAACGGGTTGGCTGAGGTCCCCCGGATCGCTGCTGCGCAGCGACCGTGGGATGACGGCGGTTTGTGGACTTCGAGAGCCCACAGGAAAACCTGCGCCCCTTGCTTACACCGCCAGGAAGATTGCGCGATAACCACACCCATGAACGCCCCACCGCCTCCGCCGGCCGACCTGCTGAAAACCGCCATTGCCGGCGTCACGGTCCTCGCCGACCCGGCGGGCCTGCTCGTCGTGCCGGAAGCCGGCGTGCTCGTCGTCTCAGACCTGCATTTCGAGAAGGGGTCCGCCTGGGCGGCCGGCGGCCAGCTCATGCCGCCCTACGACACGCGCGCCACGCTGAAACGCCTGGCCGCGGGCATCGTGCGCCACCGGCCGCAGACCGTCATCGCCCTGGGCGACAGTTTCCACGATTTGCGCGCCGGCGACCGTATGCACGCGGACGATACCGCCACGCTCGCCGCGATGGTGAGCGGCGTGTCACGCTGGATCTGGATCGAGGGCAATCACGACCCGGCCCCGCCGCCGCAATTCGGCGGCGAGGTCCACGAGACCGTCGAGCTGGCCGGCCTTCTCTTCCGCCACGAACCCACGGAGGGCGAGGCCCGGGGCGAAATCGCCGGCCACCTCCACCCTGCCGCCAAGGTCCGCCGCAATGGCCGCGCCCTGCGGCGCCGCTGCTTCGCGACGGACGGCACGCGGCTGGTGATGCCGGCCTTCGGGGCCTTCACGGGCGGGCTGAATGTGTGTGACGACGCCTTTGCGCGCTGTTTCGGCGGCACGCCCGACGCGCTGGTGATGGGGCGGGAGCGGGTCTGGCCCGTGGCGGCGTCCAGCTGTGTGGGGGATGGCTAGCCGTGGGCTCGCCCTGCTTGCGGGGAAAGCCTGACTGTGGCCTCCAACCCCATCAGCCCGGACACCTGCCCGGCGCGTCCCGATCAAACGCACAAGACACCGTCATCCCAGCGAAAGCTGGGACCCAGCCTCACAAGCGGGATCGGGGCCTGTCTGGCTCAAAGCTATGCGGGGCAATGAGTGGGATATGTGCGAACTCGCTCCCACCGCGCTCCGCGATCTGGGTCCCAGCTTTCGCTGGGATGACGGTGGTATGGGGAGTGGTGGGGGCGTTGTCCGCCGCTTTCATTTTCGCGCAAGCGCGGCACCGGCACGGTCGATCTCGGATCTGCAGCCCGCCTAGCGCCGGTTGAAGGCCAGATAGGCGATGTAGCCGGCCAGCACGGCCAGGACGACGCAGAACAGGCCGTAGAGCCACGGGGCGGTATGGGCGAACTGGAAGACGAAGCGTTCCAGGCCGGCCTTTTCCACGCGCAGGCTGGCGGAGCGGCTGGCCACGGCGCGGCCGTCGCGGAAGAGATAGACCTCGGCGACGTAATTGCCGACAGGGGTGAGCGGGGGCAGGGAGATGGAGGCACGGAACAGGCCGCCATCGAGGATTTCCACGCCGCGCTGGGCTTCCGCATAGAGGTCGTCGCGGCGGCCGGCGCGGGCGATGGCGTCCAGATAGGGGCGGATGTCGCGGTCGGCCCGCGCGGCGGTCGGCGCGGCGCGGATCGCCAGGGTGGCGGGCAGGCCGATGCCCGAGCCGGCGAGGCTTTCCGCCGTGGCGATGTCTTCCAGCGGCAGCGAGGTGGCGATGGCGTAGTAGCTGGGAATGTCCTCGAATTCGAGCGGGGCGGAATTGACCCAGATGCCGAAGGTGCGCTGTTTCTCCATCACCCGGAGGTCCTGGCCGGGACCGCGCAGCACGACGACGATCTCGTCCTGGATGGTCAGTCCGCGCGTGGCGCCGTAGAGCACGAGTTCCTGGCCGGAGAAGTCCTCGCGGATCTCGACGGTCTCGTGGGTGAGGGCGGCTACGATGCTGGGCGGTTCGTTCGCCAGCAGGGTCGGCTGGCCCTGCACGAGCAGGGAGAGGAGGAGGGCGCCGATCATGTCAGTGCGCGCTCCCGTCCTGGGCGAGCACCTCGAACAGGTCGGCCGGAGTGACCACGAGGTCCCAGCCCAGCTTGAGGCAGACCGCCACGACCATGAAGGCCAGCAGGGCGCGCAATTCCTCGGCCTTGATATGCCGCCCGGCGCGGGCGCCGAACTGGGCGCCGATCACGCCGCCGACGATCAGCAGCATGGCCAGCACGACGTCGACCGTCTGGTTCTGGCCCGCCTGCAGCACGGTGGTCAGCGCGGTGACGAAGAGGATCTGGAAGAGCGAGGTGCCCACCACGACATTGGTTGGCATGCGCAGGATGTAGATCATCGCCGGCACCATCACGAAGCCGCCGCCCACGCCCATGATGGCGGCCAGCGTGCCGACGAGCAGGCCGATCGCCAGGGGCGGGATGACCGAGATGTAGAGGCCGGACTGGGGAAAGCGCATCTTGAAGGGCAGCCTGTCGATCCAGCCGCGCTTGCGCCGGTTGCCGCCCACGCCCTTGCCGCCGCTGCGGCGCTGCAGGATGGCGCGCACGCTCTCCAGGAACATCAGCCCGCCGATCACGCCGAGGAAGCCGACATAGGACAGGGAGATGAAGAGGTCGATCTGGCCCAGGCTGCGCAGATAGGCGAAGAGCTGCACGCCGAGGATCGAGCCGATACTGCCGCCGGCGAGCAGCAGCAGGCCCATCTTCAGGTCCAGCGTCTTGCGTTTCCAGTGGGCCAGGGCGCCGGAGGCCGAGGAGGCGACGATCTGGTTGGCCTGGGTCGACACGGCGACGGCCGGCGGAATGCCGATGAAGAATAAAAGCGGCGTCATCAGGAAGCCGCCGCCCACGCCGAACATGCCGGACAGGAAGCCCACGAAAGTGCCAAGTCCGAGCAGCAGAAAGACGTCGACCGAGATTTCCGCGATCGGGAGGTAGACCTGCACCGCCGGGCTAGCTCGCCGCCGCCCGCTCGAGCCGTTCGATCAGAACGGCGTCGACGCGTCCGGTGCGGGGCAGTCCCTGGTCGGCCTCGAAGGCCATGATGGCGTCGCGGGTGCGATCGCCCATCTCTCCGTCGATCGGTCCGGGCGAATAGCCCAGCACCGAGAGGAAGCCCTGGGCGCGGCGCACCTGGGCGATATCCGTCGTCGCCGTGCGGTCCCAGGGCAGGTTGCGATAAAGGCCGTTGGCCTCGGCATCGATCGGGCGCGGGGTGAAGCCGTCCGCCGTGGCGCGGGCCTCTTCCAGCGCGGCCGGTTCGAGGCGTTCCGCGACGTTGGCGGCGCGCTCGCCGGCGGTCGGATCGCTGCCGGTCTGGCTGGCGATGGTGAACCAGGCGAAAGCATCGGGCAGGCTCAGCGGGACCCCGTCACCCGTCTCGTAGAGCAGGGCGAGATTGAACTGGGAATCCCGCAGTCCGAGCAAGGCGGCCTCCTGGAACCAGCGCGCGGCGGTCTCGATATTCTCCGCCACGCCGGTGCCATAGTAGTACATGACGCCCAGATTGTGCATGGCGCGGCGGTGGCCGGCATTGGCCGCGCGCTCGGTCCAGCGGCGGGCGGCTTCCAGGTCCTGGTCCACGCCCTCGCCGGTCTCCAGCAGTTTGGCGAAGCGGTATTGCGCGGCGGGCACGCCCTGTTCGGCGGCGCGGCGCAGCAGGATGGCGGCGGTCTCGGCATCGCCGTTTTCCAGCGCCTGCAGGCCCAGCTGGTAGCGGGCGACCGGATGACCGTCCGAGGCGGCGCTTTCCAGCGTCGTGCGGCCGGAATTGCGGTTGGTCGACTGGGTGGATGTGGCGGGCGCGGAGGCGGTGTCCGGCTCGGCCGCGGGCACCACGCTGCCGGAGGCGTCCGCGACGGCATTGGCCGGCGGCGTGGCCGGTTCGGGCTGCGGCTCCGGGGCGGTCTCCGCGGGCGCATCGGCGCGGGCGCCGGTCGGGGCCTCGGCCATCTGCGTGGCGCTGTCTTCGGCGGTTGTTGCGGCAGGCTGAGCGGCGGTTTGCGCGTCCGCGCCTTCGCTGGATTGCGGCGCGGCCTGCGGTCCGGTCTCGCTGGAGAAGCCGGCCTCGACCTGGGCGATGAAGTCGCGCTCGACCTCGGCGCTGGCCGCCTGGCGTTCCGCATCGCCCTGCAGGGCTTCCCAGACCAGGATCACACCGGCGCCGGACAGCATGATCAGCGCCACGACCGGCAGGGCGTAAAGCGCGATGCGGCCCAGACGCGAGGGGCGGCTCGGCGCGTCCGGCATGTGGGCATAGCTCGTCGAGCGGGTGCGTTCGCGGGCGGCGGCCAGGAAGTCGGCATCGGCCGTGGCGCCGAGCTTGCCGGCCGGGCGCGGTTTGCGGGCCGGTTGCTGGGGCTGGGCAGCGCCGGCGGGAGCTTGCTGTGCCGGGGGCTGTTGCGCCGCAGCTTGTTGAGCCGGCGCCTGTTGAGCGGGGGCCTGCTTCGCCTGGGCGCGGCGCGCCGGACGCGGGGCCGGCTCGGCGGGACGGGCTTCGGCCTCGGCGAGGAAAGGATCGGTTTCGTCGGGCTCGAACGCGCCCACCGGCGTTTCCGCCTGGGGCGGCGGGCCGAGCGGCGTGTCGAAATCGATCTCCTCCTCGGCGGCGGCCTCCGGAGCGTCGGGCGTGTCGCCGGCGGGTTCCGCGCCACGATTCTCGATGGCTTCGAGGCGGTCGGCCAGGGCCGACATGGCGCGCTGCACCGGGGACAGGGCTTCCTCGGTCTCCGAGCGCACGGCGGCCATGCGTTCCTGCACGCCGCCCAGGGCGTCCTCGATGCGCTTGGCGGTGCGTTCCTCGGACTGACGCAGCCGGTCCTCGAGATCTTCCTCGCGGGACTGGCGCTGGCTGTCGAACCTGTCGATCATTTCCGCCATGCGGTCGGTGGCGGTCTCGACGACGGAATGGGCGCGCTGTTCGGAGGTCTCGATCCGGTCGGCGAGCGAGCGGCCCATACGGCTGACTTCCTCGCCCATGCGCTTGATGGCGTCACGGTTTTCCGCCCGCACCTCGTCGAGGCGGCGGTCGATCTTGTGCTCGGACTGGCTCTCGCGCAGCGCGTCGGCGGCGCGGCGCTCGCTCTCGGTGAGACGGCGGTCGATGGCGCCGGCCAGCTTGGTGATCTCCTGGCCCAGCTTGGACATGCTGTCGCCCTGACGGCGTTCCGCATCGTCCATGCGGCTCAGCGCCCGGGTCAGCGCGTCCTCCAGCCGGTCGATGCGCGGCTCGGACGCGGCGCCGGACACGGCCTGGGCGACCTGGGAGCGGGTATCGGCGATGGCGCGGGCGACATCGTCCGACAGGCGTTCGAAGCGCCGTTCCAGATCCACCGTGTCGCCGGAATTGCGGGTTTCCAGCTGGCGCAGCCGGTCGTCCAGGCGGGAGACCGAGCTTTCCAGCGCGCGGGCCGCATCGTTGGTGATGCGTTCGGCGCCTTCCACCCGGGCCTTCAGCGTCTCGGTCGCGGTGCGCAGGCCGTTGAGCGAGCGGGCGGTATCGTCGTCGCGCTGGCGATTGCGGTCGACAGTGTCCTCGGCGCGCGATTCCAGGCGGGCCAGCCGGGCTTCCAGCGATTCCGAGGCCGAGCGCGTATCCTCGTCGACGGCGTGCAGGCGGGCGGCGGTGTCGTTCTCGTGCTCGTAAAGCCGGCGGGCCAGCTTCATGATCGTGGTCTCGACGGCGCGGACATCCTCGGTCGAGCCGGAGCCCTGCGGCGCGCTCTCCAGCGAGCGGATCCGGTCGCCCAGCTCGTCCTGGGTCTTGCGGACCTTGTCGAGACCCTTCTGGGTGTTGGCGATTTCGGCGGTCTGGCGCTCGCCGGTCTTGGTGATCTTGTCGGCGAGCTGGGTGATCGCCTTGTCGAGCCCGCTGAGCGTGCGGGCCGACATGTTCTCGGAGCTTTCCACGCGCTCGGTGAGGCGGTTGACCATGGCCCGGAGCAGGCGGTCGTCTTCCTCGTTCAACGCGGAGCCGCCGCCGAAGCCGGGAAAGGCTTCCAGCGCGTCATCCCATTCAGGGTTGGAAGGGTCGGAGCCGTCGAGGATGACGCGGTTGATCCATTCGCCCAGCGTCAGTCCTTCCCGCCGGGCGGCAGACTTAGCGCGCGCCCGGGCGCGGGGATCGATCCCTTTCACGCTCCAAGGACCACTGGACGACATTCCGAATCGCTCGTTCAAAGCCAACCGCTCCACGCTATTCCGCGGTTAATATTGTGTAAACCAAGGCAGCGGACCCAAGATGTAGTGTTTCCACACCGAATCGCAGGGCTTTGCCCGCACGCCAATTTTCCGAGTCAACACAAGGCTCTGACTCGGTTAACGCGTCGTAAAATGTGTGGATTACAGTATTAACGCTGCGCGGCGGGACCGAAGAAACCCGGGGCAAGCGTCCGCAATTGCTCACGCATTGCCGTTGCCTCCCGGTCGACCGTCAGGGCATCCGACGTCACGAGGCCGCGCGCCACATCGAACAGCAGCCAGGCCGATTCGACATCGCCTATACTGGCCGCATACCGGCCCGCATGCCAGTAGGTCAGCGGGGCGTGGGGGTCGGCCTCTGCGCTGGCAGCGAACAGGGCGAGCGGATCGAGGTCCGGCGCGGCTTCGGCATCATTGGCCCGCAGTGCGGCCACGCTCTGGGCCGCGAGCATGTTGGCGGCGGCGCCGGCGAAAGCCTCGCGATGCAGATGGGTGCGGAACACGTCCAGCGCGGCGGCCGGGTCGTCGTCCATGTCGGCCATGGCGCCGGCCAGGGTTTCGAAACCGGTATTGCCGATGCCCGAGGCCGTGATCTGGCTCTTGCGGGTGCACAGGGCGCGGTCGCTCTGGGGCCGGCACGGGCCGGCATGGTATTCCGCCTGCTGCAGCGCGAGATAGGCGCCGGCCGGATCGGCGCGGCGCTGGGCGGCCTCGGCGGCGGCGACGAAGGTGGCGTCGGTCGGACGGGCGGCGTCCGGCGCGCCGATCGCGTCCAGACCGGCCGCGAGCAATTGCGTGACGGCCGGGCCGGACACTTCATAGCCCTCCGCCGGGGCCGGCGGAATGTTTTCCGGCCAGGGGAAGGCGGTCTCGCCCTCATTGGCGCTCAGCCGGGTCCAGGTCTCGCGCCGGCCTTCCGGGCTGGTCGGGCTGAAGACCAGGAAGCTGAAGCTTTCCGGAATGCCGGCCTCGGGGTCGAGGGCGGCCAGCGCGTCGGGATGGATCGCCAGGCTGTGGCGCATCCAGGCGCGGAACAGGGCGGCTTGGTCCGGCGTGCCCGTGCCGTCGCTGTCGAAACCGAAGATCTCGCTGCCCAGCTCGGAACGGCGCGCACCGGTATGACCGTCTTCGCCGGTCTCGATCTGCATGTCCGCATCGGCCAGGCGCACGCCCATGGCCGCCTCGATCCAGAAGCGTTCGAACTGCACGCCGCCGGGGCCGGTGACCTCTTCCAGTTCGCCGCCCTGGGTGTAGTAGGCGAAAGTGTTCATCTGGCGGTGGACGTAGGCGACGATCGGCGTGTTGCGCATCACCGGTCCGTCCAGCGACTGGACCCGGGTGAGGATGCGGCCGGTGGCGAAATCGTGCACGGTGCGGTCCTCGCTGGAGCCGGGCTCGGTGGCATAGCCGTCGCCGATCACGATCTCGCGCTGGTCGCTGGACAGGGTCTCGCCCTCCAGCGAGGCCGTCTCGATGCGCCAGCGCGTACGGATCACGCTGTCGTCGCGTTCGCCCCGGCTTGCCAGATAGGCTTCGCGATCGAGCCAGGGGCCGGCGGGACCGGCGCCGGCGGCGGACGCCGGCGCGCCGGTTTCCGCTCCGGCTTCGTCTTCCGTACTGTCCTCGCCGGCATCGGGTGCCAGGATGGAAAAGCCCGGATCGGACGTTTCGGCCGGGTCCTGCATCGCCGTCGCCACGGAGGCCGGCAGAAGCAGGGTGGAAAGAGCCCCGAGGGCATACGCAACATGACGGTCGAGTTTCAGCATGGCGCGACTTTGCCGTGAGTGTGGGCGCGATGAAAGGGCAAAGTCGCGCTGCCACGGAATCGCCTCATGCGACATATTTGACGTTGACGTTCGCGTAAGTGTGTGAACACCATTCACTCATGGTCAAGCCGGTCGCTCCCGATTCCGAATTTTCCATCCGCGAACTCGCCCAGGAGTTCGGCGTTACGCCGCGCACGCTGCGCTTTTACGAACAGAAGGGGATGATCACCCCGGAGCGCCGCGGGGCGTCGCGGATCTATTCCGCCGCCGACCGCGCGCGGGTCGAGCTTATCCTGCGCGGCAAGCGGGTCGGCTTCGCCCTCGACGAGATCAAGGAAATCCTCGACCTGGAAGCGATCGACCGCGGCGGCCGCGAGCGGCTGGAGCCGGCGATCGACCGTTTCGTCAGCCGCATCGACGTGCTCAAGCGCCAGCGCGAGGATGTCGAGCGCGCCATCGCCGAGCTCCAGGCCGGGCTCGACTGGATGCGCGAGCGCCTGGAAGACCGCACGCCGCCCGACGATGTCCGCCGCCGTGCCCGCGCCTTCGAGGCGCTGGCCCAGGCGCGGCTGGACCCCTGGTCGGGAGCCAGTGCCGGCTAGAGCCCCGAGAACACCCCAACCCCGAGAACCCCACCACGCCCGTTCGGAGATCCTCAGATGACTGCCTCCTACAGCGCCCCGGTCCGCGACCAGCGTTTCGTCCTGCATGACGTGCTCAACATCACCCAGTATTCCAACCTGCCCGGCTTCGCCGAAGCCGACGCCGACACGATCGATGCCATCCTCGAGGAAGGCGCGAAGTTCACCGAGGGCGTGCTCGCCCCGCTGAACAAGGTCGGCGACGAGGAAGGCTGCAAGCGCGACACGGACGGCAATGTCACCACGCCGACCGGCTTCAAGGATGCCTTCAAGCAGATGGCCGAGAGCGGCTGGACCGCGCTGTCCTCCGACCCGGAATATGGCGGGCAGGGCCTGCCGCACGTGCTGAACCTGGCGGTGAACGAGATGGTGTCCTCGGCCAACATGGCCTTCGGCATGTATCCGGGCCTCACCCTGGGCGCCGCGGCGGCGCTGACGGCCGCCGGCACGGACGAGCAGAAACGGCTCTACCTGCCCAAGATGATCTCCTGCCAGTGGGGCGGCACGATGAACCTGACCGAGCCGCATTGCGGGACGGATCTGGGCCTGCTGCGCACCAAGGCCGTGCCCCAGGCGGACGGCTCCTACAAGATCACCGGCCAGAAGATCTGGATCTCCTCCGGCGAGCACGACATGGCGGAGAATATCGTCCACCTCGTGCTGGCGCGCATCGAGGGGGCGCCGGAGGGCGTGAAGGGCATCTCGCTCTTCGTGGTACCGAAATTCATCCCCGACGAGAACGGCGATCCGGGCGAGCGCAACAACCTCAAATGCGGCGGCCTGGAAGAGAAGATGGGCATTCACGGCAATGCCACATGCGTCATGGACTATGACGAGGCCACCGGCTGGCTGGTCGGCGAGGAGAACAAGGGCCTGAAAGTCATGTTCATCATGATGAACGAGGCGCGCCTGGGCGTCGGCCTGCAAGGCTATGCCATCGCCGAAACCGCCTACCAGCAATCCCTCGCCTTCGCGAAGGACCGCCTGCAGGGTCGTTCGCTCACCGGTCCGAAGAACCAGGACGGCCCGGCCGATCCGATCATCGTGCACCCGGACGTGCGGCGCATGCTGATGGACCAGAAATGCTTCGTGGAAGCCGCGCGCTGCTTTGCGCTGTGGACCGCGCTGCAGGGCGATCTGGAAGAGAAGTCCGACGACGCTTCGGTGCGCGAGAAGTCCGGCGACTACATGGCGCTGCTCACCCCGATCGTGAAATCCTACCTGACCGGCAAGGGTTTCGACATGGTCTCCAACGGCCTGCAGGTGCACGGCGGATCCGGCTTCACCGAGGAGTGGGGCGCCTCCCAGCTCCTGCGCGATGCCCGCATCACCCTGATCTATGAAGGCACGAACGGCATCCAGGCGCTCGACCTGGTCGGCCGCAAGCTGGCGATGAACGGCATGCGCCCGATCACCAGCTTCTTCTCCGAGATCGACGCCTTCGTTGCCGAGGGCGGCAATGACGAGACCCAGCCCTTCATCGACGCCGTGGCCGACTGCAAGGGCAAGCTGAAACAGGCGACCGACTGGCTGATGAACAATGCGCTGAACAATTTCGACCATGCCGGCGCAGGCAGCCACGACTATCTCAACCTCTTCGGCCTGACCTGCCTGACCTATATGTGGGCCAAGATGGCCAAGGTCGCCTCGGCGAAGGTCGCTGCCGGCGAGGACGATCCGATCTACGCCACCAAGCTGAAGACCGGCCGCTATTTCCTGGACCGCTGGGTCCCGGAAGCGGCCATGCACCTGGCCAAGGTCGAGGCTGGCGCGGATTCCATGATGGCGCTGGAGGAAGAGGCCTTCTAGGCGCACACTGACCGACACGCATTTTCTGGCGGGACCGCTCCGGCAAAGAGAGCGGCCCGCCCCTTAACTCCGGTTGATAAAGGGTGCGCGAAACGGGGCGGCCCGCGACCAAGACGTTCTGGGGAGGACGCTTTCATGTTTCAGGATCCGCTCAACGTACCGAGGCCCGATTTTCTCGAGCGCGAGGATGTACGCATTTTCGAAGACGCCGTGCGCGGCTTCATGGCGAAGGAATGCGTGCCCAATGCCGAGCGTTGGGAAAAGGAAGGCATGGTCGATCGCGAGATCTGGACCAAGGCCGGCGATGCCGGGATCCTGTGCCCGTCCGTGCCCGAGGAATACGGCGGGGCCGGCGGCGACTGGGGCCATGAATACGTCTTCCACACGGCCGGGGCCGAGGTCGGCGCGTCCGGCTGGGGCGTCGGCCTGCACAATTCCATCATCGCGCCCTATGTCGTCCATTACGGCTCCGAGGAGCAGAAGAAGGCGATCCTGCCGCGGATGATCTCCGGCGAGCTGATCGGCGCCATCGCGATGAGCGAGCCCGGCACGGGCTCGGACCTGCAGAACGTCAAGACGACGGCCATCAAGGACGGAAACGGCTATCGCATCAACGGCTCGAAGACCTTCATCACCAATGGCGGCTCGGCGAATTTCATCATCGTCGTCGCCAAGACCGACCCGTCCAAGGGCTTCGACGGCGTCTCCCTCTTCATGGTCGAGACCGACAAGGTGGAAGGCTTCAAGCGCGGCCGTCTCCTCGACAAGGTCGGCATGAAGGCCCAGGACACGGCCGAGCTTTTCTTCGAGGACATGTGGGTGCCCGCCGACGCCCTGCTGGGCCCCGAGGAAGGCCAGGGTTTCATCCAGCTGATGCAGCAATTGCCCCAGGAACGCCTGCAGATCGCCGTGCAGGGCGTGGGCGCCATGAAGCGCGCGCTGCACGAGACGATCAATTACGTGAAGGAGCGCGAGGCCTTCGGCCGTCCGGTCCTGAAATTCCAGAACACGCAGTTCAAGCTCGCCGAGTGCAAGACCAAGGCGACCCTCGCCGAGGTCTTCGTCCACCATTGTTCCGAACGCCTGATGAAGGGCGAGCTGGATGCCGCCACCGCCTCGATGGCCAAATACTGGGTGTCCGACACCCAGAACGAGGTGATCGACGAATGCGTCCAGCTGCACGGCGGCTACGGCTTCATGAACGAATACCCGATCGCCCGCATGTGGCGCGACAGCCGCGTCCAGCGCATCTATGGCGGCACCAACGAGATCATGAAACTGCTGATCGCGAGGACGCTGTAGGAATGACTGAGGCGCCGGGCACAACGGGGACAGCGAGGCCGGTAAGAGCCTTCTCGGCGCTTGCCGGGCTTGCTCCGCTTGGCGCCTACGGCATCGTTCCGGGTGTGGTGAGCGTCTTGATGTACGTTTCGAGATTTGACCCGACAGCGAACCCTCGGCTCATGGGCGTGATCATGAATGTCCAGACCGGCGTCAGCTTGATCGCGGTTGGGCTGGTGTCGGTTTTGACCGGTATGGTGTTGGCACGGTCAGGTTCGGTCCGATGGGGTGTGTGTCCGCTGTTGATCGTCGGTGGCATTGACGCGCTCGGTCGATTGGCGTCGGCATTGCTCTACAGCGGCGCAGGTGCTGGCGAGGTGTCGGTCCGGTTCTTTGCCTACGGAGCGCCGATTCTCGCGATGGCTCTGCTTGTTGTCGTCGGCGGCTGGTTGGGCAGCAGAAGGGTACGCTCATGCTGATTGTTTTTTCCGCCACGCTCCTCCTCGCCGCCCAGCCGGGCTGCATCGGCTATGGCGCCGAGGGCTCCCTGGAGGACCAGTTCGACCGCTGCCTGGCCGGGACATGGGGCGAGGAAGGCTGCACCGCTGGCCGCACGATCGCGCACTCCGGCTACGAGAATGCCGCCGGCGAGGCCTGCGCGATCGGCTATTTCATCCGCGATCCGCACACGGGCGGTTTCCGCGTCGGCTCGACCTGCGGTGACGCGGCGGAGGAGGTCGCGGTCTGGATCGTCGAGGACGGCCAGCTGAAGATCGGCAATGAGGTCGGCGGTTTCCCGACCGTCGCCTGGCGCTGCGAAGAGGGCGCCGATGAGTGAGGCCTCTCAAATTCCGGTGCCGAGCCGTCTGGCCAGGGTGATGGCCTTCTTCCTAGGCGGGTATGCCTTCGCACCCCTGCATTTCCTGGCCGCGCTCATGACCGGTCTGTTCGCGGGCCTGGTGCCGCGGTTGCAGCTCACCATGGTCTACATCCCGGCCACGCAGGCCGTCCTGATGGTGCCGGTCTATCTGGCTCTGGGGTGGTTCGTTCCGCGCGGACCGCTCTTCAACTGGGTCTTGACCGGCTTTCTGGTCGTGCATGTCGTGCCTTTGGTCATCGGGACCGGTATCACAGTCTTCTCGGCGGGCGATGCCGCGACGCCATATGCGGCGCTCGAGGTGATCCTGCTGCAATCGGCGGGGCTTTCCGTTCTGCCGTTCGTGGCGCTGTTCGCCGGAGCGTGGCTTCGCCGCCGCAAGCATGACAGCCTCGCTACGGACAAAACCGGCGAGGAGGCCTCTTAGATGCCCATCCCGCCCGCCTTCCGCATGACAGGGGTGACAGCCTTCCTTCTTGGTGGTTGTGTGCCCGCCATTGCCTTGTTTTTCGGGCAGGGCATCGCCATTACGCTCGGGGCTATTCTAGTTGGGCCCCCGCCATTGGTAATTTTACCTTCGCACTGGCCCTACTTCGTAGTTCCGCTGGGCATGTATGTCGCAGCGTCGTTCTTTGTGGGGTGGCTACTCCGGCGTCGTCGAGAGGCTTGGTTCGCGTCGACTGGGCTTCTGTCTGTTTCGCTTGTGGAGTTCTTCTACAGCTTCCCTTTGAATTGGAAGCTTGAGGAAGTGATTGATGCCTTTTGGATAATCCCCGGTCTCTCGACCGTGTTCGGGTTGATCGCGCTCCACTTTGGCAATTTCTGGGGAACGCAGCGCTGATGTACATCCCGCCCGCCTTCCGCATGACCGACGAATCCGAGATGCGCTCGGTGATGCGCACCTATGATTTCGCGCTGGTGCTGGTGCCGGGTATGCCGGACCTGGCGGCGACCCATATCCCGCTCAAACTGGCCGACGAGCGCCAGGTGCTGATCGGCCATGTCGCCGCCGCCAATCCGATGGCCGAGGCGATCCGCCAGGGCAAGGAGGCGATCGCCGTCTTCTCCGGCCCGCACGCCTATGTCTCGCCGACCTGGTACGCCAACCCGTCGGTCAATGTGCCGACCTGGAATTATGTCGCCGTGCACGCCTTCGGCCCGCTCGTCCCGCTGGAGGGCGAGGAGGCCGAGCGGGCGCTTTCGTCGCAGATCGCCGACTTTGAAGCGGAGTGGCGGATCACCGATATTGCCCTGGACCAGCGGGCCAGGCTGGAAGCCGGCATCCAGGCCTTCGAGCTCGAGATCAACCGTCTGGAGGGCAAGGCCAAGCTCTCCCAGAACAAGCCCGTCGAGGAACGCCTGCGCCTGGCGCACGCGCTCAACGAACGCGGCGAACACGCCGTCGCCTTCCACATGGTCGAGGACCAGGAGGACGCGGATGAATGAGGCACAAACACACTTTCCTCCCCACATCGTGGGGAGGGGGACCCGCGAAGCGGGGGAGGGGCCGCCGCGGCACGCGGCGGGATGTCCGCGCCAAACGTCACCGTTTCCCGGCGCTTCGCGCCGCCCCTTCGACCCCTCCTTCGCCAAGGCTACGGAGGGCCCACTTCCCCACTGCCGTGGGGAAGAAAGGTTGAGCCTGGGCGAACCCGGTCAGGACAAGTATCGCACCGTTAAGCGGGCGCGGTGTCTTCGGACATCGATGACGGACGCGGAAATGATCCTCTGGTCGCGTCTTCGCCGACGTCAGATCGAGGGGTTCAAGATCCGCCGCCAGCATCCCATCGGGCCTTATATTGCGGATTTCGCCTGTGCCGAGGCAAAGCTGGTGATCGAGGTCGATGGTGAAACCCATGGCAGCCCCGAAGAACTTGCTCGCGATCTGAAGCGAACTCGCTTCATGGAGTCGCGGGGCTGGCAGGTGATCCGCTGCTACAATGTCGAGGTCTACCGCAATCTCGACGGTGTCCTGATCCAGATCGCCGAAGCCCTGAATGCTCGCGCCAAGTCTCAATCGCGGCCTGCGGCCGCGACCCCTTCGACCCGCGGCGTTGCCGCGGCCCACTTCCCCGCAGGCGGGGAAGAAAAACCAGTTGAGTCGATAAAGGAAACCAGCCCGCAAAGGGAAAGGAAGCCAAGATGACCGAAGCCTATATCTACGACACCACGCGCACGCCGCGCGGGAAGAAGAAGAACGGCGCGCTCAACGAGATCACCGCGCTGCAGCTGGCCACCCAGCAGCTCGAGGCGATCCGCGACCGCAACGATCTCGACACCTCCCTGGTCGACGATGTGATCATGGGTGTCGTCTCGCCGGTGGGCGAGCAGGGCGCGAATATTTCGCGCTCCGCCGTGATCAACGCCAACTATGCCGAGACCGCCGCGGGCTATCAGCTCAACCGGTTCTGCGCCTCGGGCCTGGAAGCGGTGAATGTCGCCGCGGCCAAGGTGATGTCCGGCGAGGCCGATTTCGCCATCGGCGGCGGCGTGGAAGCCATGTCCCGCGTGCCGATGGGCTCGGACGGCGGCGCGATGGGCGCCGATCCGGAGATCTCCTTCGACCACTATATCGTGCCCCAGGGCGTCTCCGCCGACCTGATCGCCACCAAGTACGGCTTCTCCCGCGACGATGTCGACGCCTACGCCGTGGAAAGCCAGAAGCGCGCGGCGCGGGCCTGGCAGGAAAAGCGGTTCGGCAAGTCGATCGTGCCGGTGAAGGACCAGCTGGGCACCACCATCCTGGACCATGACGAGCACATGCGTCCGGACACGGACATGCAGGGCCTGGGCTCGCTGAAATCGGCCTTCAAGGACCTCTCCGACTTCGTCGGCTTCGAGGCCGTCGCGCTGCAGCGCTATCCGGAAGTGGAATATCTCAACTGGGTCCACACGGGCGGCAATTCCTCCGGCATCGTCGACGGGTCCGGCATGGTCCTGGTCGGCTCGAAGGAAGCCGGCGAGAAGGCCGGCCTCAAGCCGCGCGCCCGCATCCGCGCCATGGCCTCGATCGGCTCGGAGCCGACCATCATGCTGACGGGTCCCGTGCCGGTCACCGAGAAAGTGCTGAAGAAGGCCGGCATGAGTGCGTCGGACATCGACCTGTGGGAGCTGAACGAGGCCTTCGCCGCCGTCGTGCTGCGCCTGATGCAGGCCTACGAGATCGACCACGACATCATGAACGTCAACGGCGGCGCCATTGCCATGGGGCACCCGCTCGGCGCCACCGGTGCGATGATCCTGGGCACCGTGCTCGACGAGCTGGAGCGCTCCGGCAAGGAAACCGCGCTCACCACGCTGTGCGTCGGCGGCGGCATGGGCACCGCCACGATCATCGAACGCGTTTAATTCTATCGATCAGGAGACAGAGACATGAAAAACTTTCAAATCGAGATCGATAGCGACGGCATTGCCCTGATCACCTTCGACAGCCCGGGCAAGTCGATGAACGTCATCTCCGCCGACGTCATGGACGACTTCGAGGCCTTCACGAAACAGATCATCGAGGACGACAGCATCAAGGGTGCCGTCATCACCTCCGGCAAGGACGCCTTCTGCGCCGGTGCCGACCTGTCCGAACTGGGCGGCGCCCAGGGCGAGCTGGCCGGCCTGCCGGAAGAGGAGATGAAGCAGAAACTGTTCGACCAGTGCTTCCGCTTCAACAAGTCCTTCCGCGCGCTGGAAACCTGCGGCAAGCCGGTCGCCGCGGCGGTCAACGGCCTGGCCCTGGGCGGCGGGTTCGAGATCGCGCTGTCCTGCCACTACCGCGTCATGCCGAACGACAATCCCAAGGCCAAGCTGGGCCTGCCGGAAGCCATGGTCGGCGTGCTGCCGGGCGGCGGCGGCACCCAGCGCCTGCCGCGCCTTGTCGGTGTGATGAATGCCGCGCCGGTCCTCCTGCAGGGCCAGCAGCTCGATGCGGCCACGGCCCATCAGCAGGGCATTGTCGACGCGCTCGCGCCGCAGGCCGATCTGGTCGCCACGGCGAAGCAGCTGGTCAAGGACGACCCGAAGGGCGCCAAACAGCCCTGGGATGGCGACAAGTTCAAATTCCCGGGCGGCGGGCCCTACCATCCCGCCGGCGCCCAGGTCTTCGGGGCGGCGTCGCCGATGCTGCGCAAGAACACCTACGGCAATTATCCCGCCCAGCGCTATATCCTGTCCTGCGTCTATGAGGGCTCCCAGGTCTCCATGGACCAGGCGATCCGCATCGAGAGCCGGTATTTCACCAAGCTTTTGCTGCGCCCGGAAAGCCGCAACATGATCCGCTCGATCTTCCTGTCCAAGCAGGATCTGGACAAGGGCGGGCGCCGTCCGTCCGGCCAGGAGAAGGGCGAGGTCAAGAAGATCGCCATCATCGGCGCCGGCTTCATGGGGGCGGGCATCGCCACCGTGTCGGCCAATGCCGGTATCGAGGTCGTGCTGATCGACGCCAATCAGGAAGGCGCCGAGAAGGGCAAGCAACACGCGACCGACCAGTGGGCCAAGCGTGTCTCGCGCGGCAAGATGACCGAGGAGAAGGCGGCGAAGCTGGCCGGCCTCATCACGCCGACGACCGACTATTCCCTGATCAAGGATGTCGATCTCGTGGTCGAGGCCGTGTTCGAGAATTCCGAGCTCAAGGCCAAGATCACCAAGATGGCGGAAGAGCAGATCGGCAAGGATGCCGTCTTCGGCTCCAACACCTCCTCCATCCCGATCACCTCGCTGGCGGAAGCCTCCGAGCGTCCGGACAATTTCATCGGCATCCACTTCTTCTCGCCGGTCGAGAAGATGATGCTGGTGGAGATCATCATGGGCGAGAAGACGGGCGACTATGCCCTCTCGCGCGCCATCGACTTCGTCACCAAGATCAAGAAGACGCCGATCGTGGTGTCCGACACGCGCGGCTTCTACGCCAATCGCTGCGTCATGCGCTATGTCGGCGAGGGCATGAAGATGCTGTCCGAAGGCATCAAGCCGGCGCTGATCGAGAATGCCTCGAAAATGGCCGGCATGCCGGTCGGCCCGCTCTCCCTGCAGGACGAGGTGGCGCTGGATCTCGGTGTGAAGCTGATCAAGCAGACCCAGGCCGATCTGGGCGACAAGTACGAGCCCTCGGGCACCGAGGACATCCTGTTCAAGATGGTCGAGGAGTATGACCGTCTGGGCCGGAAGAACTCCAGGGGCTTCTACGACTACCCGGCCGAGAAGGGCCAGCCGAAACGCCTCTGGCCGGAGCTGGAACAGTTCGCGCCGGGCGGCAGCTATGCCGCCGAACAGCCCACGGCCGAGGAGATCAAGGATCGCATCCTCTACGCCCAGGCGCTCGAAGCGGCGCGCTGCATGGAAGAGGAAATCGTCGCCGATCCGCGCGAGGCCGATGTCGGCTCGATCCTGGGCTGGGGTTTCGCGCCCTATACCGGCGGCACGCTCTCCTTCATCGACACGGTGGGCGCCAAGGCCTTCGTGAAGCGTGCCGGCGAGCTGGAAGCGAAATACGGCGACCAGTTCAAGGTGCCGGCGCTCCTCAAGGAGATGGCCGAGAAGGGCGAGACCTTCTACGGCCGCTTCGGCACCAAGGAAGCCGCGGCCGCCTAGGCCGCCGCTGCCATCGGACTGCGAAAGCCGGCGCAAGCATGCTTGCGCCGGCTTTTCTTTGCGGCTATTCGGGGCCTGTTTTCAGGGTGTTGGAAGTTTTCACCAGGATTTCCACAGAAACCGGAAACTTTTCCACCAGCAGCGCCGACTTGTCCACGAAACCGGATGTTTCGTGCATTGCCGAGCGGCGTGCGGGCTGGTCTACTTCAATCATCGACAGCGACCGAAGCGGGCCCCCGGGCCCGGGGGTCGCCGGAGAGGATGGCTCGGAAGAGCGGGTTCGCAAGGACCGGTTCGGAAGGGTCAGCCCCGAAAGACCAGTCCGCAAGGACGGGTTCTCCCAGGGGAAAGTTCGTGAATGCAGGCCCGAAAGGGCTCTGGTTTGCGGACTGGCCGAACCGGCGAGACCGAACCGCCCGCAAGGGAGGGGACCAGGAAGCCGCGATTACAGCCGACCCTTTCGGGGGTTCGCTGGCTCCGGATGCAAGTCCGGAGTGCGCCGGAGGCGACGGTCTCACCGCCCGAGCCCGAGGCAACACGGCCGCCCGCCGCCCAGTCCTTTCAGGACCGGGGACGGGCGGTTGGTGCGTTTGGACGTATTCCTCTTGAAAAACCGCATCTTGGCGCCGGTCTCCCGTCATATTCCATGAATGGGAGGGAACCCGTTGAATCCACGCGTGAAACACGCACGGCGCGAAGCGTAAAAGCATGGTTAATACAATATTAGATGCGTTAACGCGCGTCAGAGGCAGGATGGGGGCAACAGGCGCTTGGGGCGCATGCGGGCAGGACTACACCCATGATGCAGACAACCGAACATCGCTGGCCGACACGGACACGGTCCGTGGCTTTCGCCTTCTGGGCCGCTGCCGTCGCGCTCACCGCCGCACTGGGCTGGTCGGCCTGGCAAGGCTATCAGACGGCATCCGACGCCGCCGACTATGTGTCCTGGCGCCAGGAAGCCGGGCTGGTCGCGCTGCTGCCCTTCAAGAGCGACGGCGGCGGCAGTACGCGCTGATCGCATCTTCCACCGCACGAACCGGGTGGCCCGCCGCGCATGGACGGGTCTAGTGTCCCCGGCCCGACGGGAGGAGGACGCCATGACCGATGCGCAGCTGGAAGACGACGACTACATCATCGGAACCGATGCGGTGGAGATCGCGCGGCTGGGACAGCAGCATGCGATTTGGCGCGAAAGCGCGCTCGCCGGCTGGCGGCGTGCCGGGCTGCGGCCGGGCATGACGGTGATGGATGTCGGCGCCGGCCCGGGCTATGCCGCTTTCGACCTGGCCCGTCTCGTCGGTCCGCAGGGCCGCGTGATCGCCGTGGACCAGGCGCCGGGCTTCCTGGAGGCGCTTCAGACGGGTGCCGAGGCGCGCGGGCTCGCCAATATCGAGACGGTGGAGAGCGATCTGGCCGATTTCGACTGGCCGGAGGGCGTTTGCGACGCCGTATGGTCGCGCTGGTGCCTCTCCTTCGTGCCGAATGCGGCGGGTGTTCTGGCCGGTATCGACCGGGCGCTGAAGCCGGGTGGCATCTTCATTGCCCAGGAATATGCCGACTATCGCACCTTCCGCATCGAGCCGTGCGAACCGGTCTTCGAGCGCTTCATCGAGGCGGTGCGCGAAAGCTGGATGCATTTCGGCGGCGATCCGGAGATTGCCCGGCGCCTTCCCGTCATGATGTCCAATCTCGGCTGGCAGGCCGGGCCGATGACGCCGATCGTCCATGCCGCCCGTCCCGGCGAATGGGTCTGGACCTGGCCGACGGCCTGGCTGGAACAGGCGCCGGACCGGCTGGCCGAGCTGGGCTTCCTCGATCGCGACGATGCCGAGGCCTTCCGCCTTTTCCTGCACGCGCGCCAGCAGGACCCGGTCTCGCTGATGGTCACGCCCATGGTGCTGGAAGTCGTGGCGTCCAAGCCGCGCTGACCGGTACCGTTTCACTGAAAACCGGGTTTTTTGCGCGTCAGATAAGGCTATTCTCGCCGTACCAGTACGGGGAGACAGCATGACCTACACGCTTATCGGCGCGGCCGTATCGCTCTATACCGGCAAGGCGCGCGGCTATCTGCGCTGGAAGAATGTGCCGTTTCGCGAACGGATGTCGACGCGCGAGGTCTACAAGGCGGAAATCCTGCCGCGCGTGGGCTGGTCGGTCATTCCCGTCCTCGTCCACGACGATGGATCCGAGACCGGCGTGACGCTGCAGGACACGACCGACATCATCGATTATGTCGAGCGGCACGAGCCCGGGCCGTCCGTCTATCCGGACGGTGTGCGCCAGCGCCTCGCCGCACTGATCCTGGAACTCTTCGGCGACGAGTGGCTGGTTATCCCGGCGATGCACTATCGCTGGGCCTATAATCGCGACTTCGCCCACAGCGAGTTCGGCGCCTTCTCCTTCCCCGATCTGCCGCCGGAGGAACAGCGCGCCCGGGTGCAAAAGCCCGTGGACTTCTTTTCCGGTGCCCTGCCGGGGCTGGGCATCAATCCGGACAGCGTGCCGGCGGTGGAGGCAGCCTACGAAGCCTTTCTCGCGGCCTTCGAGGCGCATCTGGAAAAGCACGACTTCCTGTTCGGCTCGCGGCCCTCGATCGGGGATTACGGCTTTCTCGGTCCGCTCTATGCCCATTTGCTGCGCGATCCGGCTTCCGGCGAGATCATGCGGCGCCTCGCGCCGCGCGTCGCCGACTGGGCGTTGCGCTGTCATGCGCCCCAGCATGGCCTGACCGGCGACTTCCTGCCGGGCGACGAAATGCCCGATACGCTGCTGCCCATGCTGCGCATGTTTGCTGCGCAGCAATTACCCGTGCTCGAGGACACGGCGGAGCGTCTCGCCGCCTGGGCGGAAGCCCATCCGGACGAGGCCGAAGTGCCGCGTGCCCTGGGCTTTCACAAGGCCCGCATCGGTCATGACGGCACCGTCGTGGAGACCGACCGCGCGGTCTTCCCCTATCCGCTCTGGATGCTGCAGCGGGTGACGGATTTCCTGGCCGGCCTGACCGGCGGGGACCGCGCCGCCGCGGAAGAATTGCTGCGCAGCATCGATGCGCAGCAATTGCTGGATATCGACATGCCCGTGCGTCTGGAAAGACGGCATTTCAGACTGCACGTCGCCGGCCGCTAGGAGCGGGACGAGCCCCGGTTCTGGTCCGCATAGACCTGGTAGGCGTAGGTATCCACGATACCCTCGATATTGCGGAACATGTCGAAGTCGCCGAATTTGGTCCAGCTCTGCTCGTTCATCCAGCGCATGATGTCCTTGTTGCGCAGCGAGACGTCGCCCGTCGTGGACAGCCAGCTGATGACGGCCGCGAAGAGCATGCCCGCGACGACCAGGAGGGCCTGGCTTTCCAGCTCGGGGCCGCCGGCCTGCAGCACCGTGTGCAGGCGCCAGCCGAGCACGGTTTCGGCGACCAGCAGGATGGTGAGGGCGGAGAGATTGCCGATAATGCTGCTGCCATTCCGGAAGGCGCGAATGTTCTGCATTTCCAGCTGGAAGAAGCGGTCCATGTAGTCGACGCGCTTGGGTAGCCACATCGCTACCCGCGTCAGCCATTTGGCATGCTCGATCCAGTCGCGCTGATTGGAGTCATAAGTGCTGCGGGCATTGCCTGCATCGTTGCAGACCTGGGCAAACCGCGTGTTCAGCTTGGCCGTCTTGCTGTTCAGCGTGGCGCCCAGCGTGGTCGAGGCGGATTGCAGCCGGGCCTGGAAATTGTCGGTCAGCGATTTGGTCCCGCCATACGTGATCAGTCCGATGACGAGCGCAAGGGCGCTGGCAATCCCCAGATAGGCCCCCGTGGAGGCCGGGAATGCGGCGAAGAGGCTCGTGATTGCCGGAAGATTCAGTGCGAGCAGGCAAAATACGAGTATGGCTGCGACCTGCACCATGCGCTTCCAGAGGATGTGAAGCCACTGGTAGGACTTCAGGATCAGCTTGAAGGCGGTGATGTAGTCGCGCACGGCAGCGTCGATCGGGAACTTGTTCTCGATCACATAGATGTTGATGTCCGAGTGGTTCACCCAGCTCCGGAAGTTCAGCACGGTTTCCTTGTGAAAATGGATCAGCTCGTGCTTGAAGCCGGTATAGCAGTCGATCTGTCCGGCATATTCCGATTTCTCGTAGCTGTCCGGTTCCGGTTTGATCAGGTGGCTTGCATTCTCCTTGTAGGCTGCCGGTTCGAACATGCTGCGGCGTTCCAGGAGCAGCAGGGCCCGGGCGCGGCGGGCGGAGTGCTGGAACTTCTTGATCTCTTTCGGACGGAACTCTTCCACATCCGGCGGCAGTTCTGATGCCGGTGCCTGTTCCAGCTCGGCGCGGGCTTCTTCGACCGCATCTTCGCGGTCGGACGGCGTCGTGGTTTCGGTGGTTTCGGCTTCGGACTCTGACATGACCTTCCCCCAAAGGTTGTGTCCTGCTTTAACCATAACGTATTGGCGCCGGCCAGAATAATTGGGTGCAAAGCGCCGTGCGGCGTGGATTTCCGCCGGGGCGTGGAGTTCGCGCAACGCCCCGCCGGTCGCTAGAACCGCCAGATATCCATCGCCAGCGCGCCGCGGCTCCAGGACTGGTGCAGCAGTTCGGCCCGCCCGCCCCGGCCGGCAGCCATGGCCGTGAGGAGGGGGCGGAAGTGCTCGGGCGTGGGGTGGTTGAACCCGGCCAGCGGCGCGTGCTGCCAGTCGGTCAGCGCGCCGACATCGCCGCCCGCGATTTTCGGCGCTATCCAGTCCCGGAAAGCCTGTGCGCCCGGGTGGGGCGGGGCTGCTTCCGGCGTTCCCAGCGCCGCGCGAAGCGAGTGGGTCAGCGAGCCCGAGCCGATGATCTGCACGCCTTCGGCGGAAAGCGGGGCGAGGGCGCGGCCCAGGGCGATCGCGGCGGCGTCGCTGGCCGGCAGGCTGATCTGGAAGACGGGAAGATCCGCCTCGGGCCGCATCAGGGCCAGCGGCACCCAGGCACCGTGATCGCGGCCGCGCACCCGGTCGGCCTCGGCCTCGATGCCCGCCTCGCGCAGCAGGGACAGCGTTTTTGCGGCCAGGCTGGGCGAGCCGGGTGCGGCATAGACCGCGCGCTCCAGTTCGGGGCCGAAGCCGCGGAAATCGTGGATCGTCTCCGGTGTTGCGGCCGTTTGCACGCGCACCGGTTCGGCCTCCCAGTGGGCCGACACGACAGCGACCGCGCGGGTGTCTTCGGCGAGCCGGAGTGCGCGCAGGGCATCGTGGGCCGGCGAGGGCACGGTCAGCACGTCGGGGGCGCCGTGGGAAATGAAGAGCGGGCCGGGCGGCATGAGTTTCTCCCGATAAATCGACCCCGCCAATCTGGTATTTCCTCCCGCAAGGGATAAGTATGCGGGATTGCAGCTTTCTCTTTCTCGCGAGGAATAAATGGACCGGATCGATGCCCTGCGCCTTTTCTGCTCCGTGGCCGAGCTGGGCAGTTTCACCAAGGCGGCCGAGCGCGAGGCGATGACGCCCGGCGCCGCCTCCAAGCAGATCACCGCCCTGGAGCAGCGCCTGCAGGCGCGCCTGTTCGAGCGCACCACGCGCTCGGTCCGGCTCACCGATGCGGGCGCGGCCCTGCTGGACCGGGTCCAGCCCTGGCTCGACGAATACGATGCCCTCGAGGAGGGCGTGGCCGAAGCGCGCTCGGCGCCCGCCGGCCTCCTGCGCGTGACGGCGCCGGTGGATTTCGGAGCGCGCCGGCTGATCCCGATCATCGCCGATTTCATGACCGAATGGCCCAAGGTGGATGTCCGCCTGTCCATGGTCGACCGGATGGTCGATCTGGTGAATGAGGGCTTCGATGTGGGGGTGCGTATCGGCAATCTGCCCGACAGCGCGCTGATCGCGCGCCGCCTCGCGCCGGCCTGCATGGCCTGCGTGGCCTCGCCGGACTATGTGGAACGCCATGGCATGCCCGAGCATCCCGACGATCTGGTGCGCCACGACATGATCATCGACCGCAACAAGCCCAGCCCCCAATCGCTGAAATTCGTGCGCGAGGACGACGGCGACGGGGAGGTGGAGGTTCGCGTCAACGGACGGCTGTCGCTCAATGGCGCCGTCGCGGCGGTCTCCGCGGCGAGCGCCGGTATCGGCATCGCCTGCTCGCCCCGCTGGGCCGCCCAGGACGCGCTGGCCCGGGGCGAGGTGGTCGATGTGCTCAAGGGGTGGGAGCCGGAGCACCGCTTCCTCTGGGCCGTCTTCCCGTCCAACCGCTACATGACCCACAGGGTGCGCGCCTTCGTCGATTATCTGGCGGACCGCTTTGACGGTGTCGTCTGAGCCGGCCGGCCGCTATACTGGTGCCGGCCGGTAAAGGGACGAAGACCGGTCTATGAAACGGCGCAGGGGGACCGCAGGATGACGCGTGGGGCAAGAGCATATCTGACAGGCCTGGTGGCCGCTGCGGGACTGGTCGTGACCGGTTGCGCGACCACCGATCATGCCGGCATGGGCGTCGGGGGCGGTGCCGGTCCGGCCGCGTCTGCCTTCGACCATCCGCGCGCCGGCGCGGCCCCGGAGCGGGCGGCCGGTTTCCGGCTCGACAGCCTGGAAGGCTGGTCGGGACAGCTCGTCTACGAGGACAATGGCGGCGGCGCACGCGCCGCGCTGGACTATGCCGTCGAGGGCGGCCCGGCCGGCGAGGCGGATCTGGAGATCGCCATGCCCTATCTTGAGGGCGGTGTACGGCGCTTCCGCGGTCTCAGCGCCTCCGGCGAACGGGTCGAGCTGCAGCTGCAGGCGGGCCCCTGCGACATGGCGGGTGGCGAAGGCTACACCCATTTCGCCGCCCTGCGCGTCGGCGATACCGCGATGGCGGGCTGCGGGCGGGAAAATGCCCGGGAAGACCGCTGGTCGAACTATCTCATGGACTATCTGCCGGCGATCGACGCCTGTCTGGCCGAATTCCGCGGCGTGCCGGCCCATGTCTCCGTGGCCTACACGATGCGTGGCGGAGCGACCGGTGTGCGCATCGTCGACGACACCATGCAGACCTGGGAATGCGCCACGCGCGAGGCCGGACAGGCCGTCAATTCGCTGCGCCCGCTGGATGCGGCCGATGCGCTGCACGGCGAGGGTGATCCGATATTCGTGCGCAGCGACTTTCCCGAGTTCGGCGAGGGCTGTTATGTCTATGAATCGGTACGCGAGGCCGACGGCACGCTGATCGGGGCGCTGGGCTATGATGCCTGCAATGCCGCTCCCGCCACGTCCGTCACGGCCGCGCACGATCCCGGCATGGGCTGACGCGCGCCCGCCGGTCGCAAGACAGTCAGGACGGTTTTCATGCGCAGTGCACTGCTGATCTCAACGGCCGCCATGCTGGTCCTCTCCGCCGGGCCCGCCTCGGCGGAACTGCGTGACATCATTGCCGAGACCGATGGCGCGACGGGCCGGATATGGCTCGCCTTCGACGCCCAGCCGGCCGCGGTTGATGTCCAGGCCGGCGGGGCGGCGCTGGAGCTGCGGATCGAGGGTGTCAGTTCCGCCGAACGCCTCATCTCGCCGAGCGATCGCAGCCTGGTCGACGCCGTCCGGCTGTCCGGCGATGGCAACGGCGCGGTGACGGTGCGCCTGCAAGGGCATGGCGGCTGGCAGGACGCGCAGGCCGAGATCCGCCGCGGCGGCATTCTCGTCACGCTGGACCTCGACGAGGCGGTGACGGTGGCGGATGCCGCACCGGGTGCGGCCGCTCGGGAAGAGACACACGCGCCGACACACGGGCCAACGCATGGAGACGCCGCCGCGTCCGCAGACGCATCCGCCGGCGACGCGGAATCCCGTGAAACGCCCCGGTCTGCATCCACCTCCGGACACGCCGGCGATGACGGCGCGCCGGACGGGGCCGGGGCATCGCAGACCGGCGAGGACGAGGCTGCGCCCCCGGCCGCCGAAGACCCTTCGGCCGCGCCCGCCGCGCAGGACTCTGCCAGTGCGGCCCGCCCGGGGCCCCGCGGCACCGCCGGCAGCGGCGACTGTTCCGAGGAAGCCGAAGCCGTGGCGGAGAACCCCTGGGACGATGACAGCCTGCATCGTCATGCCGCCTGTCTGACCGGTGCCGGGGAACTCGAGGCCGCGGCGATCATTTACGAACAGATGCTGGCTTTTGCGCCGGACGATTTCCGGGCCCTGATCGCGCTCGCCGAAGTGCGTGCCGAGCAGGGCGAGAACGCCGCGGCGCGGGAGCTGTATTCGCAGGCGGCCTCCTTCGCGATCAGCGATGCCGAGGCGGCACGCGCCCGGGCCCGTCTGCGCGAACTGCAGCAACGCTGATGAACGAACAGGAATCCGACATGGAACAGGCTGAACCGGCCGGACGCGTACTGGTCATCGCCGGCTCGGACAGCGGCGGCGGTGCCGGCATCCAGGCCGACATCAAGGCGGTTTCCGCGATGGGCGGCTATGCGGCCACCGCGATCACCGCCATCACCGTGCAGAACACGCTGGGCGTCAGCGCCATCCATCCCGTGCCCAACGCCATCGTGGAGGGCCAGATCCGCGCCGTGCTCGACGATATCGGCGCCGATGTGGTGAAGACCGGCATGCTGGCCACGGTGGAGATCGTCGACATCGTGGCGGCGGCGCTGGAAGCGGCCGGCCCCGCTTTGCCGCTGGTGCTCGACCCGGTCATGGTGGCCACCTCCGGCGACCGGCTGGTCGATGACGGCACAGAGGCCGCGATCCGCGAACGCCTGCTGCCGCTGGCGGCGCTGATCACGCCCAATGCCGCGGAGGCCGCACGCCTGACCGGCAAGCCCGTCGACGACGTGCAGGGCCAGCTCGCCGCGGCGGAAGCCCTGGTCGCGATGGGGGCCAAGGCAGCCCTTGTGAAGGGCGGCGATCTGGATGGCGATGCGGTCACCGATGTTCTGGTCTCGACCCGGGGCATGGAGCTGATGGAGCGTCCGCGCATCCGCACCAAGCACACGCACGGCACGGGCTGCACGCTGGCCTCGGCCATCGCCTCATGCATGGCCCAGGGCGAACCGCTGCCCGACGCCGTGCGCAAGGCGGGCGACTATCTGCACGAAGCGATCCGCCGCGCGCCCGGCTTCGGTTCGGGCCACGGCCCGGTCGACCATATGTGGGTGATGCGGCCCTAGCCGCGCTGCGGCTTTTTCCGCGCCAGCCACACGCCGGTCAGGATCACCGCCAGCGCGGCGACGGCGTTCCAGCCGATGGTCTCGCCGATGACGAGGCCGGTCACCATGGCGGCGATGGGCGTGAGGTAGTTGGCGATGGCCAGGAAGTTCGGTCCCGCCGTGCCGGCTACCTGCATCAGCACCACCGAGGCCAGGGCTGTCGGCCCCGCGGCCAGCCAGATCACGGCGAGCCAGGCGGTCGGTTCGATGCCGGTCGTTCCGGCCAGGCTGGCCAGGCCCAGGGGCAGGGCGAAGAGGGTGCCGCAGATCAGCATGCCGGCTCCTGACACCAGGGGCGATGTCGACGGGATCAGCCGGGCGAGAATGGCGTTGATGCCATAGCAGACCGCCGCGGCCACCACGCCCAGCTGGGCCCATACGTCGGCGCCGCCCAGATCGCTGAGGGCGGCCGGTCCGAGCAGCAGCACGACGCCGGCAAAACCCGTGACGACGCCGGTCAAGCGCCGCATTGTGAGGTGTTCGCCGGGCACGAAGACATGCGCCATCGCGACGGTGGCCAGCGGCATGGTGGCGACCAGGATGCCGGCCAGGGCACTGTCGATATGCTGCTGGCCCCAGGAAACCAGGAAGAAGGGCAGGGTGTTTCCGAAGAAGCCCAGCCCCGCGAACCACAGCCAGCGCCGGTCGTTGAGCGGCGGCAGGCGGTGGCCGCGCAGCAACGCCCAGCCGGTCAGCAAAAGCGCCGCCAGGCCGATACGCACCAGGATCAGTGCCGCGGGCGGCAGGGTCTGGACGCTGTGCTTGATGAAGGCGAAGGCCGACCCCCACAGCACGGTCAGCAGGATCAGCGCCGCCCAGTCTCTCAGGCTGGGCAGATGGGGGTGATGAGCGGGTTTCAAGCGCAGCCCCGGGATGTCGTAGCGCCAGCTCGGACCCCCTTCTCCCCGGGGAGAAGGTGCCCCGAAGGGGCGGATGAGGGGGGCAGCCCGGGGGCGGCGTCTAAATCGCCAATGGCGGTGTCTTCCCCCTCTCCCTCGATCCCTCTCCCAAGGGAGAGGGAGGATTGCGATGCGTGCACTCTCATCCTCACAGCACCGCCCTCAGCCCGTTGGCGAAGGCGGCGATGTCGGTGTCGTCGTTGAAGAGGTGCGGTGTGACGCGCAGGCGGTCGCCGCGCTGGGAGATGTGGATGCTGCGCGCGGCCAGCTGCGCCAGCAGGTCCGCCGGCGCACCCTCGGGCAGGCCGAGCGTGAGATAGTGGGGCGCCCGCTCCGGCATGTCGTCGGCCAGGCCGAGCGGGGCAGTCGCCTCGGCGATGGCGGCAGTGCGCGCGCCCAGCGTCTCGGCGATCGCGTCCACGCCCCAGTCGAGGATGCGGTCCATACTGTCGATGGCCGCGGGCACGAGCTGCATGGCCGAACGCTCGCCCATGTCGAAGCGTTTCGCGCCGGGGCCGTAGGCATCCGTGTAGTCGATCAGCCGGGCGAAATTCTCCGCCCCCTCGCGGGCGATCCAGTTGTGCTCCATCGGCTCGCCCTCGGCCTGGTGGTGCGGGGCGACATAGAGCACGCCCATCGCATAGGGACCGAGCAGCCATTTATAGCTCGCCGCGACGGCGAAGTCGGGCTGGATGGCCGGCATGTCGAAAGGCAGGGCGCCCAGCGACTGGGTCAGATCGAGCACCAGCGCCGCGCCCTGGCGCCGGGCCGTCTCGGAAATGTGCGCCAGGTCGAGCTGGCCGCCGTCCACCCAGTGCACATGGGGGCAGGCGACGATGGAGGTGGCCGGGCCGATGGCGCGGATCACCGCCGCCGTCCAGCCCTCGCCGGGCCGGCGCTTCACCGTGACGACGCGGGCGCCATACTGTTCGGCCAGATCGCGCCAGACATAGACGTTGGAGGGAAATTGCCCGTCCAGCACCAGGATTTCCGAGCGTTTTTGCGGGGCCAGATTGCGCGCCGCCGTGCCCAGCCCGTAGGAGACGGAGGGCACGATGGCGATGTCGCCGGCCGTCGCGCCGAAAATCTTCGCCGCCCGTTCGCGCAGCGTGTCGGGCAGGTCGAAGAATTCGGTCGCGGAGTAGTTCCAGGGCTGGCCCTTGGCGGCATAGCTGGCCTGTCCCGCGGCGATGGCGCTTTTCGGCATCGGCCCCATATAGGCGGTGTTGAGGTAGACGCGATCGCGCGGAATGTCGAAAAGGTCACGCTGGGACGGGATCATGGCCTAGCCTCTTGCCCCGGCGGGAAGAGGGCGTCAACGTGCAGCCCGTCGCGAATACACCTTAGATTCCGCTGCCAGGAGAGCCCCGTGGCCGACGACACGATGACCGCCCCCGATAAGACGTCCAATCCCAAGCCGATGCTGCGTCCCGCCGATCCGCGCTTTTCCTGCGGCCCGGTGAAGAAGCATCCGGGCTGGAGCTGGGAGGCGCTGGCCGACGCACCGCTCTCGCGCACCCACCGCGCCGGCACCGCCGTGCAGCGGATCAAGGAAACGCTGGAACGCACCCACGCGCTGCTCGAGGTTCCCGAGGATTATCACATTGCCCTGATGCCCGGTTCCGATACCGGCGCCATGGAGGCGGCGATGTGGTGTCTGCTGGGCCAGCGCGGCACGGACGTCTTCTCCTGGGACGTGTTCGGCAACAAGTGGACGAGCGATGCCCGCGAGGAGCTGAAGCTGAAGGACCTGCGAACCTTCCAGACACCGGCCGGCGTGCTGCCCGACCTCTCGAAATACGACGGAAAGCGCGATGCGGTCTTCACCCTCAACGGCACGGCTGCCGGCGTGTGCATTCCGGATTATGACTGGATCGATGCCGACCGTGAGGGGCTGACCCTGTGCGATGCCACCTCGGCCGCCTTCGCCGTCGATATCGACTGGTCGAAGATCGACGTGCTCACCTTCTCCTGGCAGAAATGCATGGGCGGCGAGGCCCAGCACGGCATGCTGATCATGGGCCCGCGCGCCATCGAGCGGCTGAACAGCTACAAGCCGGACTGGCCGATCCCGGCAATCTTCCAGCTGCACAAGGACGGCAAGGCCAATATGGCCGTCTATGAGGGCTCCACCCTCAACACGCCGTCCCTGATGGCGGTGGAGGACTATCTCGCCGCGCTGAAATGGGCCTCGCGCATCGGCGGGCTGCCGGAACTCGTCAAGCGCAGCAAGGCGAATTTTGCCGCGCTGGACGCCTGGGTGAAACAGTCCGACTGGGCCGCCTATCTGTGCGAGGACGAAAGCGCGCGTTCGCCGATCTCCGTGGCGCTGAAATTTGCCGCGCCGGAAGTCCAGGCGATGGACACGGAACAGCAATGGGCGCTGACCAAGGCGATCACCACCCTGCTGGAACGCGAGAACGCCGCGCTGGACGTCAACATGCACCGCGCCGCGGTGCCGGGCCTGCGCGTCTGGTGCGGACCGACGATCGAAGCCGACGATCTGGAAGCGCTCGGGCCGTGGCTCGACTGGGCTTATCGCGAGGCGCTGGACGCGCTCTGAGCGGTCGCGTATTGAAACCCGTACGAGGGAAGGGGATCGCATGAAAAGTCTGGGAATGGCCGCGCTGGCGGCGGCATGCCTGGCTGCTCCGGCCGTGGCCGACGACGATCGCGGCCTGGAAATCCGGCTCGGCGTCACGGCGCACGACCTGGCCGACCATGTCGAGGACGGACCGAATGTGACGGTGGACGCCCTGTTCGCCTCGCCGGACTTTCTCGACGTCATCTGGTCGCCGCGCCCCTATCTCTACGGCTCCTTCAACACGAACGGGCTGACCAATTTCGGCGCGACGGGGCTCGCCTGGAACTGGGGCTTCGCCGACAACTGGAATTTCGAATTCCGGACGGGGCTCAGCTATAATGACGGTGTCGAGGACATCGATCCCAACTCGCCGCCGGGCGACCCGACGCGTATCCGCCTGGCCACCACGCGGGCGCTGATGGGCAACGAGATCCTGTTCCACAACGCCTTCGGGCTGGACTACGACCTCAACGATCACTGGTCGGTCGGCGCCTATTACGAGCACATTTCCCACGGCCAGATCCTCGCCTCCGGCCGCAACCAGGCGCTGGACAATGCCGGCGTCCGCATCGGCTATCGCTGGGGGCGGTAGGGAACCTCTACACACTGTCATCCCGGCCGGATGGCCCGCATAGGCGGGCCGCAGGGCCGGGACCTATACGCTCTCTGTGGGCCGAAAGCGGGCTCGACAGCGGCGCCTTGCTAGCAAACACCGGGATTATGGGTCCCGGACTTCCGCCCGGCCCAAGGCCGGGCATTCATCCGGGATGACAATTGTTGTTCTGGAGACCTATCCCGCCCGTGCCGCCTCGGCCTCGCCGGCCCGCGGGTCCTCGTCTTCGCGCACATAGATGCCCACGAACCAGTCGGACCACGCGCCGTCCGCGTCCTGTTGCTGGAAATGCTGGCGCACCGTGCCGTCTTCGCGGGGCGTCCAGGTGCCGCGGAAGGGCGCGCGGATATTGCGGCCGGGATAGTAGATCTCGCCTTCCAGAACCATCGCGCCCGCATCGTCGAGCCCGCCGGTATAGTCGATGAAGGCACCGCGGCTGACCCAGACCTGGCGCCAGGCGCCCACCAGCGGGTCCCAGGCGTTGAGGCTTTCGCCCGTCGAGCCCTGCGCGCCTTCCCAGCGTTCCGTGATCAGGCAGCCGCCCTGGGATTTGGTGATCGAGTTGTGGCCCTGATAGGGCCCGCCATCGGGGGCGTAGACATTCCATTCGCCCAGCCAGAAATCGAAATCGTCGTGCACGTCCTGGACACAGCCCGGCGGCGGGGCCGGCTGGGCTGTGGCCCGGCATGCCGGAATGACGGCCAGGCCCGCCGCGGCGAGCCAGTGCGCAAAAGCCATGGATATCCTCCCCCTGAACACGATCCTTCAGGCTGGCACGGGGGTATGGGAGCGGCAAGCACGCCGCCGGACGCTCGTCGGCGAATTCCGGCGTCCTGTCGCCCCGGCGCGCACTCTTACGGATTTGTCATCGTCCGATCCGGTCCGCAGCGGCATCTGCCGGTCTAGTATCGCCAAAGGAGGCCAGAGCGATGACATTCCGTTCGCGCCGGGTGTTCGAGACCACCGGGCTCAATGTGAAGATGAGCTATTACGGCCCCGGCCTTGCCATGCCGCCGCACAGCCATGATTTCCACCAGGTCTCCTTCCTGCTCGCCGGCGGGCTGAGCGAGGGGCACGGGCGCGAGGCGCGCGAGCTGCACCAGCAGGGCGTCGGCGTGAAGCCTGCGGGCATCGTTCACGACAACCGCTATCATGGCCGCGACGGCGCGCTGATCCTGGCCGTCAATTTCCGCCCCGGCGCGGGCGAGGCGCAGGCCGGCCTGTCGCCGGAGGACTGGCGCTGGGTGCCGCATATGCCCGCCGCGGGCCTGGCCGAACTCCATGCCCTGCTGGCGGCGCAGGGAGACGCGGCGGGCGACGCCGTCGTCGATCTGCTCGCCCGGCTCGACGGTCCTATGCCGGCCTGGCGCACCGATGCGCCGGCCTGGCTGGCCCGGGTGCGCGAACGTCTGGACGATCCGGACGATACGGCGGACATCGCCGCGATGGCGGCGGAGGCGGGCCTGCACCGCGTCTATCTCTCGCGCGTCTTCTCGGCCCATTACGGCGCCTCGCCCAGCGTCTACCGCCTGCGCCGGCGGGTGGGCCGCGCGCTCGGCCTGCTGGCCGGCGGCATGGGTCTCAGC
>Ga0207716_100203_pt1 | contig 40296 bp, 43 predicted proteins | sample TtaePargueraPR_FD_187739 | JGI IMG/M metagenome (GOLD analysis project Ga0207716, IMG submission 187739) | Aerobic enrichment media microbial communities from Bioluminiscent Bay, La Parguera, Puerto Rico - Tt and P2 (5) (SPAdes) | ecosystem: Environmental > Aquatic > Marine > Unclassified ... | reverse complement strand
CGAGAGCCAGGGCTACGGCCAGGGACAGGAAAGCGAGTTCAATGGTGACAATCGCCCCTTCCATCAGGGACGGCCCGTAGCCTTTCAAGTCGAACATGGAGGATTCCGTGTTTCAGGGGCGGCGGGAGGCCGCCCCCGACTGGGTTACATCTTGATGTCGTAGGTAAAGTATTTCTTCATGATGGCATCGTAGGTGCCGTCATTCTTCAGCTTCTTCAGGGCGGCATTGACCTTGCCGGCCAGGTCCTTGTCACGCTTGCGCATGGCAACGCCGACGCCCTCACCCAGTTTGACCGGGGTGCCGACTTCCTTGAAGCCTTCCTTGCTCATCACTGTCTGCTCGCCTACCGGATAGTCCACGAAGACCACATCCAGGCGCTGGCCTTCCAGGTCCAGAACCATGTCGTCTGCAGTAGTGTAACGCTTGACGGTGACCACGCCGCTGAGCTCTTCGGTCACGTAGGTGTCCATGGTGGTACCACGCTGGACACCGACCACCTTGCCTTTCATGGCGGCCTTGTCGGTCACATCGGTGTTGAAGTCGTTACGGGCAAACCAGCCGCCCGGGGTGTTGTAGTAGGGCTCGGAGAACAGCACGCGCTCGGCACGCTCCGGGGTGATCGACATGGACGACATGATCAGGTCGAATTTGCGCGCCAGCAGGCCGGGAATCATGCCGTCCCAGGACTGGATCACGAACTCGCATTTGGCCTTGAGCTCTTCACACATGGCTTCGGCCAGCTCCACTTCAAAGCCGGTCAGTTCGCCGTCGGGGGTCTTGTATTCGAAGGGCTCGTAGGGCACGTCGAAGGCAATGCGGATGTCTTTCCAGTCAGCGGCCTGGACACTTCCGGTCATCATGGCGAGCGCACAGCCCGCGGCTACAATCAGTCTCTTCATGTGTCACTTCTCCGTTTTATCTGCCGGTTGGCTTTATTATCAGCGCAGGTTTGCGCCCACTTAAAACTTGGGAGCCAGGAATTGCTTCATCCGCTCCGAGTCCGGGTGATCAAAGACTTTCTCCGGCGAACCCTGCTCCTCGATAATGCCCTGATGCAAAAACAGGACCTGAGTGGAGACATCCCGGGCAAACGCCATCTCGTGGGTGACCACAATCATGGTGCGGCCCTCTTCCGCGAGACTTTGCATGACTTTCAGTACCTCGCCCACCAGTTCCGGATCCAGCGCCGAGGTGGGCTCGTCAAACAGCATTACCTCGGGCTCCATCGCCAGGGCCCGGGCAATGGCCGCGCGCTGCTGCTGTCCGCCGGACATCTGCGCCGGGTAATAATCCTTGCGCTCATAGATGCCCACTTTCTGCAGGTAGGCCTCGGCCCGCTCGATGGCCTCCTTGCGGGGTACCTTCAACACATGTACCGGCGCCTCGATAATGTTTTCGAGCACCGTCATGTGGGACCACAGGTTAAAACTCTGAAATACCATGGAGAGCTTAGCGCGGATCAGCTCAACCTGCCTGTTATCGGCAGGAATCCGCTCGCCTTTGCGGTTGGTGGTGAACCGGATTGGGTCACCATGCACGATAATGTCGCCCGACGTCGGGGTTTCCAGCAGGTTGATGCAGCGCAGAAAGGTGCTTTTTCCGGAGCCGGAACTGCCGATCAGGGAGACAACATCGCCCTTGCGGGTTTCCAGGGAAACGCCTTTGAGCACTTCCAGCTTGTCAAAGGTCTTGTGGATGTCCCTGCAAATAAGGGGCGCTTGCTCCGCCATGTATTGCTCCTGGATGCTGTCAGCTACCGCTGGCGTTTCGGATTTTTGTATGACAGTACACGAAATTGGTCATCCGATGAACATTTGCCGCCTCCGGACGGGTCGGGGCGGTGGCATTCCTGGGCCGGCAAAAACAAAGGCGCATGTTGTACGGATTGTTGTCTTTGAAATCAATACCTATGTTGGCTTAATCGCGGCATTTCGGCGCACAACTGTACCTGTTTGTTGTTGCGGCCCTGTTTTGTCGATTAATGTAAAAGCTTGCCAAGTCATGACGCAGTTCACGTATTGCCGGTGACGGGCTGGCGAAAGCAGGGGACAGCCGTAAACTGCAGGAAACGACAAAACACTCATTGTTGAGTTGAAAGGGGTTGCGGGATGGGCGTACCGCAGAATGTGGTGCTGGAACGGGGATTGCTGCGGGTTATCGAACGCCCCGTCCGGCCGGGTGAAGATAACTTCGCCGGCTGGGAGCTGGCCTATGACGTCGCCATCGACGGCCATGAGGTGCTGCACTCCTTCCTGTCCCTGCATGAAGCGCTCCAGTTTGTTGACATGGTGGCGCCCGCTACCGCGGACTGAACGGCCTCTGGTGTCGCGGTCGCTGCTCTATTACTCCTGATTTGCAACATCCTTCCTGCATTCCCCGGCAGTGGCCGGTTTCGCGGACGTTCCCTGCGACACGCCCATCCGGATAACCTCGTCCCCCTGCTGTTCAATGCGCTGCATCGCTTCCCGGACGTATCGCACATGCGCCATGGCGATCCGTTGCGCCGCCCGGGCCTGGCCGCGCAGCACGGCGTGGTAGAGCTGACGGTGGTGTTTGCCAATCTGGCTGCGCAGGTCCTCCTTCGGGTTCAGGTTGGCTACCGAAGCCTGCACCGTCAGTAACATCAGATTTTTCAGGCTGCTCAGGATATGGACCAGAACCGGGTTGTGAGACGCCTCAACAATGGCCTGGTGGAACGCGTGATCCGCCGGGGCATTACTCAGCGGGTCGGCCGCCTCCAGCCGTTCAAAAGCCTTGGTGATCCGGTGCAGGTCGGAACGGGTGGCGCGCTCGGCGGCGAGCTGGGCAGCCTGGCCTTCGAGCTGTTCCCGTACTTCCAGCAGGTCGTAAAGGGTGCGGGGGTGGCCGCTGAACATCTGCATCAGCGGGCGTTCATCCTCCGGGCCGGGAACAATCTGCGACACAAAGGAACCCTTGCCATGGCGGGTTTCAATAATGCCCCGACCCTGCAATTCGTGCAGTGCCTCGCGGATGATGGAGCGGGACACGTCAAGCCGGGTGGCCAGCTGTCGCTCTGACGGAATTTTTTGCCCCGGTGCCAGCCCGCCGTCCAGAATCAGCCGTTCCAGCCGGTACGTTATTTCCTGTGCAATGGGCATCTGCTTGCCTGCTTTGTGTTGAACCGGTTTCGCCGGATCTGGTGGAACTTGTTTTCGCTGTGCAACACACACCGATGGCCGCGTCGTCAGCTTTTACCGTTGCCAGTGCTCCCATCATAGCCTAAAAAACTGGTCCGACCAGTTGGCAATTCGCTGGACTAAACGCCCCATGACTACGAATATCTTTAGGGATACTGGTCGAGGCCAGTGCGCTGACCCTGATAACAAGCGTCATAACAATAATGGATGGAGATGTTCTAATGACTAGCAATAACAACGTTGAGGGAAGCAAGGCTCCGCGCCGCAGCTTCCTGAAAGGCGTGGCTGTCGCTGCCGCTTTCTGCGGTGCTACCCTGATGGGTGCCGGGCAGGCCCATGCTGCGACTACCTGGAAGATCCAGTCGGTATGGGATGCCGGAACCGTGGGTTACGACCTCTTCGAGGAGTGGTGTAACAGCATGGAGGAGAAGACCGGTGGCGAACTGATCTTCAAACCCTACCCCGCCAAGGCCGTGGCCGCTGATAACAACGCGCTGTTCGATTCCGTCCGCAGCGGTGTGTTGCAGGGCATGAACCCGTTCACCCTGTACTGGTCCGGCAAGATACCGGCATCGGTGTTCCTGTCCTCCTATCCGGCCGGCCCTGACCAGCCCCACCAGTGGGACACCATGTTCTACTCCATGGGGATGCTGGAAAAAACCCGCGAGATCTACAAGAAGTACGGCCTGTTCTACGTCGGTCCGATCCAGCACGACGCCAACATCATTCACTCCAAGAAGCCGGTGAACAGCCTGGCCGACCTCAAGGGCATGAAGATCCGTGTTCCGGGCGGCATGGTTGCCGAGGTGTTCCAGCAGTTCGGTGTGTCCACCGTGAGCCTGCCGGGTTCCGATATTTTCCCGGCGCTTGAAAAGGGCACCATTGATGCGGCGGACTACGTCGGCCCGGCCGTTAACTACGAACTGGGCTTCTCCCAGGTGACCGATTACATCCTGTTCGGACCGCCCGGCGTGATGTCTGTCTACCAGCCGGTGGATCTGATGGACCTGACCGTGAACCTGCGGGCCTGGAACAACCTGGATCCCAAACTGCAGAAAGTGGTCGAGGAAGAAGTACGCAACTACTCCCAGCGTCATTACCTGACCATCCAGCAGCGCAACATCGAGGCGATGGAGAAGTTCAAGGCAGATGGCGATACGGTTTCCCGTCTCAGCCAGGCTGACCTGGAAGAGTTCCGTCGTGCCGCAATTCCGATCTGGTACAAGTGGGCGAACAAGGATGAAGACGCACGTGCGATCTTCGACATGCAGCTCAAGTACATGATGAACGACACCGTCGGCTACGTCGACGAGGAAGACATCAAGGGCATGTAAGCCTGATTCACGGTCGTAACACAACAAAAAGGGGAAGGGCAGGGAGCTCACCGGAAGGTAACTCTCTCCCTTCCCTCTTCTGTGGTTGAGGTAGTAACAACATGTCGCAACTTGAAGGTTTCGGATTTGTATTGCCGCACTGGTTCTATTGGGGCTGGCTGGCGGTAATGCCACTGATCATGATGGCGTGGGACCGCTGGACCTTGTCCCGGGGAGGTCAGGCTATTGACAAGAATGCCCTGGCCAACCAGAAGCTCCACGAAATTGAAGCGGAGATGTCGAAGACCATCGAGCTGCAGTACGAAGGCAACTGGTTCACCCGTATTGTTGACTGGGTCAGTGAGAAATCCGGAGTGTTTGTCTCATTCTGGACCGTTAACGCTGTGTGCTTTTACTTCTTCGAAGTAGTGATGCGCTACATCTTCAACATGCCGACCATCTGGGTTCACGAGGCGAGCTTCCTGCTGCTGGGTATGCAATACCTGCTGGCGGGTGCGTTCACCCTGCTGCATGGCGGGCATGTCCGGGTCGATGTGATCTACAACTTCCTGCCGGTTCGCGGCCGGATCGGGATGGATATCTTTACGTCGATGTTCTTTTTCATGTTCGCACTGGCGCTGGTGATCACGTCCTGGACGTTCTTCGAGAACTCCTACTCCATGGACGAGAGAACCGTCGAGACCTGGGGCATCCAGTACTGGCCGGTGAAGGCCATGATGCTGCTGGGTTCGGTTCTGATCCTGTTGGCGGGTGTATCCAAGCTGGTTAAGGATATTGCCCTGTTTGTACAACTTGGCCGGGAGCAGCGCGCATGAGCACTGGCACCGTTTCCACCAAGCCTTCCGGCAGCCTGTCCGGAAAGCTCGGCACCTGGCTGATGATCATTGCCACCGTGGCGCTGGCGTTCATCACCCTGGTAGAAGTCATTAATATTCTGTTCTATGACCCGTTCAGCGACGACAAATTCCTGTTCAAGCTGGCGGGCAGTCTGGCGGACGTCAAGATAGGTCCGCTGACCTACCTGATGTTCGGTTCCCTGCTGGTGGCCCTGATGATGGGCTTGCCGCTGGCCTTTGTCACCGGCGGTCTGGGGGTGGCCTTCATCTATCTGGTGGGCGACTCGCTGATGCTGAACATCGTGCCGAGCCGGATCTTCCCGATGATGACCAATTCGGACCTGGCCGCGATTCCGCTGTTCATCTTCATGGCCTCCATGCTGGAGCGGGCGGGCCTGATCGAAGAGATGTTCAACGTGGTTTACAAGTGGATGGGTGGCATTGGCGGCGGTCTGGCCATCGCGACCATCGTGGCCTCGACCATCCTTGCAGCCATGGTGGGCGTCATCGGCGCGGCCGTGGTGACCATGGGGATTATTGCCCTGCCGGCCATGCTCAAGCGCGGCTATGACCACAAGATCGCTCTCGGTTCGATCATGGCGGGCGGCACCCTGGGTATCCTGATCCCGCCGTCGATCTTGGCGATCCTGTATGCGGTGGTAGCCCAGCAGTCGGTGGGTGAGCTCTACCTGGGGTCGGTGATTCCGGGACTGATGTTGTCCGGGCTCTATGTTGCCTATGTGTTCATCCGCGCCAAGCTCAACCCGAAGCTGGGGCCACCCATTCCCGAGGAAGAGCGGATTGGTCTGAAAGACAAGCTGCTGCTGCTGAAAGACCTGATTGCGCCGCTGATCCTGGTATTCCTGGTGCTGGGCCTGTTGTTCGGTGGTGTGGCGACGCCCGTGGAGGCGGCCGGTATCGGCTCCTTCGGCGCGATCCTGGTGGCCTGGAAGCATGGTGCTTTCTCCATCGCTACCCTGCGTGAGGCTTCCGTGACCACCGCCAAGGCCTCCGCCATGGTGCTGTGGATCATGTTTGGTGCCTCGGTGTTTGTCGGCTTCTACATCTTGCAGGGTGGTCAGGAGTTCATTACCGAGTCCATTCTGGGTACCGGTATGTCCGCCTACGGCATCCTGTTCCTGTTGATGGTGCTGCTGGTGATCCTCGGTATGTTCCTGGACTGGGTGGGCATCCTGCTGCTGGCGGTGCCGATCTTCATTCCGATTGTCGAGGCACTGGAGTTCCCGGGCCTGTTCGGCTTCCCGCCGGTGGCCGGCGAAGACGTGGTGCTGTGGTTCGGTGTGCTCTACCTGGTGAACATGCAGATGTCTTTCCTCAGCCCGCCGTTTGGCTACGCGCTGTTCTACATTCGCGGGGTCTGTCCGCCGGAAATCTCCATGGGCACCATCTTCCGCTCATCGCTGATCTTCCTCGCGATCCAGGCACTGGGGCTGTTCATCTGTATCCTCATTCCAGGCGTGGTTACGTGGCTGCCTAACCTCGTTTACGGCTGATTTTTCAAGGAGTAACTGATTATGTTGTCTATCAAGAGACTGGACCTTGCCGATGCCAGGGTGCTGATCGAGGGCGCTGCCAACAAGGCCCGCGAGATCGGCGTGCCCATGTGCATTGCGATTGTTGATGAGTCCGGCAACCTGATCGCTTTCGAGCGGATGGACGGGGGCAAGATCACCAGCGTGACCATCGCGCAGGACAAGGCCTTCACCGCGGCGGCCGCCAAGAAGGCGACCCACGACTATAACGCGGTCAACGTCCCCGGTAGCCTTGCCTTCGGTATCCATACCGAAGTGGGCGGTCGCGTCAGTTCCGTGGGTGGCGGTATGCCGGTGGTGGTCGATGGCGACGTGGTTGGCGGTATTGGCCTGAGCTCCGGTACACCCCAGCAGGATATGGACTGTGCCCAGGCTGGAATTGATCACTTCCTGGCAAACCGCGGATAGAGTATGACTACCAAGCCGAAAGTCAGCAAAGCGGCGCTGGCGGAACAGTTCCGGGGCTTTATTGACCCGGACTATGTCATCACCGATGACGAAACCCTGAAGCCGTACGAGTGCGATGGTCTCGCCATGTACTGCGAGATGCCGATGCTGGTGGTATTGCCGGAAACGGTGGAACAGGTCCAGCGGGTAATGCGCATCTGCAGTGAGTACGGCGTTCCGGTGGTCGCCCGTGGTGCCGGCACTGGCCTGTGCGCCGGCGCGATGCCCCACAAGGAAGGCGTGGTCCTGTCACTGGCGAAGTTCAACCGGATCCTCAAGATCGATCCGCTGGAGCGGACGGCGCGGCTGCAGCCCGGCGTGCGTAACCTGGCGATCAGTGAGGAAGCGGCGCAGTTCGGGCTGTATTACGGCCCGGACCCGTCCTCCCAGATTGCCTGCACCATTGGTGGCAACGTGGCGGAAAACTCCGGTGGCGTGCATTGCCTGAAGTACGGCCTGACGGTGCACAACCTGCTGAGTGTTGAACTGATCACCATGGAAGGGGAGCGCATTACCATCGGCAGCGACGGCCTCGACGCCTGTGGCATGGACCTGCTGGCGCTGATTACCGGCTCCGAAGGACTGCTGGGGGTGGTGACCGAGGTGAAGGTCAAGCTGCTGCCGAAGCCGGAAGTGGCCCAGGTGGTCATGGCGGGTTTCGACAGTATCGAAAAAGCCGGCGATGCGGTGGGCGGCATTATTGAGCATGGCATTATTCCCGGCGGCCTGGAAATGATGGACAGCCATGCCATTGTCGCGGCGGATGACTTTGCCCAGGCAGGTTACCCGCGGGAAGCCAAGGCCCTGCTGCTGTGTGAAGTGGATGGCACCGAAGAGGAAGTCCACGAGCACATTGCCGAGGCCGAAGAGGTGTTTCGCAAGCTCGGAGCGACGTCGGTACGGACGTCGCAGAGCGAGGAAGAGCGGGCGCTGCTCTGGAAAGGGCGTAAGTCTGCCTTTCCGGCCGTCGGCCGGATCTCGCCGGACTACTACTGCATGGACGGCACCATCCCGCGCCGGCAGCTGGCGCGGGTTCTGCTGGAAATGGAAAAGATGTCAGACGAGTATGGCCTGCGGGTGGCCAACGTCTTCCACGCCGGCGACGGTAACCTGCATCCGCTGATCCTGTTTGATGCCAACGTGCCCGGTGAATTCGAGCGCACAGAAGAGTTTGGTGGCCGCATTCTTGAGCTGTGCGTTGAGGTGGGCGGTTGCATTACCGGCGAGCACGGTGTCGGCGTCGAAAAGATCCGCCAGATGGCGGTGCAGTTCAATGATGAGGAGCTGCAACAGTTCCACGACGTCAAGGCTGCTTTCGATCCGGCCGGTATCCTCAATCCGGGCAAGGGTGTTCCCACCCTGCGTTTCTGCCAGGAGTACCGCTCTCTCGAACACAAACACGAACATACGGAAGCCGACCATGGCTGATATTTCCCAACAGTTACAGGAGCAAGTCCTCCTCGCCCGCGATGCGGGCCACAAACTCAATATTGTCGGTGGTGGGACCAAGTCATTCATGGGGCGCACCGCCGATGCGGATGCCGGCACCCTGAACACCGGCGAGCATACCGGGGTTGTTGAGTATCATCCGGTGGAGCTGGTACTCACCGTGCGTGCCGGTACATCCCTGGCCGAGATTGAGGCGACCCTTGCCGAGCATGGCCAATGCCTGCACTTTGAGCCGCCCCGCTTTGGCGAAGGCTCTACCATCGGGGGCACCCTGGCCTGCAATCTGTCGGGCCCGGCGCGGCCCTGGTCCGGCTCGGTGCGGGACCAGGTGCTGGGTGTCCGCCTGCTCAACGGTAAAGGAGAACACCTGCGTTTTGGTGGCCAGGTGATGAAAAACGTGGCCGGCTACGATGTGTCCCGGCTGCAGGCCGGCGCCATGGGTACCCTCGGGGTGATCACCGAAATCAGCCTGAAGGTCATGCCCAAACCGGCGGCGTCGATGACCTTGGTACAGGAAATGGACCAGGTGGACTGCATCCGCTATATGAACAGCCGTGCCGCGGAACCCAAACCCATCACCGCGGCTTGCTGGGTGGACGGCAAGGTTTATCTGCGGCTGTCCGGAGCCCGCTCTGCCGTCGAGGCAACCGCCGCCAAGTGGAGCGGGGAAGTGCTGGAGCAGGGCGACGAATTCTGGCGCCAGATCCAGCACCTGCAGCACGACTTTTTTGCCGGTGATGCACCATTGTGGCGGCTGTCGGTCAGCTCGGTGGCAGCCAACCCGGATCTCAAGGGGCCGTGGCTGATCGACTGGGCCGGTTCCCAACGCTGGTATCGCGGCGAGCAGGAGCTCGGGCGGATGGAAGCGCTGGCCAAGGCAGCGGGCGGTCAGGCCAGTCTGTTCCGTGGCGGCGACCGCAACGGTGAGGTGATGAACCACCAGCCGGAAGCCCTCAAGGGCATTCAGCGCCGTCTCAAGAATGCCTTTGATCCGGATAATATTTTCAACCCCGGACGTCTATACAGCTGGTTGTAAGAGCAGGTACACGATGCAAACCAATCTCGTTCAGCAATTTGCCAATACGGCAGAAGGGCAGGAGGCCGAGTCCATTCTGCGGGCCTGTGTCCATTGCGGTTTCTGCACCGCCACCTGCCCGACCTATCAGGAGCTCAACGACGAGCGCGACGGCCCCCGTGGCCGGATCTACCTGATGAAACAGTTCCTTGAAGGGGCGGAGATCACCGAGAAGACCCGTGAACACCTCGACCGCTGCCTGACCTGTCGGAGCTGTGAGACCACCTGTCCGTCCGGCGTCAAATACGGCCGGCTGGTGGACATCGGCCGCGGCCTGATCGAAAAGGAGCTGCCGCGGAGCCCGAAGGAGAAATACCTGCGCTGGGCGCTGACCCGGGTGCTGCCGAACCGCAGGCTGTTCGGCTTGATGCTGCGTCTTGGCCAGGTGTTCCGTCCGGTCCTGCCGGAGCCGCTGCGCAGCAAGGTGCCGCCGCGGAAGGAAGCCAGTCCCTGGCCTGCCGCCAGCCATAGCCGCATCGTGCTGGCCCTGGCGGGCTGCGTGCAGCCATCGGCAACCCCCAACACCAACGCCGCTGCGGCGCGGGTGCTGGACAAGCTCGGTATCACCATGGTCGAGGCGCCGCAAGCGGGTTGCTGTGGCGCGGTGAACTATCACCTGTCCGAGCATGACCGTGGCCTGGAGCAGATGCGTCGTAACATTGATGCCTGGTGGCCGGCCATTGAGGCCGGTGCGGAAGCCCTGGTGATGACTGCGTCCGGCTGTGGTGCCATGGTGCAGGATTACGGCCACCTGTTACGGGACGACCCGGTCTACGCCGCCAAGGCGCAGAAAGTCAGCGAACTGACGGTGGACCTGGGCGCCTTCCTGCTCAAACAGGACCTGGCGAAACTCAAGATCGGCCAGAATCCGGGCAAGGTGGCGTTCCACTGCCCCTGCACCCTGCAACATGCCATGAAGCAGAACGGTGTGGTGGACCAGGTGCTGCGCAAGGCCGGGGTGGAGCTGGCCGAAACCCGTGACAAGCACCTGTGCTGTGGTTCCGCCGGCACCTATTCGGTGATGCAGCCGGAGATGAGCCAACGCTTGCTGGCCAATAAGCTGAAGGCCCTGACCATCGACAATCCGGACCGCATTGTCACTGCCAATGTCGGTTGCCAGATGCACCTTGAGACCAAGGCCCAGGTGCCTGTCCAGCACTGGATTGAACTGCTGGACAGCTGAATCGGTCTGCAATTTCCGCTAGAGTGACAAGCCGGGGTCGGGCAAACGGTATTGCCTGGCCCCGGATTCGTTTGAAACGCCACTTCACAGGATGTGAACCCATGCCAAGGATCAAGGCCGTGACCCTGCTTTGTGTTTTGTTGACGACCCCCGCTGCCGCCGAGATTTACCGTTGGAAAGATGCCAGCGGTGTCATTCATTTCTCTGACATACCCCCTCGACATGAACACCACTCCCGGGTGCAAGTGCCGGACCCGGTCACCATTCCCATGAGTGACACTGTACGTCAGTCGGAAAACGTCCGTCAAAGCCGGCGCGCGGTTGGCAAACTGTTGCAGCCCGAGCGTAAGAACCGATACGCACAAGCGGACAAGACCGCCGCAGCACAGGCAGCCCGCTGCGAAAAGCACCGCCAGCAACTCGACCGGATCCAGTCGCAGCTGCGGGCAGGTTACAGCAATGATCGCGGCAACCGCCTGAGAGAAAGGCGCCGTAACCTGAGCCAGCGGTACAGCCGCGAGTGCGTGTTGCGGTAAGCTGAATTTGTATAGCGGGTTTCGCTAACATCCCATTGCCATTTGATAATAATTATTGTTAGCTATCTACCCTGTTTCCGGAGGTAGATCGTGTCCCATTTTCAGCTTGCGTTGCTGCTTGGCATGACCGTTGCGCTGGGGCCGCTGGCCTTGGACGCCTATTTGCCTGCATTCCCGGATATCGCCCGCGGTTTCGGGATTCCCCATGCCGATGTCGGTCTTACCCTCAGTGCCTATGTGGCGGTTCTGGGGTTGGCCCAGTTGGTGGGCGGGCCGCTGTCAGACCGCTATGGGCGGCGGCGGATTCTGCTGATTGGCCTGGGGGTGTTTGCGGTGGCGTCGGTGATGGTGGCCCAGGCCGGCACACTGGGTGAGATGATCGCCTGGCGGATTGTCCAGGCCATGGGCGGCGCCTTCTGTGCGGTTTCCGTTCCGGCCATTGTGCGTGACCAGGTGGGTGGCCAGGAGGCCGCGCGGCTGTTCGGGCTGATTGGCCTGATCATGTTCATTGCGCCCGCCGCAGCGCCGGGCCTTGGTGCGCTGATGCTGGCACTGGGGGATTGGCACTGGATTTTCCTGGTGCTGGCGGGCTATGGAGTGTTCCTTGCGGTGGTGCTGAAAATCGCGCTGTTCCCGCGCCTGGCTGCCCGGCCGCGAACCACCACGCCGGTCCGGACCCTGGTGACCAATTACCTGCTGGTGCTGCGCCACGGCACCACCATGCGCTTTGTTGGCATCCAGGTGCTTTGCTTCAGCTCCATGATGTTGTTTATCACCCATGCCTCGTTTATCTATCAGGAGTGGTTCGGGCTGTCCAACGGCCTGTTTTCCCTCCTGTTCGCCGCCAATATTGTGCTGATGGCCGCGCTGAACCTGCTTAACCGGCCCTTGCTGGCAAGGTTTTCCTCGGTGGTGCTGCTCAGGGTGCAGGTGATGGTGCAGTGTGTGGCACTGATTGCGCTGGTTGGCGTGGTGCTGCTGGACGGCCCGATCTGGGCGGTGGCGCCCTGCATAATTGCCGCCGTTGGCTGCCAGGGCGGGATTGTGCCAAACAATATGGCCAACGCCCTGGATTTCTTCCCCCACATGGGCGGCACCGCTGCGGCCCTGCTGGGGGCTTCCCAATTCACTCTTGCCGGCGGCATCAGTGCATTGTCATCTGCGTTCGGTGGCGATGCCTTGCTGCCGATTGCCGCCAGTATGCTCGCCTGTTCGGTCGGTGCCGTGCTGCTGGTGCTGGGCGCACCGCAGGCGGTGGCGCGGGAGAAGGCCGCAGAGGCCTGACCGGGTCAGCGGCCGGCAGAACCAGGATTGCCAGATGTGGAACAATAAAATGTACGACTTCTCGGAGCTGGAGGCGTTCGTTTCGGTAGTACGGACCGGCAGCCTGACGGCCAGCACCCGCGAGCTGAACCAGGCCAAATCCACCCTGAGCCGAAAGATTCGCCAGCTGGAAGCGGCCGTTGGCCAGCCACTGTTGTTACGGCAATCGCGACGTATTGTTCCCAACGAAGCCGGGCGCGTGTTCTATCGCTACAGCAGCGACATTCTCGAGCTGGCGGCCCGCGGGCGGGAGGCGCTGGATGAACTGAAAGAGACGGTCAGCGGCCAGCTTCACCTGCGCTGCCACGAGGCTTTCGTCCGGGGCTGGTTTGCGGGCGTGGTGCAGTCGTTTCTGGACGAGTTCGAGGGTGTCCGGGTGACCGTAAGCACCCATCAGGCGGTGCCTGTGGAACTGGAGAACGGGGTATGCGTCTGGCTTGGCGAGGTGGGTGAAACCTCGTTGCGCCAGGAAATCCTTGGCGCCCTGACCCAGGGACTGTTCGGCAGCCCCCGCTACTTCGAGGTTCATGGTGTTCCCCGGTCACCGGGGGATCTTGAACAACATCGTTGGGTCGATATGCTGGGTACGGCAGAGCAGGGACTTACCCTGCAGCACCCCAGACTGGGTTCCTATCCAGTTGCTCCGCCGGTCCGCAGCTTCACGGTGGATCAGTTCGTGGTGCAGGGCGATGCCATAGCCTGTGGGCGCGGACTGGGGCTGATGCCGCACTGGTTGGCAGAGCGGCGGCTCGCGGCGCACCCGGACGACTTCCGGCTCTGCCTGCCAGAGTGGCGGGGCCCGGTGCTGCCGGTCACACTGCTCTATCCCCATGGTAACCTGCCCCGGCGTATCCGGGCCTTTATTGACCATCTCCGTACGGCGGTCCCCCTGGCGTGGCTGGGTTCGGCACCGGTCGCAACAACCGTTCCGGAATCCGGAACGCATCATACCGACACTTGAACGCTAACCTTGTGGTAATGTTTCGCAATTGATAATTATTCGCATCAATTGCAGCCAACAAGGAGTTTGTCTATGCGTTGCCGAATGTCTTTGCTTGCCTCGGCCATGGCTCTCGCATCCGCAGGGCCTGCTGTGGTGGCGCAGCCGCAGCCCACGGTCCAGCCCATAGAACTGGGTGAAATCGTGGTGACCGCTGCCGGTTTTGAGCAGAACATCCGCGATGCCCCGGCCAGTATCTCGGTGATCTCCGGCGAGGAGCTGGCCAAGAAGTCCTACACCGGCATCGTGGATGCGGTGAATAACATTCCCGGGGTGTATGTGACCGGCGGCGGTGGCGCCCAGGACATCAGCATCCGCGGCATGACGTCCAACTACACCCTGTACCTGGTCGACGGCAGGCCAGTGTCGGCGGGCCGTTCGGTCAACACCAATGGCCAGGACGGCGGCAAGCAGATCGCCCTGCCGCCGATCTCCATGATCGAGCGGGTGGAGGTCATTCGCGGGCCCATGTCGTCCCTCTACGGCTCGGAAGCCATGGGTGGTGTCATCAATATCATCACCCGTAAACAGCACGGTGAGTGGTCGGGTACCATCACCTCCGAATACACCAGATCCTTCAACGATGTCAGCAACGACGCGCGGCAGACCAGCCTGTTTACCGGAGGAGCACTGGTAGACGGGCTGCTCAGTGCGCAGCTGAATGCGGCCTGGTCGGGTGACGATGAAAGTGACTTTGCCGGTGCCGATGATACGGCCCGCAGCACCCCTGAGAGCAAGCGCCGGCAGGCAGGTGCGAAACTGATCCTGACACCGGATGCCCGCAACGAATTTTCCGCCAGTTACGATTCCTCGCGCCTGGACGAAACCGGCACACCCGGACGGAGCATTGCGGCGGACGAGACCGGCTCCCGCTATGTCTACGACAAAGACGTCTACGTGTTGTCCCATGACGGCAACTATGGCCAGTGGCTGAGCAGGAGCTTTGTCCAGCACGATGTGTCCGAACGGGTGCAGGACCAGACCAAGAAAGAACAGGTGTCGATGGTCGACAGCCAGGTGACCCGTTTTCTGGGTAACCATGTGGTGACCGTCGGTGGCCAGTACAAACAGGAAAAACTGACCGATGAAACCAACGGTTTGCTGACCGCCGGCATCCCGGGTGCAGTCCGCAGTGTCGACCGCTGGATTGCGGCGGTGTACGCGGAAGTGGAGTGGGGCGTGACTGACCGGCTGTCGGTGACTACGGGCCTGCGCTACAACGATGACGAGCTGTTTGGCGGCGAGCTGTCACCACGGGTCTATGCCCTGTACGACCTGGCTCCGGAATGGACCCTCAAGGGTGGTGTTTCGACCGGGTATCGTCAGCCGGGCCTGGCCGATGCCACCGAAGGATTTGGCCGGGGAACCGGCGGCAGCGGATCCCCCGCGCCACACCCGCGGGCACTGATCATTGGTAATCCGGAGCTGGACCCGGAATCCAGCACCAGTTACGAAGCGGGTGGGGTCTATAACAACCGGGCACTTGGCCTGAATGCCAGCCTGATGGTGTTTCACACCGAGTTCGAAGACAAGATTGCGGAAGACCGGTTTTGTGTGTCGCCCGCCGGTGACAGTGATGACCCCGCGACCTGGACCTGCAGTTTCGGCGGCAATGATTACCTGTTTCTCAGCACCCGCAGCAACATTGATGAAGCCGAGATGCGCGGTGTCGAGCTTACGCTGGATTACCAGCTGACCGATGCGCTCACGCTCAGCTCCAGTTACACATACACCCGCTCGGAGCAGAAAACCGGCGAGTTCAAGGGCGAACCCCTCAACAAAACGCCGAGGCACATGGCCAATGCCAGTCTCGACTGGGATGCCAATAGCCGTCTGAACCTGTGGCTGCAGGCCAACTACCGGGGAGAAACCTCCGACTACCTCGACCGCACCAGCATGGCCGCCGGCACACCGGCATACACCCAGATGGACACCGGTATGCTGTACCGATTGACCGACAACGCCAGAGTGACTGCCGGTCTCTATAACCTGGCCAATAAAAAAATCACCAACGACGAGTACGGTGTAGTGCTGGATGGCCGCCGCCTGGCGCTAGGTCTGACCGTAGACTTCTGACACAGGAACGGCCATGCCAGCGTCCGGAACATGGCTGCCTGGTGCTGCAGCAACGCTGGATGGCCTGTGACGTTATGTCGGCGAGCAAGTTGAGGTGATGCAGGCGGTGAATTATCCGCCTGCAGTCCGAGGCAGGTGGATGCTCTCGTTCGGCAGCGATCACTGGCAGGGCTGGCTGGTTCAGAGGGCATCCACTTCTATTACGCAAGGGCCCCGTGGCCTTGCCTGGCAGCAAAGAACATATCCTTGCTGGATTTCGGTTTCGGTCAGGAAATCGATATTACCAGGTGCGACCTGTCCAGAAGTGCAGTTAGCGCAGCAACTTCCACATTTGCCTTGTTCGCAGCCAGCGGGTAGCGCCAGTCCAGCCGCTTTGGCAGCCGCCAGAATCGTTTGGGTTTCCGCCACCCAAAGGCGGTGTTCAGCACCACCGATCCTGAGAATGACATCGTGATAACACTCGTTCGTTGAAGACCCGGGCGAGTCGTCTTCGTCGGAAATGAAAAGCTCCTGATAGCAGTTGCCGAAGCACTCCGGATTCTTTTGCACCGCGATACGGGTTTGTTTCATCCAGGCGTTGGGGCCACACAGATACACATCGGGTTTGTGGCAACCGGCAAGAGCCATCAAGGACTTCTCCAACTGATCTTCAGTTATATGGCCATTGTCTCTCGTGTGCCAGTGATGGACGATCAGTCTGTCAGCATATAACCCGGCCAGTGCCTCCAGTTCGTCATAGAAAATGGTACTTTCCCGATTGGGCGTCACATAGAACAGCCGGCACTCAACGGAAGTCCGTTGCAGCATGTGCCTGAGCATCGATATCACGGGGGTAATACCACTGCCGGCTGCAACCCCAAGGAAAGCCTGTTCAGGATCCTGGATAAAGAAGCTGCCATGGGCACGGCTTCCGGCGATCAACGTACCCACCTGCAGCTCCGACGTGACATAGCCGGAGACCAGGCCGTTTGGGATATGCTTTACGGTGATTCGCAGGTTACCCTCTTGGGGGGGGGTACTCAGGGAATAGCAGCGTACGGGAGCCTGATGGCCTATGGGAAATTGCAGATTGAGATACTGGCCGGCCTTGAACTGACAGTGTTCCTGAACATACGTTGTCGGCTCGAGCCAAACGGAAACCGCATCGGCGGTTTCGCGTTGAATGGCAACGACCTTGTAAACTTCATCAGCTTCCATGTTAAGGCGGACCTTGGGCTTCCGTTCCGGGATTCTGAGCATTACAGAACCCTTTTCCGCAAGAATGCACTGCTGTAGTCGATAACAATGGTCATCAAAATTGTCACCAGGATAAAGGTCGCTGCACTGTCGTAGGCCAGTGCCGAGAGGTATTCGTGAATTGGCAGGCCAATACCTTCAGCGCCGATCAACCCCAGCACGGTAGCGCTGTGAACGTTGATCTCCATGCAATACAACAGCTGCGCAAGAATGCCGGGTAATGCCTGCGGGATAACGGCAAAAACCACAGAATTGAGCCAGTGACCCCCACTGGCTTTGACAGCTTCAACCGCACCATAGTCAATGGTTTCGATGGTTTCTGAAAACAGCTTGACCATGACCCCGAACGAGAACAGCGTTATCGCCAGAACCCCGGGAAATGGACCTAGTCCGACCAAGGCCACGAAAATCAGACCGAGCATGAAGGTAGGCAGCGCCCGCACGATTACCATCACTGCCCTGCAAAACAGGTAAACCAGTCTTGCCAGGATATTCCCGCCCATCAGGTTCTGGGCACAGAGAAAGCTTACCGGCAAGGCCAGGAGGAACCCCAGTCCGGTTCCAAGCAAAGCGACTTCCAGAGTCTGCCTGGCATAGATGAGTACTGCATCGGGCAGTAATGACCAGTCAGGGCTCAGCATTCCCTGGACCAGCTCACCGGCAACGGGAAGGCCCTGAACAATTCCGGCCAAGGATACCTCGGTGCTTCGAGCCAGCAACGCGACAGCAAAGCCTGTGGCGCCAAGGGTCAGCCAGGGCCAGTTCAGAACCGGAAGCCACCAGCCTGGCCGGCGGAACAGCTGAATGACCCGGTCAAGGTTTTCGGTATCCACGCTTTGTTGTTGCAGCTTGTTGTCGCAGGCCTTCTGATGGAGGTTAAAGAACCCCCGATAGCATTCACTGGCTACGAGCAGGAAGCCCAGTGGCAGCATCCAGCCGAAACCCAGAAGCGAATAGCAGGCAGCAAGACAAGTGACAAGAAGCATCACATCACGACAGGCCTGCCAGTACTGGCGTCCTTGCAAAGCCCGAGCCCCGGGCACTAAGAAAATAAGGGTGGTCTTGGTCATGTCATGCACCTCAGGCGTAGATTTGTTTCCAGTCAGGAGTGGACTTCGGAGTCGCCCCGGTGGGCTGGTGGAATTTCATTTGCCCCGCGCTAAGGCCTACAACAGAGTCGCAATAGCTCTCCACCAGGTCGGTCTGGTGAAGATTGACGACCACAGTGATGCCGTACTCCAGGTTCAGATCTCGCAGTAAACTCATGACGTTCCGAGCATTCAGAGGATCAAGGGATGCCACCGGCTCGTCGGCGAGGATAATGCTCGCTGCCTGGGCAAGGCAGCGCGCGATGGCAACACGCTGCTTCTGCCCGCCCGAAAGGTCTCGTATATCTCTGTAGGCGTAACGCAGCATTCCGACCTGACTCAGTGCCCTGAGTGAGATGTCCCTGTCACGTGCGTCAAACCGCCCCATTAACTTGGTCAACCCGCGTTTATGGGAAAGTCTCCCCACCAGGACATTGCTCAGCACACTCATACGAGGCATCAGGTTGAACCCCTGAAAGACCATTGATACCTGCTGCGGTGTCGTACCCGGAGGAACCGGGTGTCCATTGATCCGAATCTGGCCCCGAGTCGGCCTGACCAGCCCGTTGAGACTGCGAAGCAAAGTTGATTTTCCTGCACCGGAGGGGCCTACGATGCCGGTGAAGCTGCCCTCTTTAATTGTTAACTGTGCAATATCGAGCACGACCTGTTTGGTTCCGGGGTAGCGTACTTGAAGATTCTGGACGTCCAGGGCTGGTTGTGCCGGGTTCATCATGGGGCCTCCTGTTTTTGATCTGACAGTAATGCTGAATTAACCCGGTTCACGACATGCCTTAAACCTTCGTACTCCGCCGCCGTTGCCACGTTCAGGCCATCAATGCCATAGATCTCCTTCAACCATGTCCGTGCTTCGTCGTCACGTGACATCTCCAGGAGGGATTCCGTGAGCTTCCTTCTCTGAGTGGCATTGAGTGAGGCGCGGGCGATCTGGGGGTCCGCGGGAATCAGCGGTGTCTGGTAGAGAACCCGGGTGTGGGAGGTCACTTCAGGGTAGTAGCGAAGCACTTCCGGATTGAGGCGGGCGTCGTCGTAGATAGCGCCGGCGTCCACCTTGCCGGTTACTACCGACATAACCACGGCGCTTTGGCTGCTGAGCATCAAGGAGCGGATATCTTTATCCGGGTTGATGCCAGCCTCCTTTAGTGCCGCCTTGGGATAGAGACTGCCGGAGGCGGAAAGCGCATCTCCGAAAGCCACACTTTTGCCTCTCAGATCCGCCAATGACTGGATGTCGCTATCGGAACGGACGATAACGAGGCCGTGATATCCTTGTTGGCCGTTTCTGACGGCCGCGGTAAGCGGTACCGCGCCGACCCGGTCGTCAATCACCAGGTAGTTGATGGGACCCACAAAGGCAAAGTCCACTCTTCGGGACTTCATGGCCAAGGCAACGCCAGCGTAATTTGACAGTGTTACGGATTTGATTCGGTAACCGGTGGACTCACTGAGGTAATCCGCAATCTTACTGGCGGATACCTGAATCTCATGAACACTGCGGGATGGTACAAATCCCATAACGAGTTCTTCTTTCGGAGGCTCTTCCGCGCTGGCCAGCACGCTGAAAACAAAGAGAATGGTTGCAAGTAGTCGGTGCATGTCAGTTCCTGCGTTAGAAATTGAATCGAAATCCCAAAGACGAGGTATGGCCTTGACGACCGAGCAATGGATCGGCCTTGTCGAGGAAGTTCCAGCGATAATAAAGGTCCCAGTGGCGGTGCACTGGATGGATCACATCTGCCCAGAGGTTCCAGAGATCGCCACCTTGCGGGCGGTGGTAATAGACGTTGTTGCCGCGGATTTCGAGGGGTAACCCCAGCGGGGATTTCAGGTGGTAATAGTGCAGTACTTCCAGGTTACCCAGTTGTTCTGTGCGATTCCGGGCGAATAGCTGGACAAAGGATCTGGTGTTGATTGACCTGAGGGCGCTTTGCACGATGGGTGTGTGGTTCAGTTCCAGCTGCAGGCCTGCAGCTGCCATTGCGCTGGAACCGGACCATTTTTGTCCACGGACCACCCATCCCAGAAGGTCGTTGATGGGACGACCCAAATAAAGCTCATGGCGTTCATGACTATCGCGTGAGTCAAAATCGCGTTCGTTATCGTAGACCTGGAGTACATAGGTACCATCCTCAAAACGATGAAAAACGCTTTCGGTGAAGGAGTAAGTGTCTGCATCCGAAACCCGCGCCTGCAGACGACTGATCGTGACTGCGTTTGCGTGGCTCATTGCCAGTAGCAAAGCCATACAGACACCAAGGGTCCGAGTCGCTCGTATTGCCCGATTCATGCCGAGCACGCCATGGTTGCATGCAGCGACTGTTGCCTGTTTTGCCGGGCATTGAGCCAGGCCCAGCGATAGCTTTCCACAACGGCGAGACACTGTGCCGCCCGTTCTCCGGCGCCCGTCACTACCATGGATTGGGATGATTTGTCGGCACCGAGAGCAACCCACGCTCGCAGGTGTCCACTACTCAATGCTTCGACACTGACCTGCTGAATCCGCGGGGGCTCGAACTCTGCCCATTCCTCACGCATCAGCGCCAGCAACATGCTCTGGATAGCCGCTACGGGATGCTCACTGAAGTGCCGGCGGAATCGCACGCTTCCTGCAAAGCACAGCGCAAGTTCGATGCGGAAAAGCTGGCTGGACTCAATGCCTGCCAACGGGACACAGCTGAGGTGTTCCAGAGTCAGCCCCTTGCCCTGTTCGCCAAGCATGTCGTGGATCAATAGCTCCAGTGAGATCTCTGCCCGGTCGAACGCATAACCCTGGCTGCTGAGTCGCTTGATCTCCTCGACAAGTCGTTTCAGGGTCGCTTCTTCACATGTTTTGTATCCCATGCCCTTCAGTTTGTGGCTGATTGCCACACGCCCCGATTGCTCGGAAACGACCAACTCACGGCGATGGCCTACCCACTGGGGTTCAATGTGCTCGTAGCAACCGGGATGCTTGAGCACCGAGGCGATATGGACGCCGGCCTTGTGCGTGAATGCGTTGTCGCCGACATAGGGCTGGTTTTCCGTGACTGGAAGCCGCATTACCTCTGAAACCCGGCAGGAAAGGGGGCGCAACAGGGCAAGGCGGTTAGGGGTGATGAATTTCATCTGATAACCGCATTTGAGCGCAAGGTTGGGTATCAGGGAGCACAAATTGGTGTTTCCGCAACGCTCTCCAATCCCATTGATCGTGCCTTGAACCTGAAGGGCCCCACCGTCGACTGCAGCGAGGCTGTTTGCTACCGCGGTGTCCGCGTCGTTATGGCCATGAAAACCAAAGTTGGCGCCCGGAAACCGGTTACGTACGGTTTCCATGGCTTGTCTGATCTGGCCGGGAAGTTTGCCGCCATTGGTATCGCACAGGACAATCCGGTCTGCTCCGGCATTCAGTGCGGCCTCTACCACTGCCAGGGAGTAGTCCGGATTGGCTTCCAGTCCATCAAAGAAGTGCTCCGCATCAAATATCACGGTATCGAACCGCCGGCGGCAGTACGCGAGTGACTCAGCAATGATGGCAATATTTTGTTCAAGGGGGATTTTCAGCCCCTCACGGACCTGAAAATCCCAGGACTTGCCAAACAGTGTCATCACGGGGACGTTCACGGCAGTCCCGGCGCGGAAAACCGGGTCGCTGTCCACGGAAAGGGCCGGTCTGAATGTGCTGCAGAATGCGGCGATTCGACTATTGCCAAGCGTGCGGCGACCCAATTCCTTGAACAGATTTGTGTCGGTGACATTGGCTCCGTTCCAGCCCGCTTCGATGATGTCTATGCCAAAGTCGTCCAGCAGATCGATGATGGTGAGCTTGTCACTTAACGAAAAGTGAATGCCTTTGGTCTGTGCGCCATCCCGTAAGGTGGTGTCGTAAAGTTCGATGAACTGAGTGCGGGAATAGTTGTTGTTCATGGCTTCATTCCTTGGTGTAGAACCGTTCTCCCTTGCACAAAGGAGAAGCGCTTTCCGTAATCACATCCACGAAATGCCTCAGGATGCTAGCGGTCAGACCCCAGACCAGCCCATTACCATGGTTGAGTTCAAGCAGGTAGGCAGGCTGCCTCTGCGCGGCTGTCCGGCCCGCAGTATCCAGCTTGATGCGGGACAGCCCGGATAGAGGCATTAGCATCCATTCCGAAGATTCCTCGGGTTGCAGGCACAAACTCCCCCGGAAACTGGTTTCGGAAAGCGTGCAAACGAAAGGCCTGACCAGTTCGCCCCGGCCGTCATAGAAATCGTCGAGTTCAGCCAGTAGTGCACAAGACGATGGGTCAATCCCCGTTTCTTCTTGCAATTCGCGCCAGGCGCATGCCAACAGCGACCGGTCGTTAGCGTCCTGTCGCCCGCCAGGCAGGCACCAATCGTTGGCATAGTTGCGCATTGTTGCTTGCCGGCGGGTAAGCAGTAGTGATGGCTCATTTCGGGGTGGGCTCACCAGAGTGATTACAACTGCTGCCGGACGTGTTGTTTCAGCAAGAGGTTTTGGCCTGTGTGCAGCGAGTTTGTCCTTAATGGAGACCAGCGGAAGCATCATATTTGCCCTGTTTCGGTATCTGCCGGTACCAGGGTGTCTTTGGTGCCCAGACTGCGGCGAATAAAGGGCAGGGCACTCAGCACGCAGGTCATTCCAATCGCTACCCAGGTAATTTGTGGGTCCTGGCTGTACAGCCAGGGGATCAGCAAAGCGAGGAGCAGAGTCAGAGCTTCTGTAAGGCCGCCAAACGACGAAACAATGTCGGTTCTCTCAGGGTGGCCATCGACGACATCGGCGAACACCTTCATTCCGGCTGGCAGCATGAAGGCGAAGGCCAGGCTTTCAGCCAGAAACAGTGAGGTAAATACAAAGACGTTATCACTTACGCCAAACAGCATGATGAGCAAGGCCATCAGGGGCAGGCTCAGAGCGAGGATTTTCTCCGGTGCAAACCGGTCTGCCAGCTTACCGGTAAATGGCATCAACGATGCTGAAATAACGGCTGATGCGGTGAAGTACAGGGCAACTTCGGTTGGTTTTAAACCGAGTTGTGCGGTCACGAATAATGGCAGCACCATCATGAAGCTGAAGAACACCGCCCGTCGAATAATGCTGGGGCCATACTCCGGCAGGAATTTCATGTGACTTGCTGACGGTAACAGCCATGCACCACGTTTCTTCTGTGGAACCTGGTCGATGGCGGGTATGAGCAACGACGCCGCAGCGGCTAAACCACCCATCACCGATCCGGCGGCAAACATGGCGCCGGTTCCGCCTAGTTCGAAGCAGATTCCGCCTAACAGTGGGCCAACCACAAAACCTATGCCGAAGCTTGAACCGAAGATTCCCATAAGCTTGCCGCGATTCTCACGAGACAACACGATGGCGAGATCGGTCAGGCAGATAATGCTGATACCCTCGACGATTCCTTCGAAAAAGCGTAGCGCAACGAACGCCGAAGCAGTTTCAACAAGGGGGTAGCACGCGAACACCAGGGCGTAGAGCACGAAACTGACCACCAGCGTGGTCTTGTTGCTCAACAGCGCGATTATCTGTGCCGCCCATGTCTTCGATAGCATTCGGCCAACAATCAGGCTGACGAACGGCAGGGACAGGCCTGCGATGGAAAAACCATAGTCTTGCAAGAATGTGGGCAGGATGGGAACGATCAGACCCATACCCGCATTTACTGCCACAGTCAGGCAAATCACGATCAGAAAGGAGCGGTTCATGTCGGTTCCTTGACATCAGCGAACTCAGAGGGGTCGAAACGGGCGGTTACCGTGCGCGGAAACGTCGCCCGTTCTCTTCAAGGCGGCTGTTAAGCGGGTATGACGGGCCTACCCACGCGTTGCTTGGCCAGTGCCTTATACTCATTCTTGCTCTTGTCGATAATAAGGTCCGGTAAATAGCGCAATACCTCGTCCAGAGGGTAGGCACCGTCCCTGGCCAGCATTGGAAGGTCGAACGTGAAGTCAATAATGGTATTGGCGTTGTCAACCGCGGACACCCCGGCGTCGATTACCAGGTCCACATGTTCACCTAGGTGCTCAACGGCCTTGCGGACGTCAGGGACGTTGCCTGTACCACTCAGGTTCGCTGAGGTACCTGCCAGCGGTGTACCCACGAGATGCGCGATTTCACGGTGCACTGCGTTCTGGTGCAGGGTGCAGGCAACTGTGCCAAAGCCGCGTGTTACGTAGTGTGGAACGCTGGGTCTCTGCCAACAGACAAATGACACCATACCCGGCCACATGCGTTTTGCCAGGAATTCGGTCAGCGGGGAGGTGTAGGCGTACTGCGAAAACTCCATGCTGTCGCCGAGAAAGAGGGTCAGCGGACTCAGGCTTTCGCGTTTTTTCATTTCAAAGATACGCTCAACGCCACGAGCGGAGAACGGTGACGTTACCACGTTATAGTTGGTATCCGTAGGAACAACGACAGTCCCGCCAGCGTTAATGATTTCCGCAGCTTTTCGGACCGCTTCGGGGCCAGATTTCATCAGTTCGGCCATGATTTGTTTCCTTCTGGGTATTGTTGGAGTTATCAGGCGACGTAACGGGAGCGCAATTCGTCGCGGTAACGTACGGCGGCGTTGAAGTAATCTTCGCCCTTGAAGCCCGCTCCGATTTCCTCAACGATGTAGGCGCCACGGTAGCCCGTTTCTTCAATCGCAAGGATCATATCGTGGTAATCGAAGTCCCCTTCACCCAGCGGAAGGTGCAGGTGCTTTGGAAACTTGATATCCGCGAGGTGCACGTTGGCCGCGTAGCGGGCAAAGTACTTCATCTCTTCCCGGGCTTCGGCAACCGTGCTGCAATAGGAAGCCGCATGCGCCATGTCCAGGGTCAGGGATAGGGGAGATGTGCTGAACAGCTCGTCGTTCTCGTCATGGGTAAGCGTCAGGAATGGCCTTTCGTTACCTGAGTTTTCCAGGCTGTAGGTGAGGTTCGCCCCCTGGTGCTTGTTGACATGGAACAGGTCATACGCCAGTTCCTGGATGAGCGCCAGAGCTTCACTGCGGGCCTCGGGGGCGCTATTTTTGGGGAAGCGGAATCCCGGATGGAAAGTCATTACCTGGGCACCGGCACAGATCGCAAATTCTGCAGAACGAATAATCGTGTCACGAGCTGCTGCGCGGTCTTCTTCTCGTCCAAGAATATAGTCAACGCGGATATAAGGCGCGTGAATGTTAATGGTGCTTCCTGTGTCTTCGGCAATTTTCCGGAGAGACCTGGCAAGCTCCAGATTACGTCCCTCGTCGCTTTGTGCTCGCACTGAGCCTTCGATTTCCACTTCCACGACCGGGAAGTGCGTCGCCAGGTAACGAACGAGCTCCTCTACGTTCTCTTCGTCCAGGAAAAGGTTGGTTGAAATGCCAATTCGATTGGCCAGGCTGTTCAGTTTTTTCTCGGGGGTCATATCAAAAGTCCTTTCTGTTTGCGGAATGGCAACTCCATCGCCATCAGAGTTCCAGGGTCTCGATTACAAGGGATTGGTCCAGCATGTTGGGCGCTACAACCCGGCCATCCTCCATTACCATGAAATCCGCCGGGCCACTGGCGTTGTTTCGAATGGTCTTTATCTGGCCTGACTTAAGGTTGATGGTTTTGAACTCACCGGCACCGGGTTCGAATTTGCCCCAGTCAGACACAACCACGGTGTCACCATCCACGACGCTTATGCCGTCAAACAGCCCGGCAGCGCCTTCTATGCGGTGGTACTTGCTGTCATTGAGCGAGAAAATACCGAGCTCGCCGTCGAGCTGGTCTGTCCCGAAGCTGGCAATGAAAAGTCGCTGCTGGTCGTTATCAACGAACAAGCCATTCGGCCCGGGCAGCGGGGAGATGGGTAAAGGCACAGGGATGGAGTCATCGGAGTTCAGGTCGACTTTATAGACGACCCCGGTATCAGTAGCGCTTACGTAAAGGTTTCCGGTGCTGCTGATAGCGACGTCGTTCAGAAACCCGACATTCTCAGAAACAAAGGAGATCTGTTTTACCTGGGTTTTGGTAACGAGATTGATGGCTACTAACCGGTCAATATCGGCAACATACAGGATATCGTTGTAGAGGCCCATTCCCTTGGGCGCATCCAGGCGGACGTTGCCGTCGAAGGCGTCCTTGTTTATCTCTCCGTCAGGATACACCGCGCTAATGAAACCGTCCCCGTCCTTGGCTGTGGGTGCAAGAGTTGCCCCAAGGTTGGAAACCAGCAGGTGATCGTTTACGGCGATCGCGGATTCCGGAAAGTTAAAGCCGTGCAGGGTATCGGTCAGTCCTGATATGGGGAGGATGCTGGCAGCAAAAAGGACCAGTCCCCGTTTTCTGAACGTGTTCATAAATTTTGTAAGCTCCCCTCGGTATTTAGAGGGGGCGTATAGTAAAGTTCACGCTCCCGGCGTACTTTTCATATAAGTTCATTTTTTTGTATTTTTGGCTCTTTTTAAGCGGTTTATGACGCTCTAAGCGCATGGAAGCGTGTAACAATCACGGAAAGGAGGTGTTAGCCGTGCCCGTCATGGTGCCCGATCATTTTTATGCAGAGTCCAGCCCTTTCGCACACTTCAAAACTCCGAGTGTGGACATCATTCGATACCAGCATGGAGAGAGTGAACTCGTAAACGAGGTTGTCCTGAACAAGTCACTGCTGCTGTTTATCAATCGGGGTACCAAGCGGCTGCGGGTGTCTGGCGAAGAAGAGAGCCTGACATGCGCGGAAGGCGTGTTTGTGCCGAAAGGCTCCTATGTGATGACGGAGGTGGCGGCAAGTCAGAGATTCAACGGATTCGAATCTTTGATGGTGCTCATTGACGATCATTTTCTGGAAGATTTCCTGCAAGGCTACCGGCCTCCTTTATCGCTCCTGGAGTCCGGGCAGAATGTTGCCGGCACGGAGCCGGGTGCGTGGGTCCGGTTCGAGAAAACGCCATTTCTGGATAGTTCTATCGTTTCCCTGCAGGTCTTTTTTGATCATCCGGAGCAGGTGAACCGGATGTTTCTGGAGGAAAAGGTCCGGGAAATTCTTCGGTACCTGTTGACCACGGTTAGGTCACACCGGTTGTTCAATATTCTGAAGTTTGCTTCGGGAGGAGGTCGAAATGCCCGGCTTCATCAGTTTCTCGAGTCGCACTACATGGAACCTTGGACGGTAGAGCGCTTTGCAGAAAATTTCGGGCTCAGTGTCAGCACTTTCAAACGTGAATGTTGCAACACTCTGGGCATGTCGCCCAAGCGCTGGATCAATAAAAGACGACTGGATTCGGCAAAGCAGAAGCTGCTCTGCAGTGATGCGCCACTGACCCAGATTGCCTTTGAGCTTGGGTTCAGCGATGGCAGCCATTTCTCTACCGCGTTCCGGAAAGAATTTAACTGTTCACCATCCAGTTATCGTAAAAACCGGCCTGGCAGGCTATTGGCTCAGCTCAACGCCGACACCCTGGTTCCTACCTGACCAGGTTTGCAGGTTATGAGTGACATTCCTTATACCCCCGATACGGCAGTGCGGGGGGAAGGTGCTACACTGGCATCCGCAATCCCAACCCCATGACTACGCCGACAGGAGAATCCATCATGGCGAAAAAACGGGCCAGGCCCACCCAGGAAAGCGCCATCAAGCGCGATCTGAAAACCCCGAAATACCAGATGCGCGTTGTCGAGGACAAAACCAGGTACAAGCGCCAGCGTGACCGGGTGGTGAGATCCGAGGACTTCCGTAAGGCTGCCTGAGCGGCGGATTTACGAAAGTCCCCGGTATCACCGGGTTTTGTCATCTGATTGCAACAATTCGGCGTGACCGGTCCGGTACCATAGATGGCTTTACTTCCGCGACAGGTGACTACGCCTGGCGCCGTATTTCCATTCGGGGACAGGGATGAGAACAATCGCGTTTTACAGCCTGAAAGGTGGTGTCGGAAAAACCTCTGCGGCGGTGAATATTGCCTACCTGGCCAGCCAGTCCGGCCTTGCCACCATTCTGTGGGACCTGGACCCGCAGGGCGCTTCCAGTTGGTACCTGGCCGGTGCCGATCAGGTCAAGGGGCGCAAGCTCGCGGCGCTGATGGACGGCAAAACCCCCATCGGCAAGTTCATTCGCCCGAGCCCGTATCCCAACCTTGACTTCATCCCTTCACACACCAGTTTCCGCAATCTGGATGTGCGGCTCGACAAGGAAGAGGACGGCAACCTGCTGAAACAGTGGCTGGGCCCGCTCTCCGAGGAGACCGAGCTGGTGGTGCTGGACTGCCCGCCCTCCCTGTCGCGGCTTTCGGAGCAGGTGCTGGCCGCCTCCGACCATGTTTTTGTGCCGGTCGTGCCCACCTGGCTGTCACTCAACAGTTGGCATCAGTTGCGGGATTTTGCGAAGGACCACAAGCTCAAGCGGTCGAGGCTGCACCCGTTCTATTCCCTCGCTGACCGCCGCAAGGCTCTGCATCGCGAGCTGGTGGATGATCAGGAGCGGCATCTGAAGGGCAGCCTGAAGACCATCATCCCCAATGCCAGCGTGGTAGAGAAAATGGGGGAGAGCGGCCGCCCGGTGGAGCTCACGGCACCGTCGTCGATCGCCGCCGATGCCTACCGCCGGCTGTGGCGGGAGATCCGCGAACTGCTCTGAAGGTCGTGGCTCCGCACTTTTACTCTTACACCCGCCTGGCTGGCTGCTGTCAGACAGGGTGGCCATGATGGTAGAGTCTGGTGTTTACAACGACCGGAGAGCCTATGACTACACCCGATGCCCTTGCCCTGGATACCCTGCAACTGGATACCGGCCCGGATCCCCGAATGACCGTCATCTGGCTGCATGGCCTCGGTGCCAGTGGCCATGACTTCGAACCGGTGGTGCCGGAATTCGCCTTCGCCAGGGTGCGCCCGGTACGCTTCATCTTCCCCCATGCACCGGAGATTCCGGTAACCATCAATGGCGGCATGGTGATGCCGGCGTGGTACGACATTCTCGCCATGGACATCGACCGCAAGGTGGACGTCACCCAACTGAAGGCGTCCGCCGACCGGGTGGCCCGGCTGATCGAGACCGAGATCCAGCGCGGCGTAGCCAGCGAGAATATCATCGTGGGGGGCTTTTCCCAGGGCGGCGCCGTTGCCTATGAGCTGGCACTGAGCTATCCGCGGCCGCTGGGTGGCTTGTTTGCGCTGTCGACCTACTTCGCCACCGCCGACTCCATCGATCGCAGTGACGCTAACCGGACTATCCCGGTGTTCATCGGTCATGGTAGCTATGACCCGGTGGTGGCCGAATCCCTCGGCGAGGCCGCACTGCAGCGCCTGCAGGGGCTCGGGTATACCGCGGAGTATCACCGTTACGCCATGGAGCACAGTCTGTGTATGGAAGAGGTGAGAGATCTGGACCGGTTTCTCGGACGCTGCGGTGAAACCATCGCCGCCGGAAGTTCGAGCGCTACCTAGGGTGAAAACCTGAGCGGAGCTGCCCGCCCTGCCGTTCACCGAATTGACCGGGAGCAGAGACAGCTGCCTAACACTGTGCAAGGATAATAATCAGCTAGGTTGCCGTTGCGAATGCGCAGGGCATACGAGCATTCCCGCCATGATCCTGAATTGAAGACGGAGTCGACTGTGCATATTCTCGTTACTGGTGGAGCGGGCTTTATCGGCTCCCATATCTCCGAGTACCATCTCGCCCGCGGTGACAAGGTGCATGTGGTGGATAACCTCAGCACCGGCTCGCTGGCCAATATTGCAGGCTTCCAGGACACCGGCCGCTTTCATTTCGATGAAGCGGACATCGTGACCTGGGAGGGGCTGGACAAGGCCGTGGCCTGGGCCGACCGGATCTATCACATGGCGGCGGTAGTCGGGGTGTACCGGGTTTTGCGCGAGCCGGTCAACACCATGGCCACCAACATTGCCGGTACCGATCGCCTGCTCCGGGCGGTAGACCGCAGCAGCTGGTCTCCGCAGGTGATTCTGGCCTCCAGCTCGGAAGTGTATGGTCCGCACACCGAGCCAACCCTCAGCGAGGACGATTCGCTGATCATCCAGTCCGGCGCGCCATTGCGCTGGAACTACGCCATCAGCAAACTGGCAGACGAAGGCTTCGGCCTCGCCTATGCCCGGGAACACAATCTGGCGGTGCTCATTGCCCGGTTCTTCAACACCGTGGGGCCGCGGCAAACCGGACGATACGGCATGGTGGTGCCGCGATTTGTCCAGCGTGCCGTGGCCGGTGAGCCGATTACCGTCTTCGGCGACGGCGAGCAGACCCGCGCCTTCTGTGATGTGCGAGACACCGTGGCGATACTCGACCGCCTGGCCTCAATGCCGGACCTGCCCAACGGCGAAATCGTCAACGTCGGTAGCGAGCGGGAAATCAGCATCAACGATCTGGCTCGTCTGGTCATCGATTGTGCGGGCAGCCAATCGGCCATTGAACACATTCCCTACGGCGAAGCCTACGGTGCCGAGTTTGAAGATATCCGCCACCGCCGGCCATCGCTGGCCAAACTGCGCCAGCTGACTGGATATGAGCATCGCTGGTCGCTGGAGGACACCCTGCACGACCTGATCAACCGGGCCCGGGCACAACACTCAGCAGCGGAGCGCTAACATGGCCACAATGCCCTGGTTTGTCATCGGTCCGAGCACGTTGGTCTCCTTCATCGGATTGCTGCGAGGGCCGGACAAAACCCCGCCCGAGTCGGCGGAGGATCCTTCCGGCGCCATCGTGGACCTGGTTATCCCGGCGCTCAATGAAGAGCAGAACATCCTGATGACGCTCAGCTCCATCGCGCGGCAGACCCTGCAGCCCCGCAAGGTGGTACTGGTTGACGACGGCAGTAGCGACAGAACTGCAGACTATGCCCGGGCGCTGGGCGATGAGCTCGGCCTGAACCTGCAGGTTATCCGTCGCCGGGCGCCGATCGGCAAGACGCCGACGCTGAAACGTGAATCCCGTGAGCTGGATGCCGATGTGGAAGTGATACTCGACGGTGACACTTTTCTCGAGTCGGAAAACTACATCGAACGCCTGGTGGAAGAGCTGTACAAGGCGCCCGGCATCGCCTCGGCCTGCGGGATTGTCCAGCCCATGCGCCAGCGGGACCGCCGGGAAATCTGCCAGGCTCCGCCGCTGCGAGACTTTCTCGCCAGCCATGAGGACTTTGCGCCGCGGGAGCAGGCCGCCTGCCACCGCTTCAACCGCGCCATCACCAATTTTTACCGGGGCATTCTGTACACCTTCCTGCAGCGGTTTATCTACCGTGGCCAGATGGTGGTGTTCGGCAGCATCATCAACCCGGTCGGATGCGCCGTGGCCTATCGCCGCAAGTATCTGAAGGAGCTGTTCGACCACTATGAACCCATCCTGGGGGATGATCTGACCAACTCCGAAGACATCTTCATCGGCTTTGCCATGCTCAATGAAGGCTACCGCAATGTCCAGTTGCAGGACGTAACGGTACGTTCGCTGGAACCCGAGTTCCCGCGATTGGCTCACCAGCTTTACTACTGGTCGTCCAGTTTCCTGCAGAGCTGTTACTACTTTGATGGCTTGCTGCGCAGCCCGTTCAAGGGTCTGCGCCGCTGGAAGCAGAAGCGCGAGGCCAGGCATTATGACCAGACCCATCCGGACAGCCCGCGCCAGCACCGGCGTGGTGAGCCCTACCGTCAGCCCTGGGGCCAGGGCTATACCGGCCGCTATGGCCGGCCCATGGGATGGGCGGTCTTTATGTCCGCGCTGGAGAAGATCGCCTTTCCAACCACCTTGTTGATCATGCTGATATTGCAGCTTTGGGGGCCATTGCTGATTACCTTTCTGGCGGAAATGGCGCTGGTAATCATCATCCTGATGGCCAACGCACCCGGCCACCAGTTCCGCGCGTTCTGGCAGGCCATCGCGGTAACGCCGCTACGCTATGGCAGCCTGTTGTTCGACGCCGTGAATATCGGCCGGTTTGCGACCGATCTCTGGATAACCCGCAATCGGAGGTGGCGCAAATGAAACGCCTGCTTGCCGGAGTCTTTTTTACCCTCTGTGCCGGAACCCTGGCCGCTGCCCCTGCAGTCCCTGACGAAGGCCTGCAGGCGGAAATGGCCGGGCAGTGGGATAGTGCCCTGGAGGTTTACCAGGCTGTTCTGGACCAGCAACCACAACGGGTGGATCTGTGGCTGCGCATGGCCGACATCTACCACCACCTGAACCGGGAAGGCGCCAAGCTGGATGCGCTGGAGCAGGCCGCCCGCGTGGCGCCGGACGATGCCGGGGTGGCCTACCGGTTGTCCCAGGCCTACGCCATGGCAAACCGGCCGGCAGATGCCGTCCAACAGTGCCTGCGGGCGGCCGAGCTGGAACCGGGCAACGTGGAATACCTGCGCGGCTGCCTGCAGCAAGCCAACTGGGCCAACAACCGGGCTGCCGCCCAGGCCAGTATTCAGGGCTTGCTGAACGTCGCGCCGGGTGACCACGACGCGTTGCTGGGGCGCGCCCGGTGGCACAGCTGGAGCGGCGACTATGGACAGGCCGCCTCCGCCTATGAGGACTACCTCCGTTATTTTCCGGACGATCAGGACGCGGCGGTAGCTCGCATCCAGGTACTGAGGTGGGCCGGGGATGACGCCGGTGCCGAACAGGCGCTGGAGGATTACCTCCGTCGTTATGGCAACACCGACGATTACCAGCGGGAGCAGGCCAATCTCCTGCTGCAACGGGGGCATTTCTATGCCGCTTCCGACCTGCTGGAACCCCTGGCCGATCGCTACCCGGATGACTACGACATCCAGTTCGCCCGGGTACTGGCCACCCGCTCATCCGGCCAGCCCTCGGCAGCGCTGGACGGCGTGGCGGCCATGGAGCGCCTGAAGCCGGATCAGCCAGAGACCGCGGACGTCGCCCGGGTAACCCAGGCGCCGCTGAAGTCGTTGGTGGGCATGTACGGTGACTATCAGTTCGATGCCGACGATATCCGCATCGCCAGCCTGCACACCCGGGGCGAACTGGCGCTGAGCCCGGAAACCCGGGCGCTCCTGGGCTACAACGTCCGCCGGGTAAGCACCCGCCAGGGCTCGCCCTTCATGACCGAGGAGAGCGAGCGCTCCACCATGGACCATTACGGCTGGCTGGGCCTGCGACACCAGTTGCATCGCCGCCTGAGCGTGGAAGCCCGCGCCGGTCGGGGTGGTGTGGAGGGCGGCGGTGACTACGGGTACTACCTGCTCGAAGGCAGCTATCACCCGCGCGAGCACCTGATGCTGCAGCTGACCCGCGAGCGGGCACTGTATGCCATGTCGCCCCTGGCCGTATCGAAGGAAATTGTTGAAACCCGCAACCGCCTGCGCGCGCTGTGGCAGCCGGCTCCGCTCTACCAGGTGGAGGGCTGGGTGAGCGTCTCGGATTTCTCCGATGACAACGGCCGCGAGGAAATTTTCCTTGCCCCCAGTCGCAACGTCTATCGCCACGGGCCCTGGGGCGTGAACCTGGGGTTGTCGGCCCAGTGGTTCAGTTTCGATGACGACCTGAACAACGGCTATTACGATCCCGATTACTTCCGCCGCTATGCCGGCACCGCGCTGCTCTACTGGAGCCCCAACGCCGACGACTGGGTAAGTCTGCGCACCAGCCTGGGCTGGCATAAAGACAACACCTTCACCAGCTACGAATTCGGCTCCGACATCGAACTGGAAGCCCTCATCGGCCGCTACCGCGACTGGCAGTTCCACGGCCGTGTTGCCTACGCTGACCGGTTGCTGGAAACCGGGCGCTATTACGGTACGTCCCTGCACCTGGGCGCATTGCGCCGGTTCTGAGGGCCGGGGTGAATGCGCTGCGCCGCTGGTTGGCGCAGTGCATTCCGCTCCGGTTCACAAAACTGTAACCCCGATCAGTTTGAATGGCCCCGCCGAGAGAGACCTCGGCCCTGTCACGTTGCCAACGTTTCAAGTTTTCTCAGGACGAGTCGAACTCAGCTGTCACCTATTTGATCGGAGATGAGATGTGTCGATCCTGAAAGACGAACTCCAGGGACTCACCGTGCGAACCCTGTGGAAGGGGCCCGACGTCGAGCTGGTTGTCCTGGCAAAGCAGGATGCCCGAGGCTTGCTCTGCGACCAGCAGTTTGAAGTCCACATCCCCGGTGAGCCGGTGCTGTACCGCAGTACCAGCCGGAGTGCTGCGGTGCATTATCTGGAGATGCTGCTGGGTGGTGCTGGCGCGGATGGTTAACGATCAGGCTAAAGACAGGTATCCTTTGGTCAGGACCACCTGACCAAAGGATGTGCACATTGAAGGACCTTGAGCAGCACAAAAAGATTGCGGTACTGATTGACGCCGATAACGCCCAGCTTTCGAAACTCCCTCTGATTATCGAAGAACTGTCATCTCATGGTCATGTGGTGGTTAAACGGGCTTATGGGGATTGGTCTGTCGATAGCCTGAAGAACTGGAAGAACGTGCTGAATGAACTGGCGATTCAGCCAATTCAACAGTTTGCCTATACCAAGGGGAAGAATGCGACGGACGCGTCAATGATTATCGACGCCATGGATCTGCTGTATTCTTCAAAGTTTGATGCGTTTGCGCTGGTTTCCAGCGACAGTGACTTCACCAAGCTCGCATCGAGACTGCGAGAATCCGAAATCTATGTGTTTGGCGTGGGAGAGAGGAAAACTCCGGTTTCCTTCCGTAGCGCGTGTGATGATTTTCTGTTCACCGAGAACCTGCAATACCCGGAAGCCCTAACCGAAACCGATGAGCAGAGCGAGCCCGACAAGCCGTCTCCAGGCGAGGTTCCGGAAATTGTGAAACTGCTCAATCGGGCCTGGGAGCATTTGCAGGATGAACAGGGATGGGCACCTTTTTCCCAGGCCGGTTCCTTTCTGAAGCGTACCAAGCCGGATTTTGATCCCAGAACCTATGGTGCGAAAAAGTTTTCGGATTTGCTGCTGGGAATGCCGGAATATTTCCGGGTGAGGAAGGGCCCCAATGGGCAGGGTTACCTGGGTTATAAGCCGGTTGGCGACAAGTAGTGTCTCACGGCTTGCCTGAGTCTAATCCCGTCCGAACCAGGCAGGGCAGGCGTTGTAGAAAGCCCCGCCAGTGAATCACTCGTCTCGGACGGTCACCCGATGATTGGTCTGCCGTAAATACAACAAAGCCCGCACAAGGCGGGCTTCATCAGAATTCTTAATGGTGCCCGGAGGCGGAATCGAACCACCGACACGGGGATTTTCAATCCGGTGCAGAACGTGGCCAATAAACCACAATCCTTCACAGTCAATCACTTAGAGAAAATCACCACCACACAATACCACTCAAAAGCGCAATACCGTGGACACGGTGAGGACACCTAAAAGGACTTGTAAACGGTATCCCGGCGGCCAACCGTAATGACCGTTACAACCACTCGTCCATCGTCCACATGGTATACCAGGCGGAAGCCTTGGGATCTGAGTTTGATCTTGTAGAAGTCCGAAGATCCTTTCAGCTGGTGCTTCGGGACTCTTGGGTTTTCCAGGCGCCGCTCCAGGATGTTCAGGAACTCTGCCTGGATGGTGGGGTTAAGCTTGTTCCACTCCTTGAGCGCTTTTTTCTTGAATTCCAGCTCGTAGCTCATTGATGCTCACCGGTATTGATTCATCATCCATACGCTTGCGAGCCTCCTGGAGAAGCCGGTAATCCTCAAGCTGCTCTTGCATCTGTTCGAACGTTTCGACAGGCACCATATAGGCCCTCGGCTTGTTGTGACTCAGGATCACAACCGGTTCGCCGTTAGCCTGTTTGAGCACCTCATTCGGATTAGCCTTCAGCTCCGAAATGGTGGCCGCAAGCCTCGCAAATAGGCTTTTCATGTCAGTCTGTCCCGCTTTGGCATCGATGTTGGCGTAGGTGTTCCGATATTCTTGAGGTTCTTTGTCCTCATTTTTAGATCCAATTTTAGATCCAATTTGCGGGCTTATCAAGTACATCTTCGTTACCATGCTATGAGATAGAAGAAAGTCGCCGAAACCATATGGAATTTGATGTTACACGATTGTCCTGGGGCAGAGCTAAATGAAGATAATTGGGGACTATATTAATTGAAGTAACGACCAATGCTTGGCCGCACGACTGTCATTGGTCGGCGCCTTACATATTCCGCTTGTTTCGATTCCTGATTTCGTAACCTCTAAAAGTTTCCTTGTAGATCTTTAGCCAAGACTTGCTTTCCTTGTCCAGAGGGCTTGTCCAGTCAAAAGGTAGAGCTCCAACCTGGCTAAGCAAAAAAAACGTTTCAAGATGTTTATGCATTAACACTTTGTACCGGTTAGAGGCCTCTGGTATGTCCCTTAGTAACATTAATTGATCGAATAATAGCTTGAAAAGATCACCAATTTCTTCCGGTCTCAGGTTTTCGTCGTTTACCTGGTCCCTTGAAGCGGATGACCAATGGCTTATTAAATCCATTTCTCGGTAAAGAAACTTTTCGAGAGGTGCAGGTGATGGCTGTGTTATCCTGTCATCAAAAACTGGGATGGTATAGCCGGCTTTTGTTTTGATAGTGCGTTCGATTTCTTTAATCGATTCCACAATATCTGTTATTTTAGCCTCGTTGATGAAATGCTTAGCCTGACTCTCCGCCGAATTGCTAGTTTTTTCAAGCTCCTTTCGGGTTAGAGCTAGCTCCTCTTTGGAAATTCGAATGGCTTTGTTCTGAAGGATAAGGGTTAGTAGTAAAGCGAAAAAGGCAAAGAATGAGACCAGGGAACCTACTGTGCCCCCTATAAAAGAACCAAACTCGGACCATCTTTGATGGTCGCTTGATAGCCCTCCAGGGAAAAACCAGAAATAAGTAAAGAAAATGATTGCTGTAGATACTACGGCGATTTTGAAAACCGTGAAGATACTGGCTTCTAGCTCTGTGTTATGTATATCTTCTGACATTTAAGTCAGCTCCCTGTCATAAAATAATTTAAATAGAAACTTATGTGTTAAAAGGCCTCAGCGTTCGTTTTTTTCCATTTCAAATTTAATTATTTCATAGAAGATTAGTGCTAGCCAATTTATCCCCTGATCTATGATCGGTTTAAAAAATAGATCTGGATATATTATCTTGTCGTTGCGCAGGTTTTCCTGCCAAGTGCCTTGTAAGAAGTGAAAATATCGATTCCTTATTTCTATGATAAACTCAAAAAACTGATCAAAGCTAAATGTTATGTATTCATCTTCTTCGAAGTCCCTATATTTTTCTTTTGCAAGTTGCTTATAGTATTTGAAATATTTTGATTTTAGTTCTTCTATATTGATCTCATCTAAGGTTAATGTGATGTCAGATTTTAATTGGTCATTCCCGGGGATTAAAGTTTCTTTTATGAACTTCCTAAAGAATATTAATTCTCCATCTTGTTCTTTTTGGGGTATATATTTTTGTAGGGCTTTGTAAGATTTATTAAAGCTTTTCTGCTTCGATATGTAAATCAAAGGGATGCTGTAACTTATGCCTTCCAGGCACCTGTAAAGGAAAAGAAAGGATTCAAGGATCCGGCCTTGTTCTCTAGATACAACGCAATTAAGTATTTCTGGCTCGATTAGACTATAGAAATCATAGTTTTCATTTATTTTTCTGAACTCCTCTTGTATTTCGTAGATGCTCAATTCGCCATTAAATGTATCTTCTATGGCGGAGAAGGTCCTCTTTCTATTTTTTTGATATGGGGTTAAAAAATAGTTTGTTGCAGTTGACGTCTTTTTCTCACGATATTCGTCATATATGTTGCACGTGCCCGAAAGGACTCTGAATATTTTATATATAGATTTGGTGTTCCCTTCCAGTTTCAGCCATTCCTTTCCTCTGTGGCCATCTTTTATTATTGGGTCGATTAAGGTGAATCGCTTACTCATCTGTTAGCTCGCTGAATTCAGACAGTAATTCATCTGAGTCCATGTGCTCATATGACTCAAAATTCTTGAAGAATTCGCAGGCAAGATTTCGTCTATATGTGCCGACCTTGATTCTTGATGGATTGAAGTCCGAGAAAGCCTCCTCGAATTTATGGATTTGTGTTCTAAATTCCTCAGGATCAAGGTCTAAGATTCGGTTTGATGAAAATTTCATCCCAGCAGCAAATCCGACGAGGTTGTTTGTCACTTTTAACCATTTGAAGTTTTCGGGCTCATCTTGAAATTTCTGTAGAGCTGAAATGAAATCCTTGAAGCTGGACTTATATTGAGATGGTTCTACAGACATTATTTTGCTTACTAAGAGCTCGTCCATCTTTTCTTCAATTATTTTTTTGTTGTCAATTATCGGGCTTTCAGCCATAAATGCTAAGTACGCTTGAACGATGTCTGCTTTTCGAAATGATCTTCGGGCTTCTTTCATGGTCGCCTCTTTTTCAGAGACAACTTTTACTCCTAAATCGTCAAAATTGAATGCGTTTGCCATCATTATCTCAACCTGGTGCCTTGGTGTCATAGGTCTCTGGCCATTGTTGAGAGTGATCATTCGATATAGTAGTTTTTCTACTGAGTCGCAAAAAATAAAATTAACATATATTTTCTTAGAGAAGTCGAGTTCATCTGAGCTTTTGAGCCTGGATAGAGTATTTAGCCTTTGAATCCCGTCAAGTACAAATGAACTTTCGATGTGTTTTGTTATGTATTCTCCCGCATTCTCGGGAGATTTGAGTTCGTCGAAGCTGTTTGTGATTAACGCCACGGTTATAGGTGGTATTACACACCCATCTTCGATATCCCTTTCGAGTTTCCTATAGAATTTCCTGTCTTGGCGCTTTCTTTGGAACTCTGTTTTATCAATTAGAGGAACGAAGCTTTCTATGGCGGTTTTGTAATCAGTATGCCCGATGGCTACGATTCCATTTATAACATTATCTATTTCGATATCTAGTATTCGCATTTTCTTCTCTTTTGGTTTGATTGGTTATCGAAGAAATTTACCTGAAGCCGCCACCACACACTACGACGGCCAGCCCTCTTGTTCTTGTGGTTCCCCTCGTCGGTCTCCATACCAAGCCTGGGCGATTCTCGCAGCCAGGCAGAAACCTATCCTGTTTTCAGGCTGTTCTCTTTCCGTGCTTTTTCCATCTCCGGACTAATCTGTCCGGCCTCTGGGATGGTTTGTCCGGTCATAATCCAAAAGGAAAACTGCGGAAATGCCTGGTTTAGTGCTTCCAGGTAATCCTCGTTCACCTTCTGTTTTCTTCCTCGAATGTTCCCCCACTTGTACCGATCGATTCCGGTCAACTCTTCCATTCTCTTAGAAGTTAGGTCCAGTACATCGAAGATTTCTATTATCCGATCTCTGATCATAGTTAACTTAAAATAGTAAAATGTACTCACTCTGTTAGAGTAAGTAAAAAGTACTCAGTACTTAGTTCGGGTTACTGAGTGAATATGTGCAATTCAGTGTAGCAGAGTGCAAAACAGTGGACGAGCAGAAACAAATCATTCTGATAGCTACCCCGGTCATGACCCAGGAACGGTTTGCTCAGCTGACCGGGCTCACGGAAGGGCAGGTGAGGGGGATGATCGAAAAGGGACACCTGCCGTCCCTGAAGATCGGAAAGCCCCGCCTCGTGAATATCGCCGCTCTGTCTCAGGACGCGCTGGATAAGGAGGACTGGCAATGACCCCGGAACTTCGTAAAGAAAAGGAAGCCATGATTCGGTTCTGCTTCCAGGAAGCGGTTGACGCCATCAGCCGTGGTGACGTGGCCGCTGCCAGCAACCGCAATAACCAGCTGTCCGGCATGGCATCCGCATTCCGCGGCCTGGATTCGGATCTTTACTGGCTTTGCGTTCGCTATTCCGGTCACTACTACGCCTTCATCCGTCAGCACGACACCCGCGACTACAACGCCTGGGCGGTAGGGCTGGCCTGCCAAGCGCTGAGGGCCGCGGCATGAGATACCACCGCCACGACGTCAACCGCGCCATCAGTGCGGCCAGTTTTGCCTTCCAGGGCCCACGTCCGTCCTCTGCACTCACCCCTGATGCCCTGGAAGGCCTTTTTGACACCCTGGCCCATCGCCTGGGCCAACTGCGAGAGGTCC
>Ga0207716_100200_pt1 | contig 41449 bp, 39 predicted proteins | sample TtaePargueraPR_FD_187739 | JGI IMG/M metagenome (GOLD analysis project Ga0207716, IMG submission 187739) | Aerobic enrichment media microbial communities from Bioluminiscent Bay, La Parguera, Puerto Rico - Tt and P2 (5) (SPAdes) | ecosystem: Environmental > Aquatic > Marine > Unclassified ... | reverse complement strand
GAACGTGCACGACCGCCTCGCGTTCCCCGCCCTGCCGCCATTCACATGGGAATGGCGTCCATTCGACTCTTTGGGCATGCACGAACACTTCCGATATCTTCCTGAACGGGAAGAAAGAATCCAGGCGCGTCATTTTTCTCACACTGAAACGGCAAATTTCTGTCCAATTCTTGTATCGGTTGAATAAGCCCCCAAATGGGTTGGCGTACCCGCCTGACCCCGAGTTTGGCCGACGTCAAATACCCGCAAAAATAAAGAGGGGATATACATGAAACACCTGCTTCTCGGCGCCGCGCTCGGCGCCCTGGCTGCGGCATCCGCCCATGCCCAGTCACCCGACGAGGACGTGATCGTCGTCACCGGTACGCGCGCCGAAGGGCGCACGGCGCTCGAATCCACGGCGCCGGTCGACGTGATTTCCGCCGGCACGCTGGAAAACAACGGCTCGACCGAACTCAACATGGCGTTGTCCTACGCCCTGCCCTCCTTCAACTTCCCGCAGCCTTCCATCACCGACGGTACGGACCACGTCCGTCCGGCCACGCTGCGCGGTCTCGGTCCGGACCAGACGCTGGTGCTGGTGAACTCCCGCCGCCGTCACACCTCCGCCCTGGTCAATCTGGGCGGTTCGGTCGGCCGCGGCTCCTCCGCCGTCGACCTCAACACCATTCCGGTCTCCGCGATCGGCCGCGTGGAAGTGCTGCGCGACGGCGCCTCGGCCCAGTATGGCTCCGACGCCATCGCCGGCGTGATCAATATCGGCCTGCGCGAAGCGCGCGAGGGCGGCCAGGTGACCGGCACGTTCGGTCAGTATTCCACGGACATTCCGCTGGTCGACCAGCCGCGCTCGGCCTCCGACGGCGACACGACCAGCCTGTCCGGCTGGGTCGGCCTGCCGCTCGGCGCCGACGGCTTCCTGACCCTGTCCGCGGAATACCGCGACCGCGAACCCACCAATCGCGCCGGCCCCGACAGCCGCCAGCAATATCCCTCCCTGCCCGGCGGCGGCCTGGATCCGCGCGAACAGAGTTTCAACCGGATCAACCACCGCTTCGGTCTGGCCGAGTCCGAAGCGTTGAGCCTGTTCGCCAATGCCGGCCTGCCGGTCGGCGACACGTCCGAGCTCTATGGCTGGGCGAGCTACCAGCAGCGCGACGGCGAATCCGCCGGCTTCTACCGCCGCGCCCAGGACTCGCGGAACGTGCCGGCGATCTATCCCGACGGCTTCCTGCCCCTGATCACCTCGGACGTGGAAGACCTCTCGGCACTCGGCGGCCTGCGCGGCGACTGGGGCGTGTGGGGCTATGACTTCAGCGTCGGATACGGCCGCAACGAGCTGGGATACGGCGTGGAGAACTCGCTCAACACCTCGATGGGCGCGGCCAGCCCGACCAGCTTCGACGCCGGTGCGCTGATCTACGACCAGCTGACCGCCAATGCCGACTTCCAGCGCAATTTCGACGTCGACGCCTTCTCCGGTCCGCTGAGCCTGGCCGTCGGCCTGGAATACCGGCTGGAAAGCTACGAGATCGAGGCGGGCGAGCCGGCCTCCTACATCAATGGCGGGGTGACCGGCCCCAATGGCGAGATCCTCGCCTCGGGCAGCCAGGTCTTCCCGGGCTTCCAGCCCTCCAACGCCATCGACGAGGACCGCGATTCCATCGCCGCCTACATCGACATGGAAACCGACGTGACCGACCGCTTCACCGTGTCGGCCGCGGCCCGGGCGGAGAGCTATTCGGACTTCGGCGAAACCGTCACCGGCAAGCTGGCGGCACGCTACCAGCTCACCGAGGCCCTCGCCCTGCGCGGCGCCGTCTCGAACGGTTTCCGGGCGCCCTCCCTGCAGCAGGCCTACTTCACCTCGACCTCGACCGTGTTCACCGGCACCCCGCCAACGCCGGTCGAAGTGGGCACTTTCCCGGCCACCAGCCCGGTCGCCGCGGCGCTGGGCGGCGAACCGCTGGAAGCGGAGGAATCCCTCAACCTGTCCGGCGGTCTCGTCTTCGCCCAGGGCGGTCTCACCGTGACGGTGGACGCCTATGCGATCGATATCGACGACCGGATCGTGCTGTCGGAGAACCTGTCGGGCCCCGATGTGGAAGCCCTGCTGGTCAATGCCGGCATCACCAACATCACCAGCGCCCGCTTCTTCATCAACGGTGTGGAAACGGAAACCCGCGGCATCGACGTGGTGGCCAGCTATGCGCTGCAGACCGACGACTGGGGCGATTTCGACTTCACCCTCGGCGCCAACTTCACCGAAACGGAAGTCACCGACGCCCCGACCTCGGAAGTCCTGCCGGGCGTGTCGCTCTTCGCGCGGCGCGAGATCGCCCGCTTCGAGGTGGGCCAGCCGGAGAACAAGCTGATCGCCTCGGCCGACTGGTCGCGCGGTCCGTTTGCCGGCTTCGTGCGGGCGACCCGCTTCGGCGAGACCATCGATCCGGGCTCGGCCGCCGACGGTTCGGGCGACGAGGAGCTTTCGCCGAAAACGATCGTCGACGCGGAATTCTCCGCCGACATCACCGAGGGCCTGAACCTGGCCTTCGGCGCGAACAACGTGTTCGACGAATATCCCGACGTGACGGCGGAAACCCCGTCGCTGGACGGCACGTTCAGCCGGATCTTCCCGTTCTCGGGCTTCTCGCCCTTCGGCTTCTCCGGCCGCTACATCTACGGCCGGGTGCGCTACAGCTGGTAGCGCACGCCACGATCGCAAAGGGAAATGCCCGGCTTCGGCCGGGCATTTTTCTGTCTGCTCTCGGGTCCCGCCACAGCGGTCACCGCGCCCCCGGCGCTTTCGCCCAGGCCCGTTCGTGCATCGAATAGGCGAATGTCTGCACCATGGGCTCGATCATGCCGATCGCCAGGGCGGCGTGCCAGTTCCGGGTCAGGGCGAAGGCCACGGCCATGGCGACGCCGAGATGCATCAGGGCATAGCTGACCGTCTTCAGCGCCCCGCGCGAGACATGCGGGCGGCAGCGCAGCTGCGACGGCAGACGGTATCGGACGAAACGGGACATGCGGTCGGTCTCCAGCCAACGAGTTTGCGAAGCATTCGCAAATTGACTGTGCCGCAGAACCCGGGCCCGTGCCAATGAAAAAATTCGATCCGATGGATCGAGCGGTCCTATGCGCCCCGCGCAAGCCCCGGCTTTCGCGCTATTCCTTGTCTTCCATCGACAGGTTCCAGTAGCGCAGCACGGTCTGGGCCTTCTCCACCGAGAGGCTGTCATAGACCTTGCGGGCCTGGGTCACCGGATCGCTCTCGGCCGACCGGCCCAGCCCGCGCCAGACATTCAGGAAGGACGGCCATTTCAGGCCCGTCGCCTTGCACAGCACGGCCAGGGGTTCGCCGGCCATGTCGTCGATCATCTGGTGCACCAGACGCCGGTCGATGCCGGCCAGCCGGGCAATTTCCGCGACGATCTCGGGCCTGGCGCCATCGAGCGACATCGCCTCGCACACACCCTCCAGCGAACCGTAGGGGCTGTTGTCCGCCGCTTCGCGATTGCGCTGGCGCCGGTCGATATAGCGCAGGATGCGCGCCACCATGGGATCGGACCAGCCTTCCTGGGCCGCCGCGGGGAAGATGTCCTCGGACGCTTCCAGCAGGATGGTGCGATCGACCGCGAACCGCTCGAGGATCTGGAAACGGTCCACGTGCTCGCAGGTCCAGAACAGGCGGAAGGCCTGGGCCGGGCGCATTTCCTCGCGGCGGATCAGCAGCGCCGCATAGGACGCCTCCTCGCTCGCCGCGCCGACCAGATGGTCCAGCGTCGGCGCGGCGAGATGGGCGGTCTTGTTGCGCAGAAGGCGCTCCACCACGGGCGGTTCGCCATAGGCGGCCAGGCCGGCGGCCACGGTCTCCGAAAGCGATTCGCGCTTGGCGATGGTCATGCGGTGCTGCAGCGTGCCGGCATTGATGATTTCCAGCATGTCGAAATCGGTCAGCGCGGTGCAGCTTTCCAGGATGGGCTCGGCCACCTCGAACTCGTCGCAGGCCAGGGTGCGCAGCAGGCGGTGCGGCGCCTCGGTCAGCACGGCGAGACGGCGCGCGCAGCGCTGGCGCAGCGCGATATCGCTGGCCCGGATCACGTCGTAGAGCAAGTCCCCGACGATCCAGCGCTCGCGCGGCGAGATCCGGCTGGAGGGCAGGCCCACGATATCCGCCAGGCGCCGGGCCAGAATGGCACGCGTCTTCGGTGTCGCCACCGGCTCCGTCAGATCATAGGGTTCGGCCTCGGCCATCACAGCGGGTCCTGCGCATCGGGTTTCAGCGCAGAGCATGCCGTCACGGCGTTAATGAATGGTGGTTGACGGGCGCCCCGCGACAGAGCGTCGGCTTGCCTGCGGCGAGCATCTTGCTACAGATGTGCCCCGACAAGACCGCCGGTCCCGGCCGGTCGCTCCGGATCCACAGACCGTCACGCCACTTGCCCGTTTTTCGTCCTCTCGCCGGCAATCGCAATCTTCGCCTGCCCCCATTCGGCGCCTATCTGATCCTTGTGGCGGGCTGGTTCTTCGGCTTCGGCCTGCAGACCACGGTCTTTCCCGGCGTGATCACCTTCACCCTGGGCGAAAGCGCGGAACGGCTGGGAATCGCCCAGGCCGCGCTGACCGCGCCGATGATGCTGCTCCTGCCGTTTGCCGGCGTGCTGGCCGAGCGCCGCGACCGGCGCGGGATCATCTTCTATTTCTACATTTTCGCCGGGATCGCCGCGACGGTGCTGGGCGCGCTCCTGCTGAGCGATCACCTGTCCTACTGGACCATGGTGATCTTCGCCCTGATGATCGGCGTGGCCGGCGGCTTCGTAATGCCGGCGCGGGACAGTTCGATCAATCCGGTGGTGCGCATTTCCGGCCGAACGCGGCATGGCGGGATCGAGCTGCAGCGCGCCGTGGTGATGGCCTCTGCGGTGCAGTTCGGCGCCCAGATCGCCGGCATGGCCGTGGGCTATGTCGCCGCCTATACCGGGCCGGGCACGCTCTTCATCTGCCAGGGCATCGGGCTCTTCGTCGGCGGCCTCTCCGCGGCTTTCCTGCCCCGGCTCGGCTCGGCGCGGAACCGGTCGACCGCCCACCCCATGGCCGACCTCGCGGAAGGCGTGAAGGCGGTCTTCCACTCGCCGGTCCTGATGCCGATGACGGTGATCATGATCGCCATCGGCCTGCTGGTCGTGGGCGGCGCCTTTCTGGTGCTCATCCCGCTTCTCATCCGCGAGACCTATGGCGGCGGTTTCCGCGAAATCGCCAGCCTGATGGTCGCCTTCTGGGTCGGCGCCTTCCTGGCCAATGTCGCGCTGGCCACCTTCCGCCAGATCGAGAAACCCGGCCGGGCGCTGATCCTGGCGCAATGCGTCACCGTGCTGGCGACCGGCGCCTTCGCCCTGCCCCTGCCCTTCTGGTCGCTCTACATCCTCGTTTTCGTGTGGGGGCTGGGCGCGGGTGTCGCCATCTCCCTGTCGCGCTCGGTGGTGCAGGAACAGGCGCCGCCGGACAAGCTGGCCCGCGTGATGTCGGTCTACCAGCTCGGCCTGTTCGGCGGCATGCCCGCCGGCGCCGTGCTGATGGGCTTCGTCGTCGGCGGGCTGGGCCCGCACGCCTCGGCGCTGATCCCGATGATCGGACTGGGCCTGGTGCTGATGATAATCTCGGTCACCACCCCCATATTGTCGGTCAGACGCGGGCAGCCGCATCCCGCTGCGCTGCCGAAAGACGAACGGGAGACCGACCATGCCGAAACTCTCTGACGCCGAGATCGCCACGCTGAAGGCGAAGCTGGATCCGGACACCTATGCCATCGCCTTCGAGGAAGGCACGGAGCGCGCCTTCACCCATCCGCTCAATGCGGAGAAGCGCGGCGGCACCTATCATTGCAGGACGTGCGGCGAAGCCCTGTTCTCCTCGGCGGCCAAATACGAGAGCGGTTCGGGCTGGCCCTCCTTCTACGACGTGCTGGCCTCGGACGCGGTGGAGACCAAGACCGATTTCAAGCTGATCGCGCCGCGCACCGAGATACACTGCGCCAATTGCGGCGCGCATCTGGGCCATGTGTTTCCCGACGGTCCGCAACCGACGGGACAGCGCTATTGTACCAACGGGACCGTGCTGGATTTCCGGCCGGAGGGCGATGACGGCTGACGCCGCCATCCAGCATGAGGGGAGAGATATGAGACACACCACACTTGCCGGGCGGATCGGCGCGGGGCTCGCAGCCCTGGCCGCCCTGACCGCCTGCAGCCAGGAGAGCGACATGACGACCGACACGACCGACGCCGCCCCGACCGCGTCGGCGCTCATCGCCCGCGCGCAGACGATCGAGGAGCCGCATGCCGAGCAGCGCCCGGTCGAGATCGAACAGCTGGGCATCACCCGCATCGACGAATACCAGTGGATCAAGGACGAGAACTGGCAGCAGGTGATGCGCGAGCCGGAGGTGCTGGACAGCGATATCCGCGAACTCCTGGAGGCGGAGAACGCCTATCTGGACAGCGTGATGGAGCCGACCTCGGATCTGCAGGAACGGATCTTCCAGGAGATCCGCGGCCGTATCAAGGAAGACGACAGCTCGGTGCCCGAGCGCGACGGCGCCTATGAATACTTCACCCGCTTCCGCGAAGGCGGCCAGTATCCGATCTATGCCCGCCGCCCGATCGACCCGGACACCGGCGAGGCCGCCGGCGACGAGGAAATCCTGGTCGACGGCGACGCCGAGGCGGCCGATTTCGACTATCTCGACTTCTCCGGCATGGAGCACAGCCCCAACCATCAATACGTCGCCTACGGCGTGGATGTGCGCGGCTCGGAATACTACGAGATCCGCATCAAGGAGATCGCCACCGGCGCCGTGGTCGCCACGCTGACCGACGAAAGCTCGGGCGATTTCGTCTGGGCGAATGATTCGGAGACGCTTTACTGGGTGTGGCGCGACGAGAATTCCCGCTCCAAGCGCGTCTACCGCCAGTCCCGCACCGGCGGCGCCAGCGAGCTGATCTACGAGGAACCCGATGACGGCTTCTTCGTCACGGTGGGCCTGTCGGACGGCGACAATTACGTCGTCATCAATGCCGGCGGACACACCTCCAACGAGCTGCGCCTGGTCGACGCCAACGATGCGGCGGCCGAGCCCCAGCTGGTCGCGGCCCGCGAGGACAATGTCGAATACTATCTCACCGAGGCGAATGACCGCTTCTACTTCCTGACCAATGCCGACGGCGCGGTGGACTTCAAGATCGTCTCCGCCCCGATCGACAATCCGGGCCGGGAAAACTGGGAGGATTTCGTCGCCCACCGTCCGGGCACGCTGATCAATGCCGTGATGGGCTTTGCCGACTGGCAGGTCCGCATGGAGCGCGAGAACGCCCTGCCGCGCATCGTGGTGCACAATTACGAGAGCGGCGAGGAATACGAGATCGCCTTCGACGAGGAAGCCTACTCGCTGGGCATGTCCCAGGGCTATGAGTTCGCCACCGACACACTGCGCTTCTCCTATGAGAGCCCGTCGACGCCGGAAGAGACCTACGATTTCGACATGGCGAGCCGCGAGCGCGAACTGCTGAAGCGCCAGGAAGTGCCCTCCGGCCACGATCCGGAAGACTATGTCGTGCGCCGCATCATGGCGCCGGGTCATGACGGCGTGGAGATCCCGGTGACCATTCTCTATCACCGCGACACGCCGATCGACGGCTCCGCCCCGCTGATGCTCTACGGCTACGGCTCCTACGGCATCACCATTCCGGCCAGCTTCCGCGTCACGCCGCTCTCGCTGGTCGATCGCGGCATGGTCTATGCCATCGCCCATATCCGCGGCGGCATGGCGAACGGATACCAGTGGTATCTGGACGGCAAGCTGGAGCACAAGATCAACACCTTCCGCGACTTCGTCTCGGCCGGCGAGGCCCTGGCGGCGGAGAACTATACCTCCCGCGGCAATATCGTGGCCTATGGCGGGTCCGCCGGCGGTCTTCTGGTCGGCGCGGCGATCAACATGCAGCCCGATCTCTTCGCCGGCGCCATCGCGGCCGTGCCCTTCGTGGACGTGCTCAACACGATGTCGGATGCGGAACTGCCGCTCACCCCGCCGGAATGGCCCGAATGGGGTAATCCGCTGGAAAGCGAGGAAGACTACCGCACGATCGAGGCCTACAGCCCCTACGACCAGATCGCGGAGATGGACTATCCCCACCTTCTCGCCACGGGCGGGCTGACCGATCCGCGCGTGACCTACTGGGAGCCGACCAAATTCGTCGCCCGCCTGCGCGAGCACCGCACGGATGACGGTCTGACGCTGCTGAAAATGAATATGGGCGCCGGCCATGGCGGCGCGTCGGGCCGGTTCGACGCCCTGCGCGAAACCGCGCTCAACTGGGCCTTCGCCCTGATGGTCGTCGGCCTGGCCGACGAGGAAGTCGAGGCGATCGCGGCAGAATAATCCGGCGCCTCACCCAAGCATGAAGGGCGCGTCCGTTACCGGGCGCGCCCTTTTTTTTGATTGTCCTCTCCAATGTCATCCCGGCCGGATGGCCTGCGAAGGCAGGCCGCAGGGCCGGGACCTATACGCGCCGCTGCCGGCCGAAAGCAGGCCTGGTATTGGAGCCCACTGAACAAGCACCGGGATTATGGGTCCCGGACTTCCGCCCCGCCTGCGCGGGGCATCCATCCGGGATGACAATGCGGAAAGGCGCGGGCAATCCCGCGCGGGTCTCCCCTTACCCGTCCAGCGTGAAGACAAGCTGCGTCGTGGCGCCTCGATAGATTACGGCTTCGCCGTCGCGCACCTGCGGGTCGTAGCGCCAGCCGGCGACCGCATTGACCGTCGCCCGTTCGAAGGCGCGGCTGGTGCAGGATTGCGCCCGGATATTGGCGGTGCGGCCCTCTGGCGTGATGTCGAAGACGACGGTGCATTCGCCCTCCTGGCCCCGGCTGGCGGCACCGGCCGGATAGACCGGCTCGACGCGCACGCGCGGCGAAGGCTGGCGGTCGATATTCACAAGGACCGCCCCGGCCGAGACCCCTGCCGGCTCGATCGGCGGCAGGGTCCAGCGGACATCGGTGGGCACCGCATCCACGACGGCACGTGGCGTGTCGATGCGGGGCGGAGGCGGCGGCGGATCGACCCGGGTGATGTCGTCCGGCGTCAGCGGATCCGGAGGATCGTAGGGTTCGACATCGAAGCGGATCTGGACCGGCGGCAATTCCTCCACCGGATCGGGCTGCCAGGGCCCGATATCGATCAATTGCCGCATCATCAGGAAAAGACCGACGGTCACGGCGCCGGCAACCGGCAACACCAGAGGTGTGCGGATCGTATGGAAGGTGGCTGTCATCTCACAGGCTCCCCAAAACGGGCGGTCCTGCATGGCCCCGACAGTGCTGCCCCTTCACCGGCCAGGCCCCCGGCGGCGGTCATCGCCGCCGGGCCGGCCGGAGCGGTCGGGCGCGCCACAACGCGGCGCAAGCCCTCGAGGCTACAACTCAGCCCCTTGCCGCAGTCTCATCACACCGCGAAGGCCTGACGAAATCGCGGCGCAAATCGGGTCAATTGCGGCAAAGCCGGGGTAAAACCGGGTCACGCCCGTTCGTGTTCGGGCAGGAGACGGCCATAGATGTCGAAATAGGCCTCGCAGCCCGCGGGCAGGTCGAAGACCCGCCGGCCCTGGCTGTCGACCTGGTCCTGCGAGACGACCACGCCGCGGCGCAGGCGTTCGATGTCCAGCTCGCAGCGCTCGATCGCGGTCAGGCGGGCGAAGCGCTCGCCGTCGCGCTGGATGGCGATCTTGCGCTCGATGAAGTCGAGCCAGCCCTGGGCCGTGGCGCGGGAATATCCCCAGTCCAGCGCCCGTTCGAAGGCCTCGATCGCGCCGAGAAAATCGTCCTGCTCGACCCGGCTGTTGCCGACCAGCGTCCAGCTGTCACCCGGCCGCGCCAGGCCACCGCGCGAGAGCGCCTGTTCGAACATCGCCTCGGCCTCGCGGAAATCGCCGGCCTGGTAGAGCGCCTCGCCGAGCCGTTCATAGTCCGGGCCCTCACCGGTCAGCGTCGCCACGCGCCGCAGCACCGGCCGGGCGCGCTCCCATTCGCGGGCCTGGCGCCACAGATCGGCGAGCAGCCGGTAGTTTTCCGCCTCCGGCTCGACACGGCCGGCATTGAGCTCGCGCTCCAGCATCGCCGCACCGCCATAGGGATATTCGTAATGGCTGTAATACCGCGCCAGCCGGACCAGTTCCTCGCTCCCGGTCAGCATGCCGTTGAGATAGAGGATGCGGTTGATCTCGAAGGCATCCTGTTCCCGGCCGGCCTGCGCGAGAAGCGCGGCATAGCTGGTCCAGTAGGCCTTCTCGCCGGGCCAGCGCGCCACCATGCGCCCCAGCAGGGCCGTCTGCTCCGGCAGCATGTCCATCTGCTGATAGAAGAAGAGCAGGATGGAGAAGTGCGGACGCTCCGGCGGATCGGCAAGTGCGAAGGCCTGGCGCGCACGGCCCAGGCCCGCCTCCAGCTCGCCGAGCTGGCCATAGCCCTGGGCCAGCCGCATCGCCAGGCCCGCATTGACTTCGCTGCCGCGCGACAAGGCCTGCTCGATCAGCGTGACGCCCTCGCGGTATTCGCTCCGGGACAACAGGAGCTGACCGGTATTGATGCGCAGCGTGTTGGCCTGGTCTTCGGGCAGCGCATCGAGGGCGATGGCCCGGCGCCAGGCAGCGATCGCCCCGGCCGTGTCGCCGGCTTCCCAGCGTGCGCGCCCGAGAAGCTGCAGCAAGACGGCGCGTTCATGCAGGCCCGGCCCGCCGGTCTCCAGCAGGCGGGCATAGCCTTGCGCGGCAGCGGCCCAGTCGCCGTCCGCCTCCCGCTCCATCAGTGTGACGATGGCGCCGCCGAGACGCGGCGAGATCGTTTCGCCGTGATGCGGTCCGACTTGCCGGTTGTCTGCCGCCTGGACAGGGTGAGCCGGTCCGCACAGGAGCGCGGCGAACAGGACGAGCGCGGCCAGCCCGCCGGCCGCGCCGGTTGTCGATGTGGGATATCCCATATGCACCTCCCCATTTGATGATGGGCCCAGTTCATGACGGGTACTCCCCAGCCCCGGTGCTACGTCATGATGCGGTAAGGATGCTGTCATATTCGGGCGAGATTGGGGCACGCGGGGATTGCGCACCCCGGACATGAACGCGGCGCGGGACCTGCGACCCCGGCGCCAAAGAAAAACGCCCCGGCCTGGAAGGCCGGGGCGTTTCCCGTTCGGTTTGCGGAACCGCGCCTAGCCGGCGTCCGATTCCCCGGCCTCGGCGTCTTCGGCCGGAGCCTCTTCGCCTTCGGCGACATCCTGGTCGAGAAGCTCGCCATACTGGTTGTAGAGGTCGGTGCAATTGTCCGGCACGTCGATGACGATCCGGCCGCTCTCGTCGACATCGCCCACCAGGGTCGCGGTTTCACGCATGTCCTCGATGGCGAAGCGGCACTCGTCCATGCGGACCCGCTCGCGGATCCGGACCCGGTCGGCCGCCGCCGTACGCTGGTTGTTGATGAAGGTGATCCAGCCATTCGCCGTGCGGCGCGAATAGGGATAGCGCGCGCCTTCGCGGAAGGCCGCCAGGGCGGCATCCGTCCGGCCGAGTTCCTGGCGCACATTGCCCAGAAGCGTCCAGGCATTGCCCGGGCGGTCGAGACCGCCGCGGTTGAGCGCTTCCTGGAAGGCGTTCTCGGCGTCGGCAAGTTCGCGAAGCTGGTACTGCGCCTCGGCGAGCTTGAGGAAGTCGTCGCCGGAACCGGACAGCTGGGCCAGCTGGCGCAGCACCGGAATGGCGCGTTCCCATTCGCGGGCCTGACGCCACATATTGGCCAGGAGCTGGAGATTGTCCTGGGTCCGCTCGACATTGTCCGAATTCATCTCGCGTTCGAGGATGATCGCACCGCGATAGGGGTATTCGTAGTAGCTGTAGTACTGGGCCAGGGCCACGATCTCACGGCTCTCGGTGAGCATGCCGTTGATGTACATGATCTTGTTGGCCTCGAACGCATCCTGCTCGCGACCCGTCTGGGCCAGCAGGGAGGCGTAGGAGCGCCAGTTGTTCTTTTCCTGGGGCCAGCGCGCCACCATGCCCTCGATGATGCGGAACTGGTTCGGCACGTCCTCGAGCTGCTGGTAGTAGAACAGCATCAGGGAATAGTCGCCGCGCGTGCGTTCGGACGCCGGACGCAGTTCCCAGAAGCGTTCCGCCCAGCGCAGGCCCTCGCTGTAGCGCTCGGCCTGACCGTAGGCTTGGGCCAGCATGCGCGCCACGCCTACATTGACGGCATCGGCACCGCCCTGCTGGACGGCCTGTTCGAGGACGCGGATGCCCTCGTTGTACTGGCCTTCGGCGATCAGCAGCTGACCGATATTGATGCGCAGATTGACCACTTCTTCCGGCAGCATGGCGCCGGTTGCAATGGCCGCCTGCCAGTCCTGGATGGCCCGGTTGACCTGCTCGGTCTCGTAATAGGCCCGGCCGCGCAGCTGCAGACAGATCGACCGCTCATACGGGTTGATGCTGTCGATCCCGAGCGCCCGGTTCAGCGTCTGGATGGAAGCGGTGAACTGGTCTTCGCCCTGCTGGTTCTGGGCTTCCAGAACGATCTCGCCGACACGGGTCGAGAAGGTCCGGTCGGCACCGTCATTCTCTTCCTCGTTGTCGCGATTGCGACGCTGGGCTTCGGCATCCGCGATCACGACCGTCGTCATGGCCGCAGCAAGTGCGAGCGTCGCGACGGAGCGCAACAGGCCCGATGTATCGAAACCGTTGAAACGGATCATCGATGGCTCCTTCATACCGACCCAACTCCCCGAGCCGGCTTTGACAAGTCTTCCGGAACACGGCCCGGCACCGAAATGCCGGCGGCTCCGCCCCGGGCGAGCCAGGCGGGAACGCACGCGTTCCCGCCCGTCAGCCCATTAATCGGCCAGACGGAAATCGAAGCGCGTTTCCACGCCGCGACGTGCCACCGGCACACCGTCTTCGACCTTCGGATTGTAGCGCCAACGCTCCACCGCCCGGATCGACGCCCGCTCGAACAGCGAGCTGTCGCAACGGAAGATGTCGATATTGGTCGGCGTGCCGTCTGGGGTCACGTCGAAACGCACCCAGCAGCTGCCCTCGACGCCGCGCTCCGCGGCCCGCATCGGATACTGCGGTTCGATCCGCACCAGCGGCTGGGCGTCGCGGTCGGAGACCGAGAAGTTGACGCTGTCGCTGTTCAGCTGCGGAGCCTCGAAATCCGGGATCGCACCCATCACCGTGGCCAGACCCTCGGAGGGCTGCTCGGCGCGCTGCCGCTCGATCTGCGGCGGCGGGGGTGGCGGATCGACCTGCTGGACGTCCTCGATGGTGGTGTCGCGGCGGCGTGCCTCGACTTCCTGGACCTCGTCATTGATCGAGAACTGACGGTCCTCGACTTCCTCTTCCTGGAAGATCTCGTCGACCATGATGAGGCGGGTCATGACAAAGAACAGGACCACCGTGACGAAGGCTGCGATCGGAATGCCGATGAGAAGGCGGACAAGATTACCCATAATGTCTCCTCCCTACTGCTGGAGTGTCGAAATATGCACTTCGACATCCATTTCCATGAGCAGCTCCTGGACATCGAGGATGAGGCCGATATTCGCCCCCTCGTCGCCCTGGATCATCGCTCGTCCCTTGGGGTTCTCTTGCAGCAATTGCTCGATAACCCCGCGCAGCTCGTTCATCTCGTAGACCCGGCGATTGACCCAGATCTCGTTGTCCGAAGTGACGGCAACCAGCATTGACGGGTTGCGGTCCTCCTCGGTCATCGCGTCCGGGCGGTTGGTGTCCACGCCCGGCTCCTTGATGAAGACCGAGGTGACGATGAAGAAGATCAGGAGGATGAAGACGACGTCCAGCATGGGCGTCATGTTCAGTTCGATCTCTTCCTCACCGGTATTCACTCGACTGACGCGTCGCGCCATAGCTACCTCCCGGTCTAAGCGTCTTCATCGGTGCGCTGGATCGAGACGGGCACGCTGTTCGCCCGCATCTCGTCCCAGATCTGCACGATGATGCCGTGTTCGGCCTCGTCCTGGACTTCCAGGAGAACGGCGCTGTTCGGTTCTTCCGCCCGGAAGCGGTTGACGGCCGAGAGCACACGATCGACATCGGTCCGCGTCCGGTTGACGAAGATATTATTATCGTCGTCGACCTGGACCACGATCGGAGGCGGCGCGTCGGTTTCCGGCGGCGTGTCCGTATCGGGCGGCGGGCGCATGTCGAGGCCTTCTTCCGAAAGGAAGGTGGCGGTGACAATGAAGAAGATCAGCAGGATGAACACGATGTCGAGCATCGGCGTCATGTTCACTTCGGCCTGATCTTCCTGGTGCTTGGTTCTCCGTCTCATTGTTCGGCACTCCCCTCACCGATCTCGAGCGAGTCCGCCAGCTTGTGGGTACGCGACTGGGCGAGACGCTCGATCTGGTTGGCGAAGATGAGCCCCGAAAGGGACGCCACCATGCCGGCCATGGTCGGGATCGTGGCGCGCGAGACGCCGGCGGACATGGCCTGGGCATCCGAAGAGCCCGAGATGGCCATGACGTCGAACACCGAGACCATGCCGGTCACCGTTCCGAGCAGTCCGAAGAGCGGTGCGACAGCGACGAGGGTTTTCACCAGCTCGACATTCTGATCGCAGCGCTGTTTGACCTCCGAGATGAGTTGGTCGCGGATCGCATGGGCGTACCAGGACTTCCGGTCCGTCCGTGCATTCCACTCCCGCTGCGCCTGCTTCGCCAACGCGTCTTGCGCGAAGTAGAAGAAGGCGAAGCGCTCGAGGATGAAGGCCCACATCACGAATGTAGTCAGCATGATGACTACGAGGACGGGGCCTCCCCGCTCGAGGAACTCCTGAAGGCCGGTTGATACGGCCTGGAAATCCATAGCGGTTCCTCCGGGTTAACCGTGACGCTCTTCAGCGTGACGCGCGACCATGCCTGCGGCCTGTTCTTCGAGCACTTGCTGGACGCCGCGCGCGAAGGACTGGGCGAAGGAGTGAATGAACAGCAGCGGAATGGCCGCAATAAGGCCAAGCACCGTGGTCATCAGGGCCTCGGAGATACCGCCGGCCATGATCCGCGGGTCGCCGGTGCCGAACAGGGTGATCTGGGTGAAGGTCTTGATCATACCCGTAACCGTACCCAGCAGACCCAGCAGCGGGGCGATACCGGCGGCCAGCTTCAGGAAGTTGAGGCCGAATTCCAGCTTCGGCGATTCCTGCAGGATGGCTTCGTCGAGCTTGAGTTCCATCGTCTCGACGTCTTTGTCCTTGGCGTCTTCGTAAGCCAGCATGACGCGGCCCAGCGGGTTCGACTTGGAACCCTTGGACTTGCGCTTCTGGCCGGCCACGGCAGCCTGCGTGCCCAGCAGGACGACGAGGCGGAAGATGCCGAACACGGCGGAGATGATCAGCAGGCCGATGATGACCTTACCGACATTACCCGACTGCTCGATGCGTTCCTCGATGCCCGGGACGTCCTTGTAGATGTCCAGGAGCGGACCGCGGGACGGGTCGACGACACCCATGACGATCTCGTTCGGATCGGCATTGTAGAGGTTCGAGGCACCGCCGACGAAGTTGGCCGGAGGCTGGGCCGGAAGGTCGCGCAGACCCCACTCGCCCGTCTCGTTTTCCTGCCACAGGGCGAAACGCTGGTTGTTGTTGTGGTTCGTGAACACGACGAACGGGCCGACGCGGGTGGTCGGAACCGCTTCGCCGTCGCCGAGACCGACAACGCGCGTGTTGAAGGTGATGACCTTCTGCTGCTGGATCATCTCCTCGATCACGCGGCGCCAGATGTAGTCCAGCTCGGCACGCGTCGGCAGCGTACGGCTGTCGGCGAGGGTTTCCAGCGCGTCCTCGCGGCCCGGGAACTGGGCCGAGATGATCGAGCTTTCGATGATGGCAGCGAATTCGCCGGCGGCCTGGCGGGCCTGGCCGAAGAGTTCACCGAAGGCGCCCTGACGCTGACGCAGCTCGCTGTCGAGCTCGTCGATGCGCGTCTGGTTGGCTTCGAATTCGGCCGAGAGGTTGTCGGCCTGGTTCTGCAGGGCGCTGAGTTCGGAACGCGCCTGGCTCAGCAGGGCCTGCTGTTCGTTGGTGCTCTGCTGGAATTCGCGCAGGCGCTGCTGGTTTTCAGCGCTGGCTTCGCGAGCGTCGGAACGCACGCGCTGCAGCAGTTCGTTGAGGGAGCCGGCCGGCTGGGTCTGGGCCACAGCCCCGGCGGTGAGAGCCACGCCCATGGAAACGGCGGCGGCGAGCATCTTCATCGTGGTTTTCATAACTTTCACTCTCCGTTCCAGGCCGTTACTGAGCGACCGTCGGGCCAGGCAGCGGGGTCAGGAAGACCGACGGCGTCGTCACTTCCTGGGCGATGCGGATGGCGCGGGTCACGTTGGCTTCGTAGCTGCCGGGAAGCTCTTCCCATTCGCTGGAACCGTTGTGACGGATCGTCATGGAACCATCGTCGTACTGGCGGATCATGGCGACGCGGCCGATCTGCAGCACGGTGACGTTCACCGGAACGCCCTCTTCCAGGACCGTGTCCTCGTAGGCGTTCAGGGAACGGCCGTAGGACGCTTCGATCTCGTAGGCGTTCAGGATGACGCGATAACGCTCGGCCGGCGACACGTTCGGGTCGTCGACGAGTTCGTAGAGATTTTCGATCCGGGCCAGACGGCCGGTCTCGCCTTCCAGGCGGAAGGGCAGGTCGAGGTTCACGAACTCTTCGAGGTTCTGAACCATTTCCCGCATCATCGGCGCGAGATCGGTCTCGATGCTGTCAACGCGGTCGATCTGAGCCTGGAGGGACTCGACCTCGTTTTCCTGCGACCGGATGAAGACTTGCTGCTGTTCGACGAACAGACGCTGCGATTCGATCTGCTCGAGCAGCGCGCGGTATTCCAGCTCGATATCGGTCCGCTGGTCGTCCAGCTGATCGATGCGGCGCTGCGTCTGCGCGCCGTCCTCGGTGTTGCTGCGCGCTACGCTGAGCGTTTGGTCCAGCTGCGCAACGGCGGCCCCCCCAAAGGCGCTCGCCGCCACCGTCGCCATAAGCGACGCGCGAACCAAATTCTTCAAGTTCACCATTTCTCGCCTCACAATGGTCAATGCGGGTTCCCTTGCCGGTCCCCCGCCCCAAAAAAACTTCGATGCTGACCCGGCAAAAACCTGCCGGTCAGGCCCCCTACCCTACTCCTCGAGCGGCCTGTTCCGAGCGGCCTGCAGACAGCGACCGCCGATGGCGGCTTTGCGATTTATGTCTCCGGAATGATCGCGGCCGCGATCCCCCGAAACCCCGTGATGGTTGGCCCATCAACTTATAGGCGCATACACGCCCCTTACGAATTGGCATGAACGCTAACACCAGCGTTACACCACGATCAATACATCTTTGTGGCTGGAATGCGTCCATAACTGCGCTCAAATCGGCAAGATTCGCGTATTGCGACCACCCCGGCACTGAAGTTCCCGCAAAACTGGTATTTGAATTGTGCTGCGGTTGCACATCGAAACGGGTCGAAGCGCGATATTTCGGGGATAAACGGAGGCTTGGCGCCCGGCGGGCCGGATCTTGCCGCAACCGCGAAGACGGGCCGGCGATCACGATTGCGCGACCGGAGCGGTCCGCAACCGCCGGCGGCGATCGGGCAAAACCATTTCACTGGAAGAGGAAAATGGCTGGGGCGCCAGGATTCGAACCTGGGAATGTCGGTACCAAAAACCGATGCCTTACCACTTGGCGACGCCCCAACCGGGCCCGTCAGCGAGGACGGAGCGCGGTAAATACATAACCGCCGGGAGGGATGCAACGGCCCAATGCAATTCGCTGCAGCACGAGCTGCACTTTCCCGGCCTGTCCGGCCGTTTCCGCATGCATGCGCAGGCCCCGCCGCACACACTGCAGATTCCCTGTGATTGCCGCGTTGCGCCGTGCAGAAGAGTTGGCTATAAGCCGCGCCTCGGTTCGGAGTATAGCTCAGCCTGGTAGAGCACCGTCTTCGGGAGGCGGGGGTCGCAAGTTCGAATCTTGCTACTCCGACCATTCTCTTTCCCGCACCCGATTGATCGCCGTTCCGACGGCATTCCGCCCCACCGGCCCGGCCGGCGGGACGTGCGGCCACACAGTCCCTCGACCCATTCCCCCGGCGCCCCTACATTATGCGGCAAAACGGGACCGCATCTTGCACGAGCGGTCCGCGTATGTGTCCGCGTGGGTCGGAAAGGGCTCTTATGAAACAGTTCTGGATTACGTTTTTCGGATCGATCGTCGGCGTCATCGTCGGCTCGGTCCTTGCCGTCATCGTGATGGTCTTCCTGATCGGCGCCATGATCGCCGCCGCGGTGGAAGGCGCCGAGAACGATACGGCCCTGCCGCGCGACGGCATGGTGCTCGAGCTCGACCTGCGGACCCCGCGGCTGGACAGCCCGTCGCGCTCGCCCTTCGCCTTCGCCGAGCCGCTCTCCGTCGTCGACATCGTGCGCACGCTGGAACACGCCGAGACCGACAATCGCGTGCAGGGCGTGCTGATCCGCGCCAACGAGTTCGGCATGGCCCCGGGCATGGCCGAGGAAATGCGCGAGGCGATCGCCGACTTCCAGGAGGCCGGCAAGTTCGTCATCACCCACGCCCAGGGCTTCGAGAGCCCCAGCGTGACCGGCTATTTCGCCGTCTCCGGCTCCGACGAGATCTGGCTGCAGGACACGGCCTCCTTCACCCCGGCCGGCCTGGCCGCCGAGGTGATGTTCCTCGGCGGGCTGTTCGAGCATTTCAACGCCCAGCCGCAATTCGAGCAGTTCCACGAGTACAAGAACGCCGCCAACACCTATACCGAGACCGGCTTCACCGAAGCCCACCGCGAGGCGACCACCTCCTATATGGGCTCGATCTACGACACGGCCGTGGCCGCGGTCGCCGGCGATCGCGGCTTCTCCGTCGATCAGGTCCGCAGCCTGTTCGAGGCCTCCCCGCATACCGCGGAAGACGCGCTCGACGCCGGCCTGGTCGACCGCCTCGGCCATGTCGTGGACGCCCGCGAGGCCGCGCTCGACCGCGCGGGCACGGGCAGCGAGGTCGTCGAACTCACCGTCTACTTCAACCAGTCGGCCCCGGCCTGGAGCCATTCCCCGGTCATCGCGCTGATCGAGGGCCAGGGCGCCATCGTCACCGGCGATGCCGACCAGAACCCGCTCGGCGGCGACGAGATGATCGGCGGCGACTTCACCTCCGAGGCGATCCTGGCCGCGGCCGAGGATCCGGACGTGCGGGCCATCGTGCTGCGCGTCGATTCGCCCGGCGGCTCCGCCATCGCTTCCGACCAGATCTGGCACGCCGTGAACCGCGCCCGCGAAGCCGGCAAGCCGGTCGTCGTGTCGATGGCCTCGCTTGCCGCGTCGGGCGGCTACTACATGGCGGCCCCGGCCGACTATGTGCTGGCCCACGCCACGACGCTGACCGGTTCGATCGGCGTGCTCGGCGGCAAGATCGTGCTGGACGAAACGTTCGGCATGGTCGGCCTGAACGTGGAGACGGTGTCGGTCGGCGGCGAATACGCCACCGCCATGTCCAGCCAGCAGGCCTGGACGGAGAGCCAGCGCACCGCCTTCCGCAACCAGATGGAAGACATCTACGAGGACTTCACCCAGCGTGTGGCCGACGGCCGCGACCTGCCGCTGGAACGCGTCCTGGAGATCGCCCGCGGCCGCGTGTGGACCGGTGCCCAGGCGCTGGATCTGGGCCTGGTCGACGAGATCGGCGGGTTCCGCGATGCCGTCGATGCGGCCAAGGAGCTGGCCGGTATCGCGCCGGAAAGCAATGTGCGCCTGCGCCGCTTCCCGCGCCAGCGCACCCCGCTGGAAGCCTTCCAGGAGCTCTTCGGCGTCTCCGCGGAATCGGCGGAAACGGCCGCCCGCCTCAACGCGCTGATGGAGCTGCCGGAAGTGCGCGCCGCCATCGAGGCCCGCCAGGAACAGCCCGGCGTGCAGATGCGCAGCCACGCCGCGACGCCGCACTGACGGCCGCCGCACCGTCGGCACAGCCACCCGGAAAGGCCCGCGCGAGCGGGCCTTTCTTTTTGCGCGTCAGACGGAGGTCAGAAGGCCGACCATCAGCAGGACGAGGAAGCCGAAGCTGAGAACGATCATGTAGATGACGTCCAGCAGCATCACCCGCAGCGCCGAGGAGAAACGGCCGTGGGCGTAGACCGACCTGTGCAGCCGGTAGAGATAATAGTTCGACCAGACGAAGAAGATCAGGATCGCCCAGCCGGGCCCGATTGCCAGGCTCACCGCGCCGAGCAGAAGGAACATGAAGAAGATGAAGGCGTGGAAATGGAGCGACACCACGAGGTGGTCGTAGAAGAACAGGCCGCGCTTGTAGAAATGCGTCACCGCCAGCAGCAGGGCGTAGATCGGCAGGAGGGCGAACATCAGCCGCGGCGCCCACGTCTTCATGGCGGTCCACAGGGCCTCGCCCTGCGTGTCGATCACCGCGTCCACGCCATTGGCCAGCCGGAGGCGCACCCACATCGGCAAACGGTGCGCACCGGAGAGTTCGAGCTGCGTGCCGTCGTTCAGCTCGACAACGTCGCTGCCTTCCTCGCCCGACGCGATCTCGTCGGGATAGAGTTCCGGCAGGAGCGAAATCCGGATCCGGCGCTTCATCTCGTCGCGGTCGGCCTGGCTCCGCATTTCCGCCACTTCGGGCGGAATGGCATCGGAGGCATTGTCGGCCGCCTCGAGCTCGCGCTCGACCTGTTGCAGGATCGCGTCGCGCGCGCCGGGCGGCAGCATGTCCAGCTCGCTTTCCAGCTCCCCGCTTTCCAGCGCCTCGCGCGCCGCGGTCAGGTCGGCCGCCGCCGCGTCGTCCCCGGCGTCGAGACCGCCGCCGCCATTGACCATCGAGAAGGCCAGGAAGAAGAGCACGCTGGCCGTCAGATAGAGCCGGAAGGGCATGACGTAGCGCGCCCGCACGCCGGAGAGATATTTCCGGGTCAGCTTGCCGGGCTGGAACATCAGCGGCGGCAAGGTCCGCCAGAGCCGTCCCTCCAGGCCGAACACGCCGTCCAGCACGTCCATGAGAAGGTCCCAGATCGGACGGTGGTAGGTGTCCGAGGTCTGCCCGCAACTGTGGCAGACCGGCCCGGACAGCTCGGTGGCGCAATTGGAGCACGTCCCGTCCGGCGTGGGAGAGCCGAACACGGAGAAACGCGAACCCTTCCGGCGCTTCGAGGCCTGGATGGCATCCGCTATCTCGCCGCCGGCCGAACCGCCCACGACGGCATCCGTCACTGCATCGCTGCCCGACATCGCCCCTGCCCCCTCGCCTGTGCGAAAGCGTCAGGCTAGGTCGGCTTCGGGCGGGCTGGCAAGAGCGCTACTCGCTCTCGCCTTCCGCCTCGGCCGCTTCCGCGCTCGCCAGACACAGGTAGCGCGTGCGGTGCAGGTCGACGATATTGTCTTCCCAGCCAGTCACGTCCGGGTTCACCAGGTTCTTGGAAACGTAGTAGACGATCGGGATGAGCGGCATGTCGTCGATCAGCATCTGTTCGGCGTCGGCCAGCATCTCGCCGCGCAGCTCCGGGTCGAGCTCGCGATTCGCGTCCATCACCAGCTGATCGTATTCCGGATTGTTGTACCGGGCGTAGTTCATCGGGATCGAGCTGTACTCGCCGAGGAAGAGGAAGTTGTAGGGATCGTTGTAGTCCGCGATCCAGCCGCCGTCGGCGACCTCGAAATCCTGGGCGCGCAGATTGTCGTAGTGGATCTGCGTGTCGTTGACGATGAGTTCCGGCTCGACCCATTCGGCGATCGCCGACCAGTCGTTCTGGACCACCGGCGCCACCCGCGGATTGTCCCGCGTGGCGCGGTAGGTGTACTCGAAGCGCAGCGGATTGTCCGGGCCGAAACCGGCTTCTTCCAGAAGTTCGCGCGCCTGGTCCCGGCGGTCCTCGATCGGCGTGTCGGCCCAGCCGGCGCGCACGCCGCCCGGATAGTTCGCCACGCCCGGCGGCACGAGGGAGTAGGCCGGCTCGTACCCGGCGCGCAGGATCTCGTCCGCGATGAAATGGCGGTCGATCGCCATGCCCAGCGCATTGCGCACATTCGGGTCGTCGAAACCGTCCAGCGTCGTGTTCACGGAGAAATAGATCGTGCCCATATAGGGCGCGATGCGGACATAGTCCGGGATCTCGCGGCGCAGGAAGTCCAGCTGCTGGCCGGGGAAGTCGTTGTTGATGTGCAGCTCGCCATTGCGCACCCGCCGGCCGGCCGCGGAATTGTCGACGGTCGGATAGTAGTAGATGTCGTCGATGCAGACATTGGCGTCGTCGAAGAAGAGCGGGTTGCGCTTGAGGTGCACGAAATTGTTCGTGCGCCAGTCTTCCAGACGATAGGCACCGTTCACCTGGATATTCGCCGGACGCACCCATTCATCGCCATACTGCTCGACGACGTGCTGCGGCAGCGGGAAGGTCGTGTAGTGCGTCAGCAGGCCCGGCAGATAGGGCGCCGGATTGGTCAGCTGGATCTCCAGCGTGCTGTCGTCGATGGCGCGCACGCCGATCTCTTCCGGCTCGATCTCGCCGCGCGTGGCCGCTTCCATGCCGGCGATCGGATAGAGAAGCGAGACGTATTGCGCGCCGGTCTCCGGCGAGGCGATGCGCTGCCAGGCGTAGACGAAATCGCCCGCGGTCACCGGTTCGCCGTCCGACCACTGCGCCTCGCGCAGGGTGAAGGTCCAGGTCAGGCCGTCCTCGCTGACATTCCAGTCCGCGGCCATGCCGGGAATCGGCTCGCCCGCCGGGCTCTCGGTGAACAGGCCGATGAACATGTCGCCGATGATGTTGTTTTCCCAGACGCCGGTCGCCTTGTGCGGGTCCAGCGACAGGGGTTCGGAGGAATTGCCCCGGTGCAGGACCACGGCGTCGCTGTCGGCAGGCTGTCCGCCGCCGCAGCCCGCCAGCGCCAGTGCCGATGCGGAAACAAGAAGGGTGTTGATTAGGGCTTTGCGGATCACGGTTCGGTCTCCCCTCCGGCGCGTCACGAAACAATGTTACTCTCGTTCTAGCCGAACATCACGGGCCGGTCGACAGCCGCCTGCCGGTCGCGCATAGTTCGCGCCGACCGCAACCTGGCTGAAAGACTATGAACGCTCGATTACTCCTTGTGATATCGCCACTTGTCCTGTGTCCGGCCGTCCAGGCGCAGACCGACACCTCGCCGCTGCAACCGCTGTTCGAATGCCGCGGCATTGCCGACGACACGGCGCGCCTGACCTGTCTGGATGCCGCCGTGGAGGCGCTCTATGGCGAAACCGAATCGGGCGAGGTCGTCGCGGTCGACCGCGAGCAGATCGAAGCGGCCGAGGAATCGACCTTCGGCCTGTCCATTCCCAACTTCACCATTCCGGGACTGGGCCTGCGCGGCGGCGACCGCAACGAGGAACTGGTCGAGGCCGATGCGACCGCGCAATCGCCGGACCGCGTCGTGCGCCGTAATGACGACGGCAATATCGAGCGGATCGAGGGGCTGGCCGTCGTCGATGTCGAGATCAACCGCGCCGACCACGTCGTGGTGACGCTGGCCAATGGCCAGGTCTGGCGCCAGACCGACAGCACGATGGTGCAGGGCGTGCGCAGCGGCGCCCGGCCGGGCCTGACCGCGAATATCCGCAGCGGGATGCTGGGGTCCTACTTCATGCGGCTGAACAATGGCGGCCGCTGGTTCCGCGCCGAGCGGGTCCAGTAGAAGCGCATACAGGGCGGCGGCATTGCCACCCCGGCTCGCCCTGTCCCGGATGTCCTGTCCCGGATGCCTGTCGGGGCGCCCTAGCGATCCTTGGGATCGATGGCGTCGCGCAGCCCGTCGCCGATGAAGTTCAGGCAGAACAGCGTCACCATCATGGTCACCGCCGGGCCGATCAGCGTCCACGGCGCCGGCTCCATGTCCTGGGCCCCGGCCGAGATCAGCCGGCCCAGCGAGGTCAGCGGTTCCTGCACGCCCAGGCCGAGGAAGGAGAGGAAGCTCTCCGCCAGGATCACCACGGGAATCATCAGCGTGACATAGACCACGACCGGTCCGAGCACGTTGGGAATGATGTGGCGCTGGATGATCTTGAAGCGCGACACGCCGGCCGCCTCGGCGGCCTCGACGAATTCCATGCTCTTCAGGGCCAGCGTCTGGCCGCGCACGATGCGCGCCATGGTCAGCCATTCCACCGCGCCGATGGCGACGAAGATCAGGATGATGTTCCGCCCGAACACGACCATCAGCATGATGACGAAGAAGATGAAGGGCAGCGAATAGAGGATGTCGACGAAGCGCATCATCGCCTGGTCGGTCTTGCCGCCTATGAAGCCGGCCGTCGCGCCCCAGGTCACGCCGATCAGCAGCGAGACGATGGTCGCCACCACGCCGACCATGAGCGACACGCCGAGCCCGACGAGGATGCGCGCGACCATGTCGCGGCCCTGCGCGTCGGTTCCCAGGATGTGCCAGTCCTCCCAGGTCGGCGGGATCCAAACCTTGTCGCGGTAGATCGTGTCGTAGTCGTGCACCCAGAGCGCCTGGCCGACCGTGGCCAGCAGGATCAGGATGCCCAGGATGACCATGGAGGTGACGGCGGCGCGGTTGCGCATCAGGCGCGCCAGGGCGTCGTCCCACAGGGAACGTCCGCGAACCGAGGCGGTCTCGAGGATTTCCGCCTTTTCCCCGGGCGTCGACAGCAGGCTCATTCGTACTTCACCTTGGGATTGAGAACGCCGTAGAGCAGGTCGGCCAGCAGGTTCAGCACGATGATCAGCGTGGCGTAGATGATCACCACGCCCATCACGACGGTATAGTCGCGCTGCAGGGCGGCATCGACGAAATGCTTGCCGATGCCGGGCAGCTGGAAGACGCGCTCGATGACCAGCGAGCCGGAGATCACCGCCGCCGAGGCGGGGCCGAGATAGCTCACCAGCGGCAGCACGGCGGAGCGCAGCGCGTGACGGAAGATCACGGCGTGGGCCGACAGGCCCTTGGCGCGGGCCGTGCGGATATAGTTGGAGCGGATCACCTCGATCATGGAGGCGCGCATCAGACGCGCGATGATGGCGATCTGCGGCAGGGCGAGCGTGATGATCGGCAGGATCAGCCGGTCCGGCGTCATGCCGAAGCGCGGATCGAGCCCGCCGGTCGGCACCAGGCCGAGATATAGGCCGAAGACCAGCGCCAGGATCGGGCCCATCACGAAGGGCGGAATGGATATGCCCACCATGGCGAAGGTCATGACCGAGAAGTCGCCGGCCGTGTTTTGCCGGAGCGCCGCGATGGAGCCGAGCAGCGAGCCCAGCGTGATCGCCAGCAGCATGGAGAACAGGCCGATCGTCGCGCTGACCGGGAAGCCTTCGGCGATGATCTCGCTGACCTGCTTGTCGCGCAGCTTGAGCGAGGGGCCCATATCCCCGCGCAACAGGTCGCCCATATAGTCGAAATACTGCAGCACGATGTGCTTATCCATGCCGTAGTTCGCCAGCAGGATTTCGCGCGTCTCTTCCGGCATCGGCCGTTCCAGATCGAACGGGCCGCCCGGCGCCGCACGCATCATGAAGAACGCGATCGTGATGATCACCAGTATTGTGGGAATGGCGACGCCTACGCGCCGGAGTACAAAACCAAACATTCAGCAATCGCTCGATCCGAGGATCGCCGCAGTTTCAATGGGGCGCGTTCGATGTCAATGAAGGCTCTGCCGTTCGTCCTGCATCGCGGCGCTTTCGAGCGGCGGCAAAGGAGCCGTGCGGGACAGCCCAGACTGAGGTGTCGCACCACTGACAAAAGACTCGGCGACGATCAGCAGCAGGACCAGCCAGCCCAGCCTGAGGACGCGCTTGCCTATGAATTCGCCGACGTTCACATTCGCCTCGCGTGCTTCTGCCTGCCGGGCATCACGCAAGAACCGCGCCGCCTGCGATCCGGCTCCGTGATCCGGCGTGAATTGCATGTGTTCGGCATATCCATAGGATGCCCGCGGGATCGTAGGAGAAAGGCGCTTCCATGCACAGTGCGCTGTGGTGGCGAGACTTCGAGTTTCAGGACGGTGTCGTCACCGTCAAGAAGACCGGGGCCCGTCTGCGCGTCGAGCCGGAGCTGATCGGCGATGTCCTCGCCTGGTTTCCCTTCTACTTCACCGTGGAAGCCTGGCGGCTGACGGCCTGGAGCCGTCCGGAACACCGCCGGGGCCCGCGAATCTGGTTCACCCCGGACCGGCCCCGCCCCTGGTATCTCGTCTGGTCGGTGCTGCACGCGGCCGGCGCACGCATCGCCGACAGTCCCGACGGCGCCGACGCGATCTTCGTGTTCGACGACAGCACGGTCGGCAGCCCGGTGCCGGCCCAGCCTGGCACACCGCTGCTCAATGTCGGCTGCCAGAGCATCGCCAAGGGCCATGTCGCCCGGGTCTTCGAACAGGTCTTCGGCTACCCCCTCAGCATCGATCCGGAGAGCTGGCACGGGCCGATGGTGGAGAAATCCGAGATCAACGGCGCCCATGACGGCCGCATCGTCGACGGTCCGCGGCCGGCGCGCCATGGCCATGTCTATCAGCGCCTGATCGACAACCGCACCGATGACGGGCTGGTCGAGGACCTGCGCTGCCCCACGGTCGGCGGGCGCATTCCGCTTGTCATGCGCAAGCGCCGGCGCACCGAACAGCGTTTCGAGAACACCAATCACCAGGTCGCGCTCGCCGAGACCGGCGACGTTTTTACCGCAGACGAACTGGCCCGGCTGACCCGTTTCATGCAGGCCATGCGCCTGGACTGGGGCGGGCTTGACGTGCTGCGCGACCGGCGTGACGGCCGCATCTATGTGGTCGACGTCAACAAGACCGATATGGGTCCGCCCATCGCCATGAAACTGCAGGACAAGATTGCCGTCACGCGCCGCATGGCCGACGCCTTTCTCGACCTCATCCAACCCCACAGCGTGTCATGACCGCCATTCCCTTCAAACGTGAGTTCGATTTCGAGTACGGCCGCTGCGACCGCCTGTCCGAGCGGATCCGGCGCGTCGTCGCCCCCAATCCCGGCCCCTTCACCTATACCGGCACCGGGGTCTACATCCTCGGCCATGGCGAGGTGGCGGTGATAGACCCGGGGCCCGTCCAGCCGGACCATATCGCCGCCCTGGATGCCGCGCTTAAGGGCGAACGGGTGACCCATGTCTTCGTGACCCACCACCATCTCGACCATTCCCCCCTCGCCCATCCGCTGGCGGAAAAGCACGGCGCGACCGTCTACGGTTTCGGCCCGCCGGACACGGCCCCGGCCGGCGGCGAGGTCCGCCTGGAAGCCGGCGACGATTCGGGCTTCCGCCCCGACGTGCAGGTGCGCGACGGCGAGGTCTTCAAGGGCGCGGGCTGGACCGTCGAGGCGCTGCACACGCCCGGCCACACCTCCAACCATGTCTGCTACGCGCTGCTGGAGGAGAACACCCTCTTCGCCGGCGATCACGTCATGGCCTGGTCGACCAGCGTGATCAGCCCGCCGGACGGGCATATGGGCGACTATCTGCGCGAGCTGGCACGCATCCGCGACCGCGATTTCGACATTCTCTGGCCCACCCACGGCCCGGCGGTGACCGAGCCGCGCAGCTTCATCCAAGCCTATATCGACCACCGCATGGCGCGCGAGGCCCAGATCCTCGAACAGATCCGCGCCGGACGCCATCGCGTCCGCGACATGGTCTCCGCCATGTATGCCGATGTGGACAAGCGCCTGCACCCGGCCGCGGCCCACTCCGTGCTGGCCCACCTCATCCACATGGTCGAGACCGGCCGCGTGCGCTGCGACGGCAAGCCGGACCTGGAGGCGGACTACCGGCTGGGCGAGACTGGCGCGTGATGTTCCGCCCCAACGTATTTTGACAAACTTTGCCAAAATACGTCATCCTTGGCCGGAAAGGATGTCTCCATGGCGACAATGAACGTGTCCCTTCCCGATGCGATGAAACAATGGGTCGAGGCCCAGAGCGCAGACGGCCGCTACAGCAATGCCAGCGACTATGTCCGCGACCTGATCCGCCGCGATCAGGACCGCCGCGCGAAGATCGCCCACATGCAGGACCTTGTCGGTGAAGCGCTGGACAGCGGGGTGAGCGAACGGTCGATGGACGAGATTCGCGCCGCGGCCCGATCCCGTCTGGGCGTTGCCGAAGACTAGGGCGAGGCATGGGGTTCAGGCTCAGCCGCGCGGCCGAAGACGACCTGATCTCGATCTATATGGAAGGCGCCGCGCAATTCGGCCTCCGCCAGGCCGATGCCTATCACGACAGCCTGGACCGGCTGTTCCGGTTTCTCGGCACGCATCCAGAAGCCGCCCGGGAACGTCACGAGATCGCGCCGCCCGTGCGATGCCACCCCCACGCCGCGCACATCGTGATCTACCGGATCGACGCGGCCGGCGATGCGCTCATCCTGCGTGTCCGGCATGCCCGCGAAGACTGGGATGGAGAGCCCTGAAACGGCCTACTCGCGGCCGTTCCCGATCGCCGCGCTGAAGTCCCGGACACGCCGGGCATTGCGGCCCAGATCGTGGATGTCCGGCTCGCGCGAGAGCGAGCGGATATCGACCAGGCTTCCGCCGTCCCCGTCCTCGCGGACCCGCACGACGATATCGTCGCGCAGCCCGTACCAGAGGCTTTCCGTGCCGGCCTCGAACATGCCGGCGCTCTCCGACGCCGTGCCGACCCGCCAGCGCTGCTCGTGCGCATAATCCAGGGCGCGCTCGAAGACCTGTTCGGGCGGCTGTGCCACCGCAAGGGTGACGATATCGGGATAGATCTCGGCCTGCAGCACGGGCAGCGGGCGGCCGTCGCCGGCGCGCTTGCCTTCATAGGCCAGCGGCTGGTCGCCGGTGGTGCGCCGCGCCCGGAAGCCCGGCGAGAAGTGGGGCGGGTCCTGCGGGTCGGTCGTCACGTCCAGCACGGGCGGCAGGGCCGCACGCTGTTCGTCCACCTTCCACATCCAGCCGAGCCCGGCGGTGCCGGCGGCCAGCGCGAGCACGGGCGCGACGACCGGGCCGGCAAGGCGGCGGCCCAACAGTCCGTGCAGCAGGGTCAGAAGGATGGCCGTGCCGCCGACGGCCAGACAGGCCATCAGGAGCGGACGGCCGATCGTGCGGGTCATCCAGCCCAGCCCGGTGGCGGTATCGAGGAAATCCCACTTGGTGCCGAAGGCCGCAACGGCGAACCAGAGCGGCGTTGCCAGCGCCAGGAGGGCGCAAAGCCAGCCGAGCGGAATGATGACCGCTCGCAGGATATTCAGGAGTGTCTGCATGTCGCCCCCCGGCTCACCGACTGGCCTAAGGGTATAACCGGTCGACCTGCCATGGCGAGGCCGAATCCGGTCGTGAAAACGTCATACGGTCGTGCAGGCGGAAAGGCCGGTCGCGCCAGAACTCGATGGCGAGCGGCCTGATGCGAAAGCCCGACCAGTGCGGCGGGCGCGGCACCTCGCCCAGGCCGAAGCGGGCGGCCTCGCGCGCGACGGCCTTTTCCAGCGCGAAGCGGCTTTCCAGCGGGCGCGACTGTTTCGACGCCCAGGCGCCGATCCGGCTGTCCCGGGCCCGCGAGGCGAAATAGGCATCGGCCTCTTCCGCGGAGACCGGCTCGACAAGCCCCCTCACCCGCACCTGGCGGCGCAGGGATTTCCAGTGGAAGCACAGGGCCGCCTTCGAATTGGCCGCCAATTGCTGCCCCTTGGCGCTTTCCAGATTGGTGTAGAAGACGAAACCGTCCGCATCGACATCCTTCAAAAGCACCATGCGCACATCGGGCAGCCCGTCCGCGTCCGCCGTCGCCAGCGCCATGGCGTTGGCATCGTTGGGCTCCTTGCGCTTGGCGTCCTCCAGCCAGTCGGCAAAGAGGGCGAAGGGATCCTCGCGGTCGAAGATCTCCGCCGCATTGGCGTCGGCCGTGCGGGCATACTCCTTCTCGCCCGGCGAGGGCGGGATGAGATCGGACTTCGACTTCGACATGATCAACCTCCGGCGTACCTGGCGCCTAGGTACGCCTGTTGTCAGCGCCGTCAACCTTTCGGGAATCTTCTCGGTCTAGATTCACGGTATGACAGCGCGTGTTACGAGTATCGCCCAGGCCTATTCGGCCCTCGGTCTCGAGCCCGGCGACGGGCCCGACGCGGCGAAGTCTGCCTTTCGCGCGCTGGTGAAGACCCTGCATCCCGACGTCACCCCGCCCACGCCGGAGACCCTCTCCCGGCTGGCCGAAATCGTCGCCGCGATGGATGTGATCAAGGCCAACGCGCCGGTCTGCCTGGATATCGAGATCAGCCGCACGGAGGCGGCGACCGGCGTCACGCGCACGCTGCGTCATGGCGAGCGGCCGGTTCTGGTTCGCATACCGGCCGGCACACGCGACGGCGAACGCATCACCGCGGTCGGAGAGAGCGGTACGATCGTGACCATACGCATCGCCGCAGCGGCCGAAACCGAAGCGCCGGACATCCCCTCCCTCATCGAACGCGACGATCTGGACGCTTTCATTCACGAGTATTCGCGCCCCTCCGCCCATGCCCGGCTGGCGCGCTGGATCCGCAAAGCGCAGTCGGCTGCGTGACGGCCGCATGATCCGCGACTAGTCTGCGCCGAAAAGCGGGCCTAGCTGCGGGACGGTCATGTCGCACAATTCCTTCGGACACCTGTTCAGGATCACCACCTGGGGCGAAAGCCACGGACCGGCCATCGGCGCCGTCGTCGACGGCTGTCCGGCCGGCATTCCGCTGAGCGAAGCCGACCTCCAGCCCTGGCTGGACAAGCGCCGCCCCGGCTCCAGCCGCCATGTCACGCCGCGCCAGGAACCGGACGAGGTGCGCATCCTGTCCGGCACGTTCGAGGACGACCGCACCGGCGGCCCTGTCACCACCGGCACGCCGATCGGGCTGATGATCGAGAACAAGGATGCCCGGTCCAAGGACTATGGCGACATCCGCGACAAATGGCGCCCCGGCCATGCCGACTACACCTATGACATGAAATACGGCGTGCGCGACTATCGCGGCGGCGGCCGTTCCTCGGCGCGCGAGACGGCGATGCGCGTGGCCGCCGGCGGGATTGCCCGCAAGGTGCTCGGCGACAGTATTTCCATCCGCGCTGCCCTGGTCCAGGTCGGCGACCGTGCCATCGACCGCGGCCGCTGGAACTGGGACCAGGTGAACGAGAACCCCTTCTTCTGCCCCGATGCGGAAACAGCCGCCCTGTGGGAGGCCGACATGGACGCCCTGCGCAAGGACGGCTCGTCGACCGGCGCGGTGGTGGAAGTTGTCGTGTCCGGCGTGCCCGCCGGCTGGGGTGCGCCGGTCTATGGCAAGCTCGACAGCGATCTGGCCATGGCGATGATGACGATCAACGCGGTCAAGGGCGTCGAGATCGGCGCCGGTTTCGGCTCCGCCGCCCTGCGCGGCGAGGAGGCTGCCGACGAGATGCGCATGGGCGAGGACGGCCCGCACTTCCTCACCAACCAGAATGGCGGCGTACTGGGCGGCATCTCGACCGGCCAGGACCTGGTGATCCGTTTCGCCGTCAAGCCGACCTCCTCGATCCGCGTGCCGCGCCGCACGCTGGATCGCGACTTCAACGAGACCGAGATCGAGACGCGCGGGCGTCACGACCCCTGCGTCGGCATCCGCGCCGTGCCCGTGGGCGAGGCGATGGCCGCCCTGGTCCTGGCGGATCACAAGCTGCGCCACGCCGGGCAGAGCGCCTTCTGACGCTGCTCCGGACAAAGATGAAGCACCTGTTCATGTTAGGCTCATCGGCCCCGCGTTAACCTTCGGGCAATCTGGCCGGGTCCGGACCCGGCGCAAGAACCGGAGGCGTGTCACATGGCACAACTCAAGCTTCGCCTGCTCAGCACGGCGTTCGCCGCCCTTCTCGTCATACCCGCTGCCATAACGGCCAGCCCGGCGGAGGCCCAGCGCTTCGAGCGGGGCGGGGGCGACAGTTATGGCGACCGGGACCGGCGCGAGCATACGCGCCGCGACCGCGCGCCCGGCCGCGATTCCGGCGAGCGTCACCGCCAGCGCCGTGAGGCCGGCCGGGACGACAACCGCCGCGACACCCGGGGCGACAACCGCCGGGGCGGCCGCGATGCCCGCGGCGACGGACGGCGCGGAGACCGCGACGCGCGGAACCGCAACCATCCGGGCCGCAATGATGCGCGCGGCCGTCATCCGGGACGCAATGACGACGCGCGCGGCCGCAATCATCCCGGCCGGAACGATGCCCGCGGACGCGGACCGGGGCGCCATGACGCCCGGGATCGCCGCGACCAGCGCAGGGATCAGCGCCGGGATCAGCGGCGCGACCATGACTGGCGCAACGACCGGCGCGAATATGGCGGCAATCGCGGCCACGACTCGCGCCGCTCCGCCTGGGAGCGCAATCGCCATCGCGATGTCCGCCGCGACCAGCGCCGGGATCATTATCGCGACAATCGCCGCGACCGCCGCTGGACCAATAACCGCCACTACCAGCCCGGCGTCCATCACGACCGCCGCCGGTGGGAATATGCCCAGCGCCGCCGCGACTTCTATCGCGACCGCGCGCGCCGCCAGGCCCGCCTGCGCTGGATCCATCACATGAATCGCGGCTGGTCGAATTCGCGCTATTACGGCCATTGGGGGCCGTCGAACCGCTGGCGCTACAACACGCGCTATTACAGCCACAATTACGACGACCGCCGCTTCGCCTATTATGACGGGCTGTGCAGCTACAACCGCAATGGCGGCGACGGCGCCATCGTCGGCGCCCTGCTGGGCGCCCTGGTGGGCGGTGCGGCCGCGGGCGATGACAGCGTCGGTGCCGGCATCCTGCTGGGCGCGGGCTTCGGCGCTGCCGTCGGCGGCAGTCTCGGCCGGCTCGATAACTGCGACCGTGCGCAATACACCTATGCCATGAACTACGCCTTCGAATACGGCGAGCCCTATTACTGGGCGAACCCCTATTCCGGCGTGCGCGGCACGGTCGTGGTGCGCGAGACCTACTACAATGCCGGCCGCGAATGCCGCTGGGGCGATGCGGAAATCTACATGCCGGACGGGACGTATAATTACGACCGCGTGCGCATGTGCCGCGACGCCTATGGCGACTGGCAGGTCGCCGGCCGCCAGTAAGCGGAACGATCCGGGGGGATCGGACGGGGCCGGCGCGTTGTGCCGGCCCCGTTCTTGCGTGTGAGGCCCGGACGGAAACAACCTTGCGAAACCGTCATGCGACCGTTCATCCTGGGCTCATCGGCCCGGCGCTAGGCTGCAGGCAAGATCGGGACGAAAGCGTTCCCGGACGCATTGGAGGCACGAGATGAAATTGCTGACCCCCGCCCTGCTCGCCGCGACGGCCCTGTCGGTCACCCTTCCGGCGATGGCCGACGCCCAGTCCTACCAGGCCCGCTCCTATCAGGGCGGCGCCTACCAGGATTGCGAGACCGGCCGCCAGAACCGGCAGGTCGCCGGCGCCCTGATCGGCGGCATCCTCGGTGCCGTGATCGGCAATGAGCTCGCCGACGACAGCAACAATAACCGCCACGGCCGCCCGGACCGCTGGGACCGCCGCGCGCGCTGGGACGACAATCGCCGTCATGGCCGGGGCTATTACGGCCGCCACAACCGCCGCTACGAACACCGCGACCGCGGCAATGCCGAGGAAGTCGGCACGATCGCCGGCGCCGGTGTCGGCGCGCTGATCGGTGCGGGCATCGCCGGTGGCGGGGATTGCGGCACGACGCGCCGCACCGGCGGCGGCTATGCCGGCAAGCCGGACGGCTATTACGGCGACGACCGGTATTACGACGACAGCGGCTACTACCAGGACGACCGCTATTATGACGGCAATGCCGGCTATGCGGACGATCCGTATTACGACGACGGATACTATGCCGACGACTACGGCTCCTCGGGCGAGCTGCTCGGCGGCCCGGATCGCGGCGAACCGGCGCGAACCTATTCCGCTTCGTCGGCCTATTCCGCTTCGTCGAGCTATTCCGGCGCCTCGGCGACGGGCAATTGCCAGTGGTCGCAGACCCGCCGCATGGGCGAGTACGGCCAGGCCGTGACCGACCGCGTGTGGATGTGCCAGGGCGCGGACGGGATCTGGCGTCCCGCCGACACCTACGGCCGATAAACAGGCAGGCGATAGACAGGCCTTTGCCGGGCAGACAATCGACCGCAGCTTAATTCGCGGTCATCCGGCGCCCGGCCGGTTGCGAATCCGGGAGGCGGCCATAAGGTATTCCCTGTTGCCGTCTCCCCCTTCGACCGGACTGTCGATGACCGCCTTCACCGTGAAATCCGACAAGGCTTCCAGGCCCGCACGGACCGTCTCGACCGCCCTCTGGCGGTCGCTTTCGCTCTTCACCAGGCCGCCCTTGCCGATCGCCGCCCTGCCGACCTCGAATTGCGGCTTGATCAGCGCGATCAGGTCGGCATTCGACGCGGAGAGTTCCAGCGGCCGGGCGATCACCTTGAGCAGGGAAATGAAGCTGGCGTCGCAGACGACCAGCGAGGGCGGCGCGTCCAGCATCTCCGCGGTCAATGTCCGCGCATCCATGCCCTCCATGGAGACCACCCGCGCATCGGCCTGAAGGCGCGGATGCAATTGCCCGCGCCCGACATCGACGGCGTGAACGCTGCGCGCGCCTCTGTCCAGCAGGACTTCCGTGAACCCGCCGGTCGACGCCCCGACATCGAGGCAGACCCGGTCCGCCGGATCGATCCCGAAGGCGTCCAGGGCCGCGACCAGTTTGAGGGCGGCCCGGGAGACCCAGGGGAAAGCCTCTTCGGCCACGATCTGCGCGCCCTCGGCAATCTTCTGCGAGGGTTTCGTCACCGTGACGCCATCCACGCTCACCTTTCCGCCCGCAATCGCCGCCTGGGCGCGGGCGCGGGTTTCGAAATACCCGTGTTCGACGAGATAGCGGTCCGCGCGCATGGGTGTCCTGACAAACGAAAATGACTACGGTCATGAAATCGCGCATCCTGCGGCCATGACGGGAAAGAGAGAAAGCAAAAAGCGCGCGGTTCGCAAAGCCCTCTATGACGCTGCGGTGATGCTGATCGAGCGGGACGGGTATGACGCGGTGAGCGTCGACCAGATCGTTGCGCAGGCCGGCGTGGCCAAGGGCACCTTCTTCAACCATTTCCCGGGCAAGGCCGACCTCCTGGCCGACTGGTATTCGCAGGCGATCGAAGGATCCCTGGAAGAGACGGCCGAAGCGGCCGCCCTCGCCCTGCCCGACCGTCTTGCCGCCCCGGCCCATCGCAGCATACAGGCGGTGTCGGCCTCGCCCCGTATGTGGCAGGCCAAGCATGCTCACGCCCTGGCCACGCCCTCGATCCATTCCGCCGAACGCGAAGCGGACGCCGCGCTGCGCACGGCCATCGCCGGCATGATCGCGCAGGCGCGCAGCCGGAACGAACTCCCGGCCCGGGTCGATCCGGAGGCGATGGCGGATCTGGTCGTCACCCTGGTCACCGGCACGATACGCGAGAGCGGCGTGACGGGCCGCCTGGACACCGTGGACACACGCATCGCCGACCGGCTTGGCCGCCTGTGTGAGCTGGCGGGCTATCGCCCGCTTGCCGAGACCCCGTCTTCCCACTAAAAGGTGACCGTAGTCATTTTTTGGAGTTCCCATGATCGCTCGTCTTCAGTCCGCCGCCTGCGCCGCGCTGTGCCTTGCCGCCTGTAGCCAGGCGCCGGCTGCGGCCCAGACAGTGGAGATCTTTCAGGAGGACGCCACGGCCACGGTGGCGCGCGGCATCTGGCAGTCGCGGGATTATGGCTGGATCCTGCAGATCGACGGTGACGGCATCACGCGCTGGCAGGACACGCCGGCCGGCTGCTACGCCACGGCCCAGGACGGACCCACCCTGATGAGCCAGGTGGAATACCGCTACATCACGCCGCTGGGCCCCGACCGTGCGAAGTTCGAATACCTGCCCAGCGACGGCAATACGGTCTTCACCCGGCTGGACGCCCTGCCCGAACGCTGCGGCGCGCAAGACCTGTCCGGACCTGTCGGCACGTTCGAGACCTTCGTCTCGATCTTCGAGCAGCACTATGCCTTCTTCGACCGGCGCGGCGTGGACTGGGAGGCCGAGGTCGCCGCCGCGCGCGGGCAGGTGCGTCCCGGCATGAGCGACACGGAACTCTTCGCCCTGCTGGCGGGCCTGATCGAGCCGCTGGGCGACAGCCATACCAAGCTGATCGCCGAATTCGGCGGCGAGCGTCACCGCGCCCAGTACGGGCTGGGCACCACCCTGCCGATGATCTCCGGCGGCATGGGGGAGACGCCCTGGCTGATCGGGCTGATCGAGCAGACGCTCGGCGAGGTGCTCGATCCCGGCGCGCGCCATATCGCCAATGACCGGGTCATTGCCGGCACGCTCGATGGCGGCCGGATCGGCTATCTCCAGATCTTCACCATGGGCGGTTTCACCGACACCGAAACGCCCGGTACGCCGGACTGGGCCGAGGCCGAACTGGCTGCGCTCGATGCCCTGCTCGACGAAGCCCTGAGCGAATTCGAGGGCCTGGACGCGGTCATCCTGGACCTCTCCAACAATCGCGGCGGCTATGACGCCGTCACCCGCGCCATCGCCAGCCGCTTCACCGACACGGCCTTCACCGGCTACACGGTCCGCACGGGCTGGAACGCGGCGCCGGACGCCGTCTACGAGATCGCACCGCATGACGGGCCGCGCTTCACCGGCCCGGTCTATGTGCTGACCAGCGACGTCACCGTCTCCGCCGGCGAGATCACCACGCTGATGCTGCGCCAACTGCCCAACGTCACGCAGGCCGGCGCAACGACGCGCGGCGCCTTCTCCACACCCCTCGCCAAACCGCTGCCCAATGGCTGGTATGTGGAACTGGCCAACGAGATCTTCGCGGCACCGGATGGCACGGTCTACGAAGGCGCTGGACTGGAGCCGGACATCCCGCTGACGGTGTTCGATCCGGCAGACCCGGTCGCCTCGCACGGCGCGGCGCTGAGAGCGCTGGCGGAACAGATCGCGGCAGAGGGCGGATAGCTTGGGATTCTAAAGTCGCGAATAAGCTTTAAGCACGCATGACTTGTGCTACACTCCAGCCCGCGCTGGGCGGAGGACAATATGCGGAAACAGGCAGTGGTTTGGCTCGCGGCCGTCGGCCTGGGCGCATGCTCGAACCTGACGGTGATCGGCAACGACACCGCCTATCGCGGCGACGCCCTGCCCGGACAGTCCGCGACCTGTCCGGCAACGGTCAATCACGAAGTCTGGAGAGCGTATTGCGACTTCCAGACCCTGGCCGACGTCCAGATGCAGAATGTGCGCCGGCAGAACAACATCATCGAAACGCGCAATGTCTTCTTTTTCGGCTCGGCCGTGTACGCCGCATCCACGCTGGCCCTGAACGCCGACGGGCTGACCGGGTCCCAGACCACCGACCTGCTGGAGACCGGCCTGGCGGCCGGCATCGTCCAGTCTGCCGATGTCGTCTACAATCCGGTCGAACGCCGCACCGTCCACTCGCGGGCCGTCGTCGCGGCGGATTGCGCGCGCGCTCACACGGATGCGCTGCTCCGGCGTGAAACCGGGCTTGAAAGCCTTGTCGGGCAACTCGACACGCTCGAAACCCGGCGCGGAAACCTCGCCGCGGTTCGCGAGGTTCTGGCAGAATCTGACCAGGATGCGGCGACGGGCGACCTCACACAGGCCCTCCAGGCTGCACAGACGGCCGAAGACACCGCCGAACAGGTCGCCTCTCGGGCCAGCGACCAGATCGACACCTACCGCAGTCTCGCACCAAGGCTTTTCGATCTCCGGCGGCGCATCCTGCGGGATGTCGACAGCCAGCTGCTAAGCCAGCCGGTCAACTATGCCGCGGCGATTGCGCAGATCCGCGCGGCCGCCGAGACCAATACACGTTTTGACGGACAAGACGTGCCGCCGGCACCGGAGGAAGAAAACCCCGAAAAAGATGTGCAATCCTGGCGCTCCGAAGCTGCGAACGATCCGCTGACTGCCCTGCGCGACGCTACCGCAGCACTGAACGCCCAGTCCGCGCGGGTCCAGTCCAGCACGCCCGCCATCGTTACGCTGGCCGACAGCGCCGAGACCTGCGCCACGACCCTGGCCACAGGCGAACCGGTCGACCTGCCCGATATCTCGAGCGCCGGTATGGGAGCACGCCCCCTTCCCGCAGACACCGTCCCGAGCCTGGACGGTTCCGACTAGCCCGCGCTGAGCGCGGCCACGACTTCGGCTGCGGCTGCGTCCTGGCCCATGGCCTCCAGCGCGGTGGCGGCGATGTGGCGGGCGTTGAGGCCGGCCTCTTCATACATGTTGAAGGGCGTGTCCTGGTCCTGGAAGATGTCCGGCAGGGTCATGGTGCGGATCTTCAGGCCATTATCGAGCGCGCCCTTTTCGGCCAGCATGTGCAGCACGAAGGCACCGAAGCCGCCGCGCGCGCCCTCCTCCACCGTCACCACCACGTCGTGCTCGCGCGCCAGGCGCAGGATGAGATCCTCGTCCAGCGGTTTGGCGAAGCGGGCATCGGCCACGGTCGTCGAGAAGCCTTTGGCGCCCAGCGTGTCGGCCGCCTTGAGCGCCTCTTCCAGGCGCGTGCCGAGCGAGAGGATGGCGATCCGCGATCCTTCGCGCACGATGCGGCCCTTGCCGATTTCCAGCGGTTCCGCGACCTCGGGAATGTCCACGCCCGTGCCGCCGCCGCGCGGATAGCGGAAGGCGGAGGGACGGTCGTCGATCTGCACGGAGGTGGCCACCATGCGGCTCAGCTCGGCCTCGTCGGCCGCCGCCATCACCACCATGCCGGGAAGCTGGCCGAGATAGCCGATATCGAAACTGCCCGCATGGGTGCAGCCGTCCGCGCCGACAAGGCCGGCGCGGTCGATGGCGAAACGCACGGGCAGGTTCTGGATCGCCACATCGTGGACGACCTGGTCGTAGCCGCGCTGCAGGAAGGTGGAATAGATCGCCGCGAAGGGCTTCATCCCGTCCGCCGCGAGGCCGGCCGCGAAGGTGACGGCGTGCTGTTCGGCGATGCCGACATCGAACATGCGGTCCGGGAAGCGCTCGCCGAATAAATCCATGCCCGTGCCGCCGGGCATGGCCGCGGTGATGCCGACGATGGTGTCGTCCTTCTCCGCCTCGCGGATGAGCTGCTGGGCGAAGACCTTGGTGTAGGCGGGCGGGCCGCCCTTGGACTTCTGCTGCTCGCCGGTGACGACATTGAACTTGGCGACGCCGTGATACTTGTCCTCGGCCGCCTCGGCCGGGGCATAGCCCTTGCCCTTCTGGGTGACGACATGGATCAGCACCGGGCCGTTATCGCCGTCGCGCACATTCTTCAGAACCGGCACGAGCTGGTCGAGATCGTGCCCGTCGATCGGGCCGACATAGCGAAAGCCCATCTCCTCGAACAGCGTGCCGCCCATGGCCATGCCGCGCATGTATTCCTCGGCGCGCCGCGCGGCCTCTTCCACGTGCAGCGCCTTGGCCACGCCCTTTCCGAGCCGGCGGATGCTGCGATAGCTCTTGGAGGAGACCAGGCGGGCGAAATAATGGCTCATCGCACCCACGGGCGGCGCGATGGACATGTCGTTGTCGTTGAGGATGACGATCAGCCGGCCGCCGATATGGCCGGCATTGTTCATCGCCTCGTAGGCCATGCCTGCCGACATCGAGCCGTCGCCGATCACCGCGATGACATTGCGGTCCTCGTGCTTGAGATCACGGCCCACGGCAAAGCCCAGCGCCGCGGAGATCGAGGTCGAGGCGTGCGCGGCGCCGAACGGGTCGTACTCGCTCTCCGCGCGCTTGGTGAAACCGCTCAGCCCGCCGCCCTGGCGCAGGGTGCGGATGCGGTCGCGCCGGCCGGTGAGGATCTTGTGGGGGTAGCACTGGTGGCCGACATCCCAGACCAGCGTGTCGCGCGGCGTCTCGAAGACATGGTGCAGCGCCGTGGTCAGCTCGACCACGCCCAGCCCCGCGCCCAGATGGCCGCCGGTGACCGAGACCGCGTCGATCGTCTCCGCCCGCAACTCGTCGGCCAGGTCGCGCAATTGCTCAAGGCTGAAATTGCGCATGTCCTCGGGAAAGCGGACCTGGTCGAGGGTCGGAGTGGTGGGTGCCATGCGGGTCCAGCCTTTCACGAGCGCCGGTCGAGAATGAAGTCGACCGCCTCTTTCAAAACATCTGCACGGGCGCCGAAGGGTTCAAGGTGGTCCTTGGCCTGTGCGGCCAAGTGCCGCGAACGTTCGCGCGCGCCGTCGACGCCCAGAATGGTGACAAAGGTGGCCTTTCCTTGACCGGCATCCTTTCCGGTGGCCTTGCCCGTCTCTGTCTGGTCTCCCGTGGCGTCCAGAAGATCGTCCGTGATCTGATAGGCCAGTCCGAGATCGTGGGCAAATCCTTCCAGCGCCCGGCGGATATGATCCTCCACCTCGCGCAGGATGGTACCGATCTCGAGCGCGTAACTGATCAGCGCGCCGGTCTTCATGCGATGCATGCGGGTGACGACGGAAATGTCGAAGGCTTCCGTCTCCGCCCGGATGTCGATCATCTGCCCGCCCACCATGCCATAGGGGCCGGACGCACGCGACAGGCGCTCCACCAGACGCGAGCGCACACTGCCGCGCTGGTGCGTGTCCGGATGGGCGAGGATCTCGAAGGCGACCGATTGCAGCGCGTCGCCGGCCAGCACGGCCGTGGCCTCGTCATAGGCCTTGTGCACCGTGGCCCGGCCGCGGCGCATGTCGTCATCGTCCATGCAGGGCAGATCGTCATGGATGAGCGAATAGGCGTGGATGCATTCCAGCGCGCAGGCGGCCCGCAGCACGCCGCGCTCGTCGGCATTGACCAGCCGGCCCGCCTCCATCGCCAGGAAGGGCCGCAGGCGCTTGCCCGGCCCCAGCGCGGCATAGCGCATCGCCGAATTGAGATGGGCCTCGGGCCCTTCGGCCCGCGGCAGAAGGGCGTCGAGCGCCACGGTCACCCGGTCGGCGGCTTCGTTCAGGCGCTGTTCGAAATGATCCATGCCGTGGGCCTAGTGCATGCGCGAGCCGTCGGGCACCGGTTTGTCCGGGCCCAGAAGAACAATCGCCCCGTCATCGTCCGACAGGCCGAGGACGAGGATTTCCGACTTGATCGGACCGATCTGGCGCGGCGGGAAATTCACCACGGCGATCACCTGCCGGCCGACCAGCTCTGCCGGTTCGTAGTGCACGGTGATCTGCGCCGAGCTCTTCTTCTCGCCCAGCCCGGGGCCGAAATCGACCCACAGCTTGATGGCCGGCTTGCGGGCCTCGGGGAAGGGCTCGGCCCGCACCACCGTTCCCACGCGGA
>Ga0207716_100196_pt1 | contig 43425 bp, 39 predicted proteins | sample TtaePargueraPR_FD_187739 | JGI IMG/M metagenome (GOLD analysis project Ga0207716, IMG submission 187739) | Aerobic enrichment media microbial communities from Bioluminiscent Bay, La Parguera, Puerto Rico - Tt and P2 (5) (SPAdes) | ecosystem: Environmental > Aquatic > Marine > Unclassified ... | reverse complement strand
TCGGCGATCCGGGTCGCCACGCCGCCGGGATGCACCACGGTGACACCGACGCCGGAGCCGGCGGCCGCCAGCTCGTGGCGCAGCGCGTTGGAAAAGCCGCGCAGGGCGAACTTGGCAGCGGAATAGGCCGACTGGCCGGGCGGCGAGACAATGCCGAAAATGCTCGACGTGTTGACGATCTGCGCCGGCGCGGACCGTTCCAGCAACGGCAGGAGCGCGCGGGTCAGCCGGACCGGCGCATTGAAATTGATCTCCATGAGCCAGTCGAAATCGGTGTCCGAGACGCGCTCGAACGTACCGCCCAGCGCCACGCCGGCATTGTTGAACAGGAGGTGGAGCGGTTCGCCCGCCTCCACCAGGCCCGCGGCGAACGCCTCGACGGCGGCACGGTCGGCCAGGTCCAGCGCTTCGGTCCGCACGGTCAGTCCCGGCCGGGCCGCGGCTTCCGCCACGCGCGCCAGCCCGGCCCTGTCGATGTCGACGAGCAGGAGGTGCGTGCCCCGGTCGGCGAGTTCTTCCGCGATGGCGGCGCCGATCCCGCTGGCCGCGCCGGTCACCAGCGCCGTACGGCCCTCGAAGGCGAACGCCCCGCTCACTCGGCCGCCTCCCGGCGCAGCGCGGTATGGGTGAGCCGCGGCACGTATTCGCCGGCCTTGGCGAAGCGCATATGCCCGTCCTCGAGCCGGCCGTAGCGGATCGTCACCATGTCGCGCAGATAATTCTGATAGGTCCGCCAAGGTGCGCGCGATCCCTGTTTGGGCAGGTGCGGCAGGGCCCGCTGGACATAGCCCGAGGAGAAGTCGAGCAGCGGCGCGGGGGTCAGGTCGTCCGGCGGAATGGCGACCGCGATATCCGTGCCCGTGCGCTCCATGTAGTTGAGCATGCGGCACACGCGCTCGCAGGTCAGATCCACCTTCAGCGTCCAGGACGCATTGGTGTAGCCGAAGGCCAGGGCGAGATTGGGCATATTGCCCAGCATCATGCCGCGATAGGTGTAGAGATCCTTCGGCTCGACCGGCTGGCCGTCGAGGCTGAGCCGGGAGCCGCCGGCCAGCTGCATGTCCAGCCCGGTCGCCGGCACGATGATATCGGCCTCGATCTCCTCGCCGGATTTCAGCCGGATGCCGGTTTGCGTGAAGCACTCGATATGATCGGTGACGATGGAGGCCGAGCCGTCGCGCAGGGCCTGGAAAAAATCCCCGTCGGGCGCCAGGCAGAAGCGCTGGTCCCAGGGATTGTAGGACGGCGTGAAATGAGTCTCGACGTCGAAATCCTCGCCCAGCTCCTCGCGCACATGCCGGATCACCTGGCGCTTCACGAAGGCCGGGAAACGCCGCGAGAGCTGGTAGACATAGATCGACAGGGCGACGTTCTTCACGCGCGATAAGAAGTAGGCCAGCCGCGACGGCAGGACGCGCCGCGTGAAGTCGGCGAAACCGTCCCTGGACGGCCGCGCCGCGATATAGGTCGGCGAGCGCTGCAGCATGGTCACGTGGGCCGCCGTCTCCGCCATGGCGGGAACCAGGGTCACCGCCGTCGCGCCCGAGCCGATGATGACGACGCGCTTGCCGGCATAGTCCAGATCCTCGCGCCAGAGCTGGGGATGCACGATCTCGCCGCGGAAATCCTCCTGGCCGGGAAAGTCGGGCATGTGGCCGTGGTCGTAGCGGTAATAGCCCGAGCACAGCATCAGGAAGCGGCAGGTCAGCACGACGCGTTCGTCGCCATGCTCCGCCGTCACCGTCCACAGCCCGGCCTCGCTGTCCCAGTTGGCGCCCACCACGCGGTGGCCGAACCGGATATGCTCGTCGATGCCGTTCTCGCGGGCGGTGTCCTCGATGTATTCGCGGATCGACGTCCCGTCGGCGAACACCTTGCCATTCGTCCACGGCCGGAAGGCATAGCCGAACGTGTACATGTCGCTGTCCGAACGGATGCCCGGATAGCGGAAGAGGTCCCAGGTCCCGCCCATCGCATCGCGCGACTCCAGGATCGCATAGGAGCGCTCCGGACAGCGCGTCTGCAGGTGATAGGCCGCGCCCACGCCGGACAGACCGGCGCCGACGATAACTACGTCAAGCACATCCGACGATGATTCGCTCATGCCACTCCCCATCCGCAAGGCCACGGATCTTCCCTTGAAAGTGAACACTGTTTTCCCGCAAGCGCAAGCGAGCGGGGCCGCCATCCTCACGATTCCGAATATTCGAAATGCAGGCACGGGACTCGAATTTTCGACAGAATTGACTAACTGCTTTCGCCAACGGTTCGTCGAGGAGAACAACATGACCGACACGAAGGCGCTCTTCCGCCCCTTTTCCCTGGGCTCGATGAGCCTGAGCAATCGCATTGTGATGGCCCCCATGACGCGGTCGAAGAGCCCGGGCGGCATCCCCGGCGAGCCGGTGGTGGAATACTATCGCCGGCGCGCGGCCAATGCGGTCGGCCTGATCATCACCGAAGGCACGACGGTCGACCGTCCCGGCGCGAGCTTCGATCCCGCCATACCGAATTTTCATAATCCGGACTCGCTGGCCGGGTGGAAAAAGGTCGTCGACGCGGTTCATGCCGAAGGCGGCAAGATCGCGCCCCAGCTCTGGCATGTCGGCCTGGCGCGCAAGCCCGGCACCGGCCCGCACCCGGACGCCCCCTCCGACAGCCCGTCGGGCGTGCTTCCCAACGGCAAGCCGGTCGGCGAGCCGATGAGCGCGGAAGACATCGCCGACACGATCTCCGCCTTCGCCAAGGCCGCGAAGGCCGCGGCCGAGATCGGTTTCGACGCGATCGAGCTGCACGGCGCGCACGGCTATCTGCTCGACCAGTTCTTCTGGGAAGGCACCAACAGGCGCGACGACCGGTTCGGCGGCGGTCTGGTGGAACGCACCACCCTCGTCCGCGAAATCGTCAAGGCCGTGCGCGCTGAAATCCCGGCGGACCTGCCGCTCATCCTGCGCTTCTCGCAATGGAAACAGCAGGACTATGACGCGAAACTGGCGCAGACGCCGGAGGAGCTGGCCAGCTTCCTCGGTCCGCTGTCCGACGACGGGGTGGACATGTTCCACGCCTCCACGCGCCGTTTCTGGCTGCCGGAATTCGAAGGGTCCGATCTCAACCTGGCCGGCTGGACGAAAAAGCTGACCGGCAAGCCGTCCATCACGGTGGGCTCGGTGGGCCTCAACTCCGAATTCCTCGGCGCCTTCATGGGCGAAAGCTCCGAGGCGGCCTCGCTGGACAGCCTCATGGAGCGGCTGGAGAAAGACGAATTCGACCTGGTCGCCGTCGGCCGCGCCCTGATCAACGATCCGGAATGGGCCGCCAAGGTCCGCGACGGCCGTTTCGACGAACTCAGCGATTTCGACGCGGCGAAGCTGAAGGAACTGGTCTAGCGGAACAGTTCCAGAAGGATCGACGGCGACCGGTTGGCGATGGACAGGGCCTGGATGCCGAGTTGCTGCTTCACCTGAAGCGCCTGCAGCTCGGCAGCCGCCTTGGCCATGTCGGCATCGACGAGATTGCCGATTCCCTGTTCCAGCGCGTCGGTCAGCTTGGTCGTGAAACTGCGCTGGATTTCCAGACGGCGTGAGGACGCCCCCATGCGGGCCAGCACGGCGCCGATATTGTCGATCGTGGTATCGATCTCCGAAACGGCGGTATCGGCGTTGACGAAGCTGGAGATCGTCGCGTCTTCGGACAGGATGATATTCGTGCCCGGCCCGCCCGGCGGCCCGTAGGACAGGTCCTCGGCCGCGAAGGATATCGTGCTGGTGCCGTCATCGCTGGCCAGTACCGACATGTCCTCGGCGCCCGACTCGATGAGGTTGATCCCGTTGAATTCGGCGCTCGAGATGATCGTCTTGACCTGGTCGCGAAGCTGCACGAAATCCTCGTTCAGCGCGTCGCGGCTCTGCTGGTCCAGGCTGCGGTCCGTCGCGGCGAGTGCCTTCTCGCGCATCTCGATCATGATGTCCGAAATCGATTCCGCCGCGGCGATCGCGACATCCATCACGCTCATGCCACGATCCAGGGATTGCCTGACAACATTGTAGCCGGCGACCTTGGAGCGCATGTTCTGCGCGATCGCATAGGTCGCGCCATCATCCTTGGCGGAGGAAACCCTGAGGCCGGTGCTGATCTGCCGCTGAACCACTTCGAGACGCGCATTGGTCTCCCGGAGATTCTGCAGGGCGATCATCGCGCCCACATTGGTGTTGACCGAAAAGGTCATGCGCTCTCCTTCTGAGATGCATGCGCAAAGGCCCAGGCGCGACTGCTTCGCGCCCGGATTTCGATGCAATTTTCAGGCCATTGAACGCGCGCGGCAAAGGCGTGCCGGAGCAAGCAATTCGCCGCGCCCATACCCGTTTCTGCAGGCTTCGGGAGCAAACCGGCCCGGCAGAAATTGCCGGGTCGGAAATTTCTGCCTATCGATTGAGCGGAGAGGCCCGTTCCACGATCGCGGCAGCATCGATCTTCGCCGTCAGCGCGCCATAGGCCAGGCTGCGATTGTCCGGATCCATGCGCACGGCGCAGAAACCGTCGAACACATAGTCCGGCGCGGCATGGTGCAGGGCCGCCGCCTGAAGCGCCAGCGCCACATCCTCGGTGAAGGCGCGCGCCGCCCCCTCGTGCAGGGCGCCCGGCTTGAACCAGTCGTCCAGGCGTTTCAGATGCGCGTCGTAGAAACGGTTGACGCCCTGCGCCGTCATCAGCTCGGCGCGCACGGCTTCCAGGCTGTCCGGCTCGCGGCCCAGCGCGCGCAGCACGTCCAGGGCGATGACATTGCCCGAGCCCTCCCAGATCGCGTTGAGCGGCGACTGGCGGAAGAGGCGCGGCATCGGCCCCTCCTCGACATAGCCGGCCCCGCCCAGGCATTCCAGCGCCTCGTAGACCAGGCCGGGCTGACGCTTGCAGACCCAGTATTTCGCGATCGGCGTGGCCAGCCGCATGAAGGCCGCCTCGCCCTCCGACGATCCGGCCCGGTCGAAACTGTGCGCCAGGCGCAGGCCCAGCGCGATGGCGGCCTCGGCCTCCAGCGCCAGGTCGGCGAGCACGGCCTTCATGGCCGGCTGGTCGACGAGTTTCTTCTGGAAGGCGGTGCGATGCTCGGCATGCCAGATCGCCTGGGACAGGGCGGCGCGCATCCCGCCGGCAGAGCCGTGAATACAGTCGAGCCGGGTGTGCTGGACCATGTCGATAATGGTGCGGACCCCGCGCCCTTCCTCGCCGACCCGGCGCGCCCAGGCGCCGTGATACTCGATCTCCGAGGAGGCGTTGGACTTGTCGCCCATCTTGTCCTTGAGCCGCATGATGTGCATGGCGTTGCGCGTGCCGTCCGGCCGCCAGCGCGGGACGAGGAAACAGCTCAGCCCGCCTTCCGCCTGGGCCAGGGTGAGGAAGGCGTCGCCCATCGGCGCGGAGCAGAACCATTTGTGGCCGGTCAGTTCGTACTCGCCCTCCGCACCGGCCGGCACGGCCCGTGTGGTGTTGGCGCGCACGTCGGAGCCGCCCTGTTTTTCCGTCATCGCCATGCCGAAGGTGACGCCGGCCTTTTCCGCCGCCGGAATGAAGCGCGGATCGTAGCGCCCGGCCGCGATGCGCGGCTCCCATTCCGCCGCCACCTCCGGCTCGGCCCGCAGGGCCGGCACGGCGGCATAGGTCATCGACATGGGACAGACCACGCCGGCATCGGCCTGGGTCATCAGGTAGAGCATGGCCGAATGGAGGACATGCCCGGCCTCACCCTCGGTCCAGGCACACGAGGAGAGGCCCGCATCCAGGCCCAGCCGCATCAGCTCGTGATAGGCGGGATGGAATTCCACCTCGTCCAGCCGGTGGCCGTAGCGGTCGAAGGCTTTCAGCTTCGGGACGTTCTCGTTGGCCCGGCGCGACCAGTCGACGGTTTCGCCTGCGCCGCAGCGCGCCCCCATGGCCGAGAGGCGTTCGCCATGCATCTCGCCGCCCGCGGCCGCCAGCGCCGAGCCCAGCGCCCGGTCGCCCTGGTAGAGATTCACATCCTCGAAGGGCGGCGGCTGGTTGGTGACGGTGTGCGTGGCCAGCTCGGTATGGGGCTTGTAGGGGGCGGTCATGGGGCTGTCCTCGATTTTCCGGATCGAGGACAGCCTACCTCAACTCGCCGGGACGACAGAACGCCCCGATTCACCCGCCGCGATCCGGCTCATTCGCCGCTCGCCTCCGCATCGAAACCGAAATCGGTCAGCCCGCCGCCGCTGGTCACGGCGAAGCGGCGCATGATCAGCCCGTCGTCGACATCGTCCTGGGCCGCCACGATGCGGAAACTGACATCGGCCCGCCCGAAACTGCCGCAATCGGCGAGGTCGGACGCGCCCACGACGAATTCGCCATTGCCCGAGCGCGATGCGCGCACCTGAAGGGAACAGTCGTCATAGGTGCCGGTGAAGCCATCGGAATACGCATTGTCGAGCGCGACATCGATCCGTTCGGGAGGGCCGCTCGACAGGCCGGCGATGCGGAAGACCGCCCGGGTCGGCGCATTGGCGTCACCTGCCCATTCGAACGGACCGAACTCCACGGCCGCCATGCCCGGCGAGGCCCCGTCCGGCAGTGCAACGCTGCGGGCATTGGCCGCCGGTGTGCTGTCGAAGGCGAAGTCGGTGATGTCGCCGCGCGCGCCGACCGCAAAACGCCGCATGGCGAGACCGTCGGGAGCCGCGGTTTTCTCGGCCCGGATGCGGAATCTCAGATCGGCCCGTCCGAAACTGCCGCAATCGGCGAGATCCGACTGGAAGATCAGGAATTCCCGTCCACGCAAGCGCGCAGGGTCCAGCGCGAGGCGGCAGTCGGAGAAATTGCCGTTGTAGTCGCCACGGAGCGGGGAATCGATCGCGATATCGATCCGCGTCGGCAGAACGCCATCGAACCCGACAATGCGGAACACGCTGCTCGTCGAGGCATTGGCATCGCCGGTCCATTCGAAGGGGCCGAATACGAGCTGGCCGAGCGTGTCGCTGATCGAGGCCAGCGAGGTGAGCTGGCCATCTTCGCTGTCGAAAGCAAAATCGGTGAGACCGCCGCTCCGGGTGATCGCGAAACGGCGCATGGCCAACTGGCCGGAGTCCGCGGTGTCGGCCGTGACGCGGAACCGCAGATCCCCGCGCACGAAGCGGCCGCAATCGGAAAGATCGGACTGGGCGATGACATATTCATTGCCCTGATAGCGCGCCGCCGAGACGGTCAGGGAACAATCCGAATAAGCGCCGGCGAACCCGCCGGCCGTCGCATTGTCGATCGCCACATCGATGGCGGTCGGTGCTGCTGTATCCAGCCCGGTGATGCGGAAAGCACTGCCGGTGGATGCAAAGGCATCACCCGTCCACTCGAAGGGCCCGAATTCGGTCGCGGCCGTCGCGAGAGGTTCGCCAGAGCCCTGCGCCGTCACGCCCGATGCTGCTTGCCAGACGCTCTCGGCCTCCAGGCGCACGAAGGAATTCGCCGCCAGCCCCAGATCCACGGCAACATCGACACCGGACGCCGCGGAAACGGACTGTCCTTCGGAGTCGAAACTGAAATCGGTCACACCGCCCGCACTGTTGATCGCGAAACGCCGCATGCGGATGCCGGACACGATATCCGCGGCATCGGCCTGGATTTCGAAAGTGATGTCGGCACGCCGGAAATCGCCGCAATCGGCCAGATCCGAGCTCGTGATCAGGTATTCGGCACCATTGTAGCGGGCATCCCGGACATTGATCGTGCAGTCGCCGAAATCACCGGCATAGCCGGCCTCCGCCGCATTGGCGATCGAGGCCCGGATGCGGGTCGGCGCACCGGCATTCAGACCGGCAATGCGGAATACACTGGCCGTGTAGGCCGAGGCGTCGCCCGTCCAGTCGAAGGGACCGAGCTCGGCCGTCTCCGTCGTCCGCTCCACCTGGATGGAGACGGGAATGTCGACGGGCCCGTCGGAATTGTTGCTCAGCGTGACATAGCCGGAGTCCGCAGATTCCGGGAGGCCGGTCATATCGACGCTCAGCGTCAGCGTCCGCTCGCTCTGCGCCGGGATCGTCACGGCGCTACTCGTCTCAATCCAGGCGGGATAGCTGTCGATGCGCACCGTCCGGCTCGACGCGGTGGTATTGCGCAGAACGTAGGACTTGGTGGCGAAACTGTCCGGATCGCCCGATTGCCCCGACACACGATAGGCCTCGAGCGGGGTCACCTCGACCCCGGCCACGACGGCCCCGCCGTCGGAAAGGAGATTGTAGGCCGCATCGACCTGGATGCGCGAGCGCGTGATGCCATTGTCCGGATCGGTCACCTGGACGCCGGAGAAGCGCAGCGCGGCTTCCATTTCATCGACCGTGGCATCGGGAAAGGCGTCGCGCAGCAGGGCGAAGGCACCGGCCACGTGAGGCGACGCCATCGAAGTGCCCGAACTCGTCGCGAACCAGTGGCAGAACCCTTCCGAGTTGGGCTCGCTGTCCTGGATGATGCAGTTGTCGCCGTCCGCCGGCTCCTCGCTCTGCCAGGCCGACAGGATGGACGAGCCGGGCGCGAGCAGGTCGACCAGTTCGGACGAGTTGGAGAAGCCGGAAATCTCGTCATTCTTGGTCGTCGAGCCGACCGACACGGCTTCGCTGATGCAGGCGGGACCGCCAATGGCATCGAGATACCGGTCATTGCCCGAGGAGATCGCCGTGGCGATACCCGCGTCGCGCAGGACGGCGATGACAGGACGCAGCCCGTTGCTCGGACAAGCCTGGGTATATTCGCCGCCGCCCAGACTCATGTTCACCGATGCCAGTCCCAGCGCCTCGCGATTGTTGTAGAGCCATTCCAGGGCCGCGAGCTGGTCCACGCCATAGCTGCGGATGCACGGCTCTTCCGCGGACCCGTCCTCTTCGCATTCCGCCGCGACGACACGGCTGAACACATTGACGGCCACGATATTGGCGCCGCGGGCCATGCCGACGGGCTGGTCCCCGCCGGACAGCGTCACGAGCCGGCCCGCGGCGATGCCCCCCACATGCGTGCCGTGGAAACAGCCATCGGTACCCTCTTCGGGCGCGACGGCGATGTCGTCCTCCAGACAGCTGTCTCCGGCCTCACCGCCGTCCAGCTGTGTCATCTCGTCCGTCCCGTCCGGGCACAGCGAGGAGGCCTCGCCCTCCAAGGTGGTATTGAAACAGGCGCTTGCCGTGATCGCGGGCCCCGTCATGGGGTGTTCCAGCTCCACGCCGCTGTCGAGTATGGCGACCGCCACGTCCGTGCCACGATAGCCTTCGCCCCACACGTCGTCGGCGCCAATGAGCACGGAGGTATCGTTGGTTGCCGGCCGTGACGGGACATCCTCGTAGATGGCCACGACGTCGGGCTGCGCACGCAGCGCTTCGAGCGTGTCGGGCCGCGCCGTCATGGCAAATCCCGGCGTTATCGAATACTGGCGCAGAACCCGTTCCGCGCCGCCTTCCTGTGCGATGCTCGCCCCTGCCTCGCCGAAACGGCGCCCGGTCGCGCGCCCGGCCACCGAGAGCAGCCGGTCCCGCATGCCGCTCAGCGCGGCACGGCGCTGTTCCAGCTCCATCGCGGTGGGCTGCGCGACGCCGGACGCCACCAGCGACGTATCGTCGAGTATCACGATCACCGGGATCGCCCGGTCTGTCGCGACACGGCGCAAGGTCATCTCGGTGACAGGCGTATCCAGAACCCCGTCCAGCCGGGCGGCCATGGATGCCGCGTCATTGTCCTGCGCGCTTGCCGCGGGCACCGCAAACGCCGCTGCGAGCAGCACGATCGTCGAGGAAAGGGAAAGAAGCTTCATGAAGTCACGCCATTACTGGGGGTTTGCGCCAGAGGTTGTGTCACCGGTCGGCGCACTGAGCGTGTCCGCCGTCACACTGGCCACATCGGGATGTTCACGCAGGCGCTGCGCCTCCGCCTCGCTCAACACCATCGAAAACACGGGAACCGACGAAAACGTGTCGTGCAGCACCGGCCCCGCGCACGCAGTTTCGTCCGTCCTGGTGCGATAGCCGTCCGGTCCGAACACGTCGTGCAGAATGGAATCCCGGACCTGGGCCAGCGATGCGCCCGGCGCCACCGCGACCTCGACGGCCATCATCTGCCGCGCAACGGTCATGCACTCGGTCCCGGTTGCTGTCGCCGCGGGCGCGCAGCCCGGTACGGCCATCACCGAGGCCGCCAGAGCTCCGGCGATGAAAGCCGGGACGACGCGCATCTTCCGCCTGCACCCGATCATCGCATACTCCAGCCGCCGGATTGAAAGGTCAGGATAATGCCACGCATCCACGAGGGTAAAGCCACGCGCGATCACAAAACAGCAGCCGGACGCCGAAGGCCGGGCATGGCAGCAAATCACGAAAGGGAAAGAATGGTGCCCGGGGGCGGATTCGAACCACCGACACGCGGATTTTCAATCCGCTGCTCTACCAACTGAGCTACCCGGGCGCCGGGCCGACCTGCGCGCCGGGGCGCGGTCGAGAGCGCGGTTTATAGGGGGCCGCGCCGGGCCTGTCCATGGGCGTTTTCAGCGGAATGTGCGTTGCGTGTCGCCCCCGACTCTCCCCCCTTCGACCTTGCCCGGCCCGGGGCCGGGCTCGGCCACTTCCCCCGCTCCGCAGGGGAAGCCTAACAAGGGCTCGCCCCGCTTGCGGGGGAGCTGTCCGCGTAGCGGACCGAGGGGGCGCTGCGTGAGCAGCGCCGAGCGCGTCAGCGCGCACGACTGCAAGACTATGCGTCACCGATCCTCTTCGGTGGGCGGGTTTTCCTCGGCCACATCGGCGGGCTCGCCGGGAATGGCGTAGCTGTCATTCATCCACTTGCCCAGATCCAGGTCGGCGCAGCGTTTCGAACAGAAGGGTTTGAAATCGGGATGGGCCGGCTTGCGGCAGATGGGACATTTCATGATGTCCTCCTCTGATTGGATCAGGCGCGGCTCACACGGACGGCATCGCGCGCCAGGCTTTCATTGCGGGCCAGCTCGAAGCGCGGACCGATGCGGTCGGCCAGCGCCGGGCGCCAGTCGATCGTGCCGGCTTCCAGCCAGTCGAAGACCTCCGGCGAGACCTCGAGGCGCTGCTTGCGGCTGCGGTCGGACATGGCTTCCGCCTGCAGGCGGCGCAAGGCCATCAGGGCACAGCTCTCCACGGACAGCCGTCCGTCGCCGTCGCACAGGATCTCGCGCAGGGAGCGGCCGCGCCGCTGGCGCGCCAGCTCGGCGACGCCGAACTGGGAGAGCGGGGCCACATCCACCTTGGCGCGGTCGCGCTTGAAGGCCCCGCGCAGCGCCTGCTCCACCGCCTTGCGGTCGGGCTGGGCACGCATGTGGACGAAATCGATGGCGATGATGCCGCCCAGGCCGCGCAGGCGGATCTGGCGGGCGGCCTCCTTGGCGGCGGAATTGTTGAGCGCCGCGGCCAGCTGGGCGGGAGAGCCAGTCCCCTTGCGGCCATCGGCGTCGATATCGACCGTGGTCATCGCCCGCGTCGTCTCGATATAGAGCGAACCGCCGCCGGGCACGGGCACTTGCGGATCGAGGGCGGCGTCGAATTCCGCCTCCAGATCGATATCACTCTCATCGGCCCAGACAGCCTCGGCCTCGCTGAAGGCCTTCACCAGGCGCTGGGCAAGAATCAGGGCCGGTTCGAGGCATTCCGGTGCCTCGCCGGGCTCGACCTCGACGGCGGCGAGATTGGGGCCCTTCTCGGCATAGGCTTCGCGCGCGACGCGCACGCCGATGGCCGCGCCCTCGTGCAGCCCCTTGGGCCGGCCGGACTTGCCGAAAGGCAGGAAGCCGTCCGGCCCCGTGCCCAGATCGACGAAGGCGGCATTGAGCGCGGGCTCGATACGGCGCACGCGGCCGCGATAGATCTCGCCCTCCACGGCGCGCTGTCCCATCTCGCTCCAGCGGTCGAGCCAGAGCTCGACCACGCGGCCATTCTCGACCACGGCGGCGCGGGTCTCGCCGATATTGTCTTCGACCAGGATGCGGCGGCTCATGCGTCTTGCCTTTCGCCCATGCGTTCGGTGACCGGATACCCCAGCCCGCCCAGAAGGTTGGCGGTCTCGTAGAGCGGCAGTCCCATCACGCCGGTATAGGATCCGATGAGATTGACCACGAAACACCCCGCCCGGCCCTGGATGCCGTATCCGCCGGCCTTGCCGTGCCATTCGCCCGAAGCGATATAGGCGTCGGTCTCGGCCCTGGAGAGGCGTTTGAACTTCACCCGCGTCTCCACCACGCGCGCCGCGAAAGCGCCGCCGGGACCGCTTGCGGCAATCCCTGTGAAGACACGGTGATTGCGCCCGGACAGAAGGTCCAGACAGCGCCGGGCCTCCGCCTCGTTCAGCGTCTTGGGCAGAACGCGCCGGCCCACGCCGACCACCGTGTCGGCCGCCAGAACGAAGGCCTCGCCCGCGGCCTGGACCATCGGATGCGCCTGCGCCTTTTCCTGGGCCAGGCGAAGCGCGAGCGGCCCCGGCAATTCGCCGGGGATCTCGTGCTCGTCGATATGGGTGGGTTCGACGGCGTCGGGTGTCAGGCCGACGCTGGCAAGCAGATCGAGGCGGCGCGGCGAGGCGCTGGCCAGGATCAGGGGCGGGTGCGGGCTCTGGGCCGTTGCAGCGGCATCCGTCATCGCGTCACCACGCCCTTACGCGGCTTACTTGAAGCGATAGGTGATACGGCCCTTGGTCAGGTCGTAGGGCGTCATCTCGACGAGCACCTTGTCGCCGGCGAGAACCCGGATCCGGTTCTTGCGCATCTTGCCCGCCGTGTGGGCAATGATCTCGTGATCATTCTCGAGCTTGACCCGGAAGGTCGCGTTCGGAAGCAGTTCCGTCACCTCGCCGGGAAACTCCAACAACTCTTCTTTCGCCATGCGGCTCCTCAATTCCTGGCCCGTTTTCCGGGCAAAACATATACGGGATAACCCCGACTCGCCGTGCGGCCGGCGCCCCGGAGCGCGCTATATAGTCCCTCCAATGGGGCAAAGTCGAGACGTCAGGCGCTTTTTAGACTGGCTTCCCATTCAGCGATGCGTGCGGCGATGGCGTCGCGGGTCTCGCGATAGGCCGCCAGGCGCATGTCGCGATTGCCGCCGGTCTCGCTGGGATCGGGGATCGGCCAGGCCTGGAACTCCGCTCCGGTGCGGGCCGCATAGTCGCGCGCCGTGCGCTCGGCCGCGGTCGACAGCGAGATCACGATATCCGCCGGCGGGTCGCCGACGCCGTTGAGCGCGATCGGCGAGAAATCCTCCAGATCGATCCCCTCCTCCAGCATGACGGAGACCATGAAGGGATCGGCGAAGGCCGCAGGGATCACGCCGCAGGAACGCGCCGAAGCCTCCTCGCCGAAGCGTTTGAGCCAGAGCGCCGCGCCCATCGGCGAGCGGATGGCGTTCCGTCCGCACACGAAGAGGACCGAGGGTGTCTTCATGAGGCAGCCCGCCGGTGCAGGGCGCAGATCAGGGTGAAAAGCCGGCGCGCCGTGTCGAAATCGACCTCGATCTTGCCGCTCAGGCGTTCGCGCAGCAGGGTCGAGCCCTCGTTGTGGACGCCGCGGCGGCCCATGTCGATCGCCTCGATCTGGGCCAGGGGCGCGTCCCGCACGGCCTCGTAATAGCTCTCGCAGATCAGGAAATAGTCCTTGATGATGCGGCGCAGCGGCCCCAGCGCGAAGACGAAGGCGCGCACCGGCGTGTCGTCCTCCTGGCGCACGTCGAAGACCAGACGGTCGTCCTCGATCGCCAGGCGCAGGGCGAAGGGCCCTTCCGCCTCGCCGGCGGGGCGGAAACTGTTGCCCTCCAGCAGGTCGGCGATCGCCACGCGCCGCTCATGGTCGGCATTGACGTCGCCGGGCCCCATGCTGGACGCGTCGAGATCGATCCGGACGATCCGGTCGGGCACCTCTGTCATCGTTCGCGGGCCCCTTCCTGCGGTCCGGTTTCCTCGGGCGAGGTCTCGTGCGCCGGACGGCCGGCGGCACGCCAGGGCGCCGTCAGGTCGGCCATCACCACATCGAGGCATTCGACATCAAGCCGCACCTCGCCGCCACCGGAAAATACCATCACCACTGCGCCGGACGCGTCCTCGCCGGGCTCGAAAACGATGGAGAGAAGATTGACCACGGCGTCGCGGGCGCCCTGGCGGATATTCTGCGAGCGGGCCGCCGTGACCTGGCCGACCTGCAGGCCGCAGCGCACACGCCGGTTACGCCGTCCGGCCTCCCACCGGAAACGGTTGAAGGCGACGGTGAACGTCTTCTTCCTGCGGGAGAATTCGAAATCGCCCAATTGCGCCACGGCATCCTGCAACGCCGCGGATATCGGTTCGAGATCCGCCGCGTCGAATGCCACCAGACGCAGCGGCCGGTCGTCTCGCTTCAAGGTCTCAGGACTCCGCCGGTTCAGCCTGCCGTTCGATCCGCGCGCCACAGCCCGACAGCTTCGCTTCCAGGCGCTCGAACCCGCGATCGAGGTGATAGACCCGATTGACCACGGTTTCACCCTCCGCTGCAAGTCCGGCAATGACGAGACTTACTGACGCACGCAGGTCCGTGGCCATCACGGGGGCGCCCTTCAGGCGCTCCACGCCGCGCACCACGGCCTCGTTTCCGTGCACCGTGATGTCGGCGCCCAGCCGGATGAGTTCCGGGGCGTGCATGAAGCGGTTCTCGAAAATCGTCTCGCGGATCACCGACGTGCCCTCGCCCAGCGACATCAGCGCCATGAATTGCGCCTGGGCATCGGTGGGAAAGCCCGGATAGGGCTGGGTCTCGATATCGACGCCCTTCACGCGGGCGCCGTTGCGCTCGATGCGCACGCCGTTCTCGACCGGCTTCACCGTCACACCCGCCTCGCCCATGGCATTCCACAGCGCCTTGTTGTGCGCCCACACGGCGCCGTCCAGCGTCACCTCGCCGCCGGCCGCGGCCACGGCCAGGGCGTAGGTCGCGGTCTCGATCCGGTCGCCGACCACGGCGTGGGTGATCCCGTCCAGCTTTTCGCGGCCCTGGATGCGGATGGTGGAGGTGCCCGCGCCCTCGACCTCGGCGCCCATCGCCGTCAGGCAGGCGGCCAGATCGCCAATCTCCGGTTCGCGCGCGGCGTTCTCGATCACGGTCTCGCCGCGGGCCAGGGCGGCCGCCAGCATGGTGTGCTCGGTCGCACCGACCGAGGCGAAGGGCAGGTCCACCTCGCCGCCGACCAGGCCGCCCTTCGGCGCCCGGGCTTCGACATAGCCTTCGGTCAGCGTGATCTCGGCCCCCAGCGTCTCCAGCGCCTTGAGATGAAGATCGACCGGGCGCGCGCCGATGGCGCAGCCGCCGGGCAGGGAGACGCGGGCCTGGCCCTCGCGCGCGACCAGCGGGCCGAGCACGTTGAAGGTGGCGCGCATCTTCCGCACCAGGTCGTAGGGCGCGAAAGTGTCGGAGATCTCCGCCGCATGCAGCTGCATCTGGGCGCCGGGCCCCTCCTCCACACGCACGCCCAGACGGGCCAGCAAATGCCCCATGAAACGCGAATCGGCCAGGCGCGGCATGTTGGTCAGGATCAGGGGCTCGTCGGTGAGCAGCGACGCCGCCATGAGCTTGAGCGCGGAATTCTTGGCGCCGCTGATGGCGATGCGGCCGTCCAGCCGTGTCCCGCCCTGGATGACGATACGGTCCATGCTTACTCCCCGATACCTGGTGTGCGGTGTTTGCGAGCGGGCATGCAGCCCGGCGAAGCGGGCGGCATTATGACCGGTTTCCGGGTTTTTCCGGGGCGGTTTGTGCAGTCGTTCCGTCGCCGGACGCAGCGTCGCTTTCGCGGCCGGCCGCCGGCTTCTTCGCCGCCGCCTTGCGGCGCCGGAGATTCGTGCGCAACGCCTCGGCGAGGCGCTCCTCGCGCGAGCCCGGTTCCGGCTTGCCGGCCTTGCGCGGCCGCGACGATCCGTCGTTTGAGGATGATGTGTTCATGCAATTGGTCATGTCGAACGCTGCAGATCGCGTCAAGACACTCTTGGCCTTGGCCCTGCCTTGGGTTATACGCCCGGCTCTCCGTCGCCAACAGGCGAACCGGTGCGCCGCTATAGCTCAGGGGTAGAGCGTTCCCTTGGTAAGGGAGAGGTCGAGTGTTCAAATCACTCTAGCGGCACCACCCTTCCCCCGGATTTAATCCGGGGTTCGGGTGGCAAGCCACCCGCAGCGCGCACCCCGGGCGAAGCGGTGCCCTCCGTAGCCTTGGCGTAGGAGGGCGATTGGCGGCACACGCCTCGCACCCTCACCTCCCCGCTGGACCTTCCCGACCCTCCTGACTAGTTTCCCGGCCGGAAACGGGGAATGGGACGTCTTCATGTTTCGATCGGATGTGTTTCGCGCGGCGGGTGCGCTCGCCCTTGCGCTGGCCGGCGCCGTCGCGCTGAGCGCCTGGGCGCCGGAATTGCGAGCGGCGGGACTGCTGCCGGAACTGGCGGAACGCCCGGAGCTCGTCTACACCGTGATCGACGTCACCGAGAGCGTGCGTGCGCGCCAGGCCTGCCCGCTGGACATGGCCGCCGCGCGGGACCGGATCGAGCACCAGCTTCACCGGCTGGGCGTGGCGCCGGTCTACAGCCCGATCGCGGAAGGGCCCGGCGTGCTGACCCATGAGATCGAGGCCGACGCGGAGCCCACCTCCTGCCGCTGGACGGTTACCGCCCGGCTGAACGGGCACGCCACCCCGCCGCGGCGCGATGGCCCCGGCGCCCCGCTGTCCAGCCTGGAAGCGGTCGCAACGGATGTCAGGCCCCTGCTGCCGGCCGCCGACGACATCTGAGACCGGGCCATACGGCGCCGCACGGTTTTCCCGGCGGTGCACGGACACTAAATTGGTGCTGCATCGGCGCAACCAACGAGGCTGGCCATGACCGCATTCTTCCCGGAGACCCCGCCGCGCGAGACCGGCCTGCTGAACGTCTCCGACGGGCACACGCTTCACTACGAACGGTGCGGCCGGCCGGACGGCGCGCCGCTGCTCTTCCTGCATGGCGGTCCGGGCTCCGGCGTGTCGGCGAAGAACCGCCGCATGTTCGATCCGGAGCGCTTCGACCTCGTCCTGTTCGACCAGCGCGGCAGCGGGCGCTCCACTCCGCACCTGTCGATCCAGGCCAACACGACCGGCCATCTCATCGAGGATATCGAGACCCTGCGCGAGCATCTGGGCCTCGAGCGCTGGATGGTGTTCGGCCCGTCCTGGGGCTCCACCCTCGCCCTGGCCTATGCCGAGGCCTTTCCCGAACGGGTAAGCGGCCTGGTGGTGGAGGGCATCTTCCTGGCCCAGCCCTCCGATCTGGCCTGGATGCACGGGCCGGACGGCGCCCGCAACGTCTTCCCGGATGCCTGGGCGGATTTCGCCGGACCGGCGCCCGAGGATGCGCGCCAATCGCCCGAAACCATGATGGAATGGTGTTTCGAACAGATGCAGGCGGAGATCGCCGCCGGCCTGCCCGAGCTGCGCCGGCTGGAGGCCGACGACATCACGCCGGAAGCGATGCGCGCCTCCACCCTCTATCGCTGGACGGAATACGAGGACCGGCTTTCCTATCTCGACAATCCGCCGGAAAACGTGCTGGCCGGGCTGAAGGCCCGCGGCGCGGAATTCGTCGCGGCGCATTCGCTGATCGAGGCGCACTATTTCCGCAATGCCTGCTTTCTCGAGCCGGACCAGCTGATCCGCGATGCCCGGCAATTGTCCAACACGCCGATGCATATCCTGCAATCGCGCTACGACATGGTCTGCCCGGCCAGCGCCGCCTTCCGCCTGGCCGCGGCCTGCCCCCATGCCGGTTTCGACCTGGTCACGGTGAACGGCCACGCAATGACCGAAACCACCCAGCCCGTGCTCAACAAGATCATGGACCGGATGGCGAAGGCTGCGACGTAGCCGAACCATCATCCTTCCCCTTGATGGGGAAGGATAGCTGCCGGTGCCATTGCCCAAGTCCTATGCCTCCGGCGCGCGCGGCGCCCAGGCGTGGATGGCGATCGCCACGGCGCCGCCGGTGAAACTCCCGCCGTTTGCCGTCAGCACCACGGGCGTATCGGAATAGAAGGCCGTCGGACCGATCACGCCGATATTGCTGGCGCCGGGCGAGATCCCCAGCGAACCGCCGAATTTCGAGGCTTCCCCGGCAATGCCGCAATCGAAGGACGTCGCGCCCGTGACCGCCTCCAGCGTCGTCACGGACACGCCGATCACGACGGACCGCGCCGGGATCGTCACGCTGCTGGCCACCGAGGCCCCGGCCAGGTCCGACAGCGTCTCCTCGATCAGCAGCGCATCGGTCGCGGCGCCGCTCTCTCCGGCGGTGAGAGTCGTAATAGCTTCGGCGGCAAGCCAGTTATGACGACTGCTATCGAACACCACGCTGCGCGACTCGTCGCGGACATAGACCTGCCAGCCGCCGGCCGGCGCGATCGCGGTCCAGAACCCGTCGCGCCAGATGGCCAGCGTGCCGGCCGCCATCTCCGACCAGTCGGCGCCGCTGGCGCCTTCCGGCACGATCCAGACATCGCCCTCGCCGGGCCCGGCGGGCTGGACGGCCAGGCTGCGGCTTTCCACGCAGGCCTGGGTCAGCGCGTCGAGCCGCAGAAGCGCCTCGTTGACGGTGATGTGCTTTTGCGCCTGCGCCGGCATGACCAGCGGCAGGGCGAGATTGGGTGTGGTGTCGCTCATCGCGCGGCTCTCCCTGGTGACAGGGCACGAGTGTGACGCCGTTTTTCCCCGCCGGGATTGGCGCAAACACTGTCCACGCGGCCGCCCGCCTCTTGACGCCCGCGTCGTGCGCGCCTTTTCTCCGCGCCAGAAGAACTAACCGCACGATTAAGGACATCCGCGCATGACCGACGATATCCGCGCCCTGGCCGGGGGATTTCCGGCCTTGAGCCCTCAGGACTGGCGGCCGCTGGCCGAAAAGGCGCTGCGCGGCGCGGATTTCGACGAGACGCTGTCGCGTACCACGGTGGACGGAATCGATCGCGGTCCGGTCTTCTTCGACCGGCCGGAAGGATCGCATGCCGTCGACGCGGCCCCGCGCGACATCCACCTGCCCTGGGGCATGCGCCAGACCCTGGTGGAAGCCACGCCGGAAGGCGCCAACGCGGCGGCCCTGGCCGATCTGATGGGCGGTGTGTCCGAGCTGGAACTGCGGCTCGACCCGGAAGGAGAGTTCGGCCTCAAGGCGAATGATGTCGACCTGATGGATGCCGCACTGAAAGGCGTCGACCTCACCCTGGCGCCCGTGCATCTGGACAGTCTGGGCGGACAGGGTCACCACGCCCATGTCTTCCTGACCCTGCTGGCGCGGCGGCGTGTGGATGGCGAGCAGATCCATGGCGGGCTGGGCATCGCCCCGGTCGAACGCGCCGCGCGCGAGGGCGTGGCGCTGGACGATCAGTGCTTTCCCAAGGCGATCGAGATCGCCGAACTAGCCCATGCCGCCTTCCCGAACCTGAAAATCTTCCGTGCCGAAGCGGCCCTGGCTTTCGAGGCCGGCGCCAGCGAGGTGCAGGAACTGGCCATGATGGCGGCCTCGGCCGCCACCTATATGCGCCTGGCCCTGAAGGCCGGTCTCGATGCCGACGCCGCCGCCCGCTCGATCGAGGCGCGTCTGGCGGCCGATGCCGACATCCATCTCACCATCGCCAAGCTGCGCGCCGCACGGCGCATCTTCGCGCGCATCGCGGAAAGTTTCGGCACGTCCGAAGATGCCCGCCGCCTCTCCCTGCACGCCACCACGGCCCACCGCATGCTGTCGGCCAGCGATCCGTGGACCAATCTCATCCGCAATGCCTGCGCGGGCTTTGCCGCGGCGGCCGGCGGCGCCGACGCCATCACCGTGCGCCCGCTGACCGAGGCGATCGGCCGGCCGACGCCCTTTGCCCGCCGCGTGGCGCGCAATCTTCACATCCTGCTCGCCGAGGAAAGCCATCTGGGCAAGGTGACCGATCCGGCCGCCGGCTCCTGGCTGCACGAAAGCCTCGCCGATGCGCTGGCGCAGAAGGCCTGGGCGCTGTTCCAGGAAATCGAGGGCAAGGGCGGGCTCGCCTCGGCGCTGTCTTCGGAATGGTTCCAGTCGGAAGTGGCCAAATCCCGCCGCGCCCATCTCAACCGCTACGAGACGGGTACGGACCAGATCCTGGGCGTGACGCAATATGTCGACCCGGATCCGCGCGGCGTGGAGACCGACGGCAGCTGGCCGGCGCACAAGGCCCCGCCCGGCGCCCTCGCCCCCACCCGTTTCGCCGCCCAGTTCGAAGAGGCCGCCCAATGACCCATCACACCGGCCCCGACTTCACGCAGATCGATCTCGGCGAAGCCCAGAGCCCCGGCGCGCGCCAAAGCGGCACTGGCGAACGCGAGCCCTGGAACACGGCCGAAGGCATCGCCGTGAAACCGCAATACCGCGCGGAGGACACCGACGGGATCGATTTCCTCGGCTCCGTGCCGGGCGCGGCGCCCTTCGTGCGCGGCCCCTACCCGACCATGTATCTCCAGCGCCCCTGGACGATCCGGCAATATGCCGGCTTCTCCACGGCCGAGGATTCCAACGCCTTCTACCGGCGCAATCTGGCCGCCGGCCAGAAGGGCCTCTCGGTCGCCTTCGACCTGGCCACCCACCGCGGCTATGACAGCGACCATCCGCGCGTGTCCGGCGATGTCGGCATGGCCGGCGTGGCGATCGATTCGATCTACGACACGCGCACCCTTTTCGACGGCATCCCGCTGGACGAGATGTCCGTGTCGATGACCATGAACGGCGCGGTGCTGCCGGTGATGGCGCTCTACATCGTGGCGGCCGAGGAACAGGGCGTCAGCCCGGACAAGCTCTCCGGGACGATCCAGAACGACATCCTCAAGGAGTTCATGGTCCGCAACACCTACATCTATCCGCCCCAGCCCTCGATGCGGATCATCTCGGACATTTTCGAGTACACCTCGACGCACATGCCGCGGTTCAACTCGATCTCGATCTCCGGCTATCACATGCAGGAGGCAGGCGCGCCGGCGGACCTGGAGCTGGCCTACACGATCGCGGACGGGCTGGAATACATCGCCACGGGCATCGAGGCGGGCCTGGATGTCGACGCCTTCGCGCCGCGCCTCTCCTTCTTCTTCGGCATCGGCATGAACACCTTCATGGAGATCGCCAAGCTGCGCGCCGCGCGCCTGCTCTGGGCGAAACTCGTCAAAGAGCGTTTCTCGCCGAAGTCCGACAAGTCGATCTGCCTGCGCACCCACTGCCAGACATCCGGCTGGTCGCTGGCCGCCCAGGACGTGTTCAACAATGTCGGCCGCACGGCGCTGGAAGCCGTGGCCGCCGTGGACGGGCACACCCAGTCGCTGCACACCAATGCGCTGGACGAGGCGCTGGCCCTGCCGACGGACTTCTCCGCCCGCATCGCGCGCAACACCCAGATCCTGCTGGCCGGCGAGGCCCATCTCACCGATGCGATCGATCCCTGGGGCGGCAGCCATTATGTAGAACGCCTGACCCACGACCTCGCCGCCAAGGCGCTGGACCATATCGCCGAGGTCGACGCGCTGGGCGGCATGGCCAAGGCCATCGAGGCCGGCATTCCCAAACTGCGCATCGAGGAAGCCGCCGCGCGCACCCAGGCGCTGATCGACTCGGGCCGCCAGACCATCACGGGCGTCAACAAGTTCCGCCTCGATGAGGAAGAGGACGTGCCGGTGCTCAAGGTGGACAATTACATGGTCCGCAAGCAGCAGATCGAGAAGCTGGAACGCCTGCGCGCCGAGCGCGACCCGGCCGCCGTGGAGGCCGCGCTGGACGCCCTGGCCCGCGGTGCGGAAACCGGCGAAGGCAATCTGCTGGCCCTCTCTGTCGATGCGGCCCGGGCCAAGGCCACCGTCGGCGAGATTTCCGACGCCATGGAGCGCGCCTTCAACCGCCATGTCGCCAAGATCAAGGGCGTCACCGGCGTCTACGGGGCCGCGGCCGGCGAGGACGACAAGGTCAAGCGCGCCACGGCCCTGGCCGAAGCCTTTGCCAAACGCCACGGCAAGAAGCCGAAAATCCTCATCGCCAAGCTGGGCCAGGACGGTCACGATCGCGGCCAGAAAGTCGTCGCCTCGGCCTATACCGATCTGGGCTGGGACGTGGTGATCGGCCCGCTCTTCCAGACGCCGGAAGAGGCCGCCGAACTGGCCGCGTCGGAAGATGTCGACGCCGCCGCCGCCTCCTCCCTGGCCGCTGGCCACCTCACCCTGGTGCCCGAACTGCGCGACGCCCTGCGCGACAAGGGCCGCGAGGACATTCTCGTCATCGTCGGCGGTGTCATCCCGCCCGACGACGAACCCGTGCTGCGCCAGATGGGCGCCGCCGCCGTCTTCCCGCCCGGCACGGTGATCGCCGACAGCGCCGTGGTCATGCTGGAACGCATGGGGATGGAAGAGGAAGAGGCGTAGGGCTTCCCCTGCGAAGCGGGGGAAGTGCCGAGCGCAGTGAGGCGATGGGGGTCAGTGCGCGCTACGCGCTCTGCGCTGCTTGCGCAGCGCCCCCGTAAACGGGGCGAGCCCTGATTGTCCTCAGATCACCAGCCCGTGCAGGGCCAGCCAGGCGAAGCCGAAATAGAGCGCGGAGAGCATGACCGTCATGGCCACGCCGGTGAGGAAATAGGGTTTCAGGGTCGGCCAGGAGATGCCGCGGGCGATGCTGGAGACCTCGTTGGCGATGTCCTCGACCAGCTTGTCGCGCTTTTCCCCGGCCAGGGCGAGCAGCAGGTCCTCGTGCCAGAGCTGGGGCTGCTGGGAGCTTTCCGCGAGCACTTCGTCGAAAGTCTGGGCAGCGATGATCTCGGCCACGGTAAACCGCGGCCGCCAGCCATTCTTGCGCAGCTCGCGCACCGCAAAGCTCAGCGTGGGCCAGGAGACATAGACGTCGCGGGCCACGAAAGCCGTGATCAGGGCGAGCAGCATGGCGCCGTAGAGCCAGCCCGGCAGCACGCCCAGCCGCTCCAGCGCGACCACGCCGAGCAGCATGCCCGCCTTCACCAGGAGGGCGATGGAAAAGCGCCGCAGATGGTCGATGACGAATTCGCGCGCCTGGGTGCGGATGCGCTGACGCACTTCCGCGCCGGCCCGCTCCACGAGGGCCGCCTTCTTCCTCTGCACCTGGTCGGCCAGCAGCTTGCGCCCGATGACGACGCCACCGGACACGGCCGACACGACCAGGGTCGCTATCCTGAGCACGCTCATTCTTCCAACCGGCCCTGCCAGTTCTCCCAAACCCGATCGCCGCGACCCTGCCGCCCGAAGGCGGCAACATCACGGCGCCGGTCAAAGGGTAGATAGAAGGCCTGACCGCTCAGAGCAAACCGGTCAGGACGCGCTGGACGCCGCGCGTGGCGTTCTGGGGATCCTTCGCCACGACGTAGCCGGCGGCCAGCGCCAGGGTGACGGCGCTCAGCGGGTGCTTCTTCACGATATGCTCGACCGTGTCGAAGGGCAGGTCGGCCAGGGCCTCCGCCGCGAAGGATTCGGCCTGGTCCGCCTCGGCTTCCGCCGGCTTGTAGGGCAGCAGGAAGAAATAGAGGCAGATGCAGGCCAGCGCGATGAAGATCGCCCCGACGCTTACCGTCGCCCAGGCGAGCCCGAGGACGGGCGTCAGCACGACGACCAGGGCATAGGCCATGGACATCGCACCGGCGAACCCGAACAGGGCGCCGCCTGCAGCGGCCAGCAGTCTCAGCTTGGCCTTTTCCATGACGGATTACCGGCGCGAGGACACGTAGGACAGCAGCGCGCCGACGCCCATCGCGATCCCGACAGCGGCGAGCGGGTTCTCGCGCACCTTGTCCTCGACGGTCGTGCGCGCCTCGTCGACGCTCTTCTGGGCGCTCTCGGACCATTCCTTGGAGCGCTCCAGGCCCTCGCGGGATTTCGCGGAGGCGTAGGCGCCGCTGTCTGAGAGCAGCTTGGACAGGTCGCCCCGCAGTGCCTTCAGGTCGTTGCGCAGCTCGTCGATGTCCGAATCGACGTTCTTGGCAGCGGATTGTGCATTGCCATTCGCTGTTGCGGCTTTCGCTTCAGTCTTGCTCGGCATGTCCCATGCTCCTTCGGCTGCTTTGTGATCGGGTATGGCGAAACAACACGTGGCGGGCGGATTGGTTCCATCATTCCGCGCATACCGGCAGCACGCGCACCGGCGGTCGAGCGGTCCGGAACGATCGGCAGGAACCGGCAGCGGACCGGCGCGTTGATCCTGTACCGGGCCATTCCGGCGCCGGTATCGAGACGGGGAGTTCCTCATGTCCGCCCGCAAGCTGATGCAGACCGTCGCCAGGACGACCACGCGTGTGGCCGGCTACGGGCTGATCGGCGTCGGCGGTGTGCTGGCGATCTCGCCCGTGCCGACAGGCGCCATCCTGATGGGTGTCGGCGCGGCCTTCCTGATCCCCACGGACCGGCATTTCCGCGGCTGGCTGCGCCAGCGCCGCAAGCGCTGGAACTGGCTCGACGACGGGCTGGACAATATCGGCAAGCGCACGCCGGGCCGTTTCGGCCGCTATCTCAGGCGCTAGATCCGGTGCCAGCCGGGCGCCCTGGCGCGCCGTTCATCGCCGTGTCAGCTCGCCTGTGTCATGATCGGCCCTCCCAACCCGCGAGGACACACATGCGCGCCCTGCTTTCCATTCTCGCCCTCAGCGTCCTGGCCGCCTGCGCCAGCGCGCCCACCCGCTACACCCCCGCCCAGGGCGGCGAGCGCGGCTTTTCCGAAATGCGGATCGAACAGGACCGCTACCGTATCGAGTTCGCCGCCGGCAGCGATGCCAGCTTCCAGCTGGCCGAGGACTATGCCCTGCGCCGCGCGGCCGAGGTGACGTTGCGCGAGGGCGGCGACTGGTTCCTGGTCGTGACCCGCGCACGCGAAGGCAATGACCGCAACCCGGTCGGCGTGGGCGGCACGGTCGGCCAGAGCTGGGGGTCCGGCGGTTTCCGCGCCTCCGGCGTGGGCGTCGGCCTGCGCTTCGACGGCAATGCCGGGGAGAAGGCGGTGATGCTCGAAATCCTGGTCCGCACGGGCGAAACCCCGCCGGAACCGCAGGCCTACAATGCCCGCGCCGTGCTGGAGCATGCGCCGGAGTAGACGGCTGACCGCCTGCCTACTCGGCCGGCAGGCCCAGCTCGCGCTGCTTTTTCTTGCTGAGCCCCGCGGCGACGATCGCGTGCGATCGGGCGATATAGGCCTTCAGGTCGGGATCCGGCAGGCCGGGATCGTCATAATGCTGGATCCAGCTCATCCCGCGCGAAGCGAGATAGGGCGCCGGGCGGAGACCGGGCTGTTCCCGGAGGATCTCGAAGGAGAGCGGGGTCACCTTGAAGGTGATCCCGGGATGCTCGCGCAGGCCCCATCCGCCGATGGCGAAGACCTTGCCGCCCACCTTCCAGACATTGGCATCGCCCCATTGCACCACGTGTGTGGTGGCCGTCAGGCCGGCGCAATAGGCGTTGAATTCGTCCTCGGTCACGGGGTCGGGCCCGGGTTCGGGGCCGGGGTCGAAACCAGGTTCGGGCCCGGCATCAGCCGGCGATCGCCTTGGCCTGTTCGACCCACTTGTCGCGCGCGATCCGTCCGCGGCCATTGATGCGCTCGTCCCAGGCCTCCGCCTCGCTCTCGCCCCAGGCCGCGATCTGGGCGATCGTGGTGACGCCGCCGGCCTTGAGGGCCGCCTCGGCCTTGGGGCCCAGCCCCTTGATGCGGGTGAGATCGTCACCGCCGCTTGCGGCGGGCTTGGCAGCCGCCTTCGGCCTGGCCGCGGCTTTCGGCTTCGCGGCCGGCTTGGAGGCAGGTTTGGACGCGGGCTTCGAGGTGGTGGCCGGGGATTTCGGCGCACTCTCGGCCTTGGCCGCCGGTTTCGGACTGGAAGCGGCCTTCGGCTTGGCCGCAGGCTTGGGCTCGGCGCCGGTCTTCTGCGACGCCGCGCCGCCACCGCTCGCCGCGCCGGCATCCGGTTCCGGCGGCGCCGGCGTGGCCGGCGCGACCTGGGGCGCGGCTTCGGCCGTCGGCGCGCTGCGGCTGGAGGCCTCGCCCAGCCGGCGGGCCAGGTTCTCGTTCTCCTCGCGCAGGCGCTTGTTGTCGCCGATCGCCTTGTCGGCCTCGGCGCTGCGCGCATCGCCGCTCCAGACCAGATAGCCGACCAGCAGCCCCAGCCCGAAGAAGATCACGAGCAGAACGCCCATTTGCCAGATCAGCCAGAACATGCCTCAGTCCTCGTCAGTGGAGATGTTGAAACCAATCGCCGCGTCCTGGTCCTGGACCAGTTCCACGACGACACGTGCATCCTCGCCCTCGCCGGCATCGACCAGACGGGCGACCTCGGCCACCCGGGCCTCGTCGAGCCCGGCCTGGAGCGCCTCGCGCAGCACGCCGACGGTCAGCACGGCATCCTCCGGGCAGGCGGAAAAGGCGCGCGACACGCGGCGCAGCGCCACCACGGTCAGCGGGCTGGGCGCGGCGCCTTCGCGGTCGAAGCGCAGCGTCTCGGTGCCCTGGGCGGCGCGGATCACCACGGCGCAGGCGTCGATATCCTCGACGTGGCTGACCGTGGGCGCGCCGGCGGGCATCACGATCCAGGCGGCGCGATAGGGATCGGGCATGGAGGACAGGGCCGAGGCCACCGACTGGGCGACCTGCGGATTGGCGGCCTCGCCGACCAGCGCCCCGATTTGCGACTGCAGCACGACGGCACCGCGGTCGAGGCGCGCGAGCTGGCCCAGCAGCCGCTGGGCCGACGCCTCCCAGTCCGGCGCGGAACCGCCGCCGGGCACCAGGGTCAGGTCGGTATCGGCACCGTTGGGAAAGGTGGTGGCGGCATACTGGGCGATGGCGGCGCGCGCGCCCGCATCGGTCGCATCGCCCCGGATCAGGACCCGGCCATTGACCGCCATGTCGGCGCGAAAGACGAAGCCGCGCTGCAGGCGGGCCTCGACGGTTTCGTCGGTCACGGCGGTCACGCCGCCGGCCACGCGCCCGCCCGACCAGGTCGAGGCGGCCACGGTGGACAGCGCGTCGGCCCGCACGGTGTCGTTCGGCGCGGCGCCGCTGACGACGGCGCGCTGGCCGTCGAATCGCACGCTGGCCCAGTCATGCCCGCGCAGGCTGAGCGCCCGCTCGGCATTGGCCACAAGCCGGGCCTCCATGGCACCCACGGAAAACGGGCCGACACTGATCAGCAAGGCGGCCAAGGCGGCCAGACCGGCAACCGAACCCGCCAGGATGCGGCGTTGTCGCGATGTCGTGGCGAAAGTCGTCATAGCGTAGAAAAAACCGTCCCGAGCATCATTCAACCGACGGATATCGGCGGTTTGAGGGCAAGTCCTTCCCGGAATTACCATTAAAAATTCGGCATCTCCAGAGGGCAAACCCAAGATTGGGCGCCATCATGCCGCAATGCAAAAAAGAAGAGGGCCGGAGCGGTGGCCCCGGCCCTCTCCCGATCGGTGGTGTCCCGGAGCCTAGCGGCGCATGCGCAGCGTCACGCCATAGGTGCGCGGACGGCCCAGGAAGGCATTGAAGGAACCGGACTGGAACGGCGCATCATAGCCGACCTGGATATAGTCCTCGTCGGTGATGTTCTGGCTCCACAGTTCCAGGTTCCAGCTGTCATCCATCGAACCGATACCGACACGGGCGTTGAAGATGGCGTAGCCGTCCTGAATCTTTTCCGGATCCAGGTCGGAACCGGTGTTCTGCTCGGACATCCAGCGGCCGTCCAGGTGGGCCAGCCAGCCCAGACCGTTCTCGAACGTGCCTTCATAGGTGATGGCGCCCGAGGCGTACCATTCCGGAGCCAGCGAGAAGTTCTCGCCCGACAGACGGTCCACGTCCGCCGTGCCGGTGGCCGGGAACTCGTCATAGGTGGCGTCGGCATAGGTGACACCGCCCTGGATGGTCAGGCCGTCGATCTCGCGCGGCAGCCACAGCAGTTCCATCTCGGCACCCTGCGTCGAGGCGCCCGGGATGGACGTCACGAAGAAGCCGATGCCGTTGAAGGTGTTGAGCTGGTAGCTCTCGAAGTCCGAGTAGAAGAGGTAGAAGTTGGCCAGGACACTGTCATTGGCCCACTCGGTCTTGATACCCAGTTCGAAACTGTCGACGAGCTCGGGATCGAAGGTGGCCGGATAGCTTTCCGGATCCGACAGCACCGAGGTGAAGTCGACGGCTTCGCTGCCCGCCTGGGTGAAGCGGTCCAGGTTGAAACCGCCGGCCTTGTAGCCGCGCGAATACGTGCCGTACATCAGCAGGTCTTCGTTGAAGCGGTGAGACAGCGAGAGCAGGCCCGTCATCTCTTCTTCCTCGAGCGACTGGGTGTGGTCGATCATGGAATAGACGTCGCGGCTCTGCGGCAGGCAGGAGAAGGTGCCGAACTGGGCCAGGGTCGCGGCCGGCAGCCCGGTCGCGCCGGACAGCACGCCGAGGAAAGCCTGGTTGGCCGGCGAGGAGAAGTCGAGCGCGGGACCGAAGGCGTGTTCCCAGACTTCGCAGGCCGGGCTCGTGCTGTCGCTCCAGTCGAAGACCGCGGTCTTTTCCGTGGAGGTGTAGCGCAGGCCGAAGGTCAGGTCCGTCGCGTCCGTCAGATGCCACGTATTGTGGGTGAAGAAGGACAGCGCCTCGGTCTGCTGGTCATACATGTCGCCGTCCGGGTTCCAGGCACCGGCCGGAATGGCCGCGCCCGGCGCCAGACCGGTGAAGCCCGGCATCGGATTGCCGACGGCCGCCGACACGGCGCCCACGGCATTGGCCAGATCGGCCACCGTCGTCGTCGACGCGCCGTTCGAGGCGAGCAGCGACAGGAAGGGCTCGAAATGCGGGCCGACCACGATGCTGTCGCGGCGTACCAGCGTCTCGTCGGAGAAGTAGGTGCCGACCATCCAGTCGAAATTCTCCGTCGCGCCGGAAAGCCGGGCTTCGAAGGTCGTCATGTCGATATCGACCGTATTGTCTTCCGGCAGACGGATGACGGCGTCGATACCGGTGAAGTCGACGTCCTGGCCACTCATGATGCCGAAGGAACGATCCGACGCGATGACCGTCAGGTCGAAATTGTCGAAGGCCCAGTTCAGCTCGCCGGAGAAACCGTAATCCTCGATCTCCTGGACCGTGGTGCGGTTGGCCTGCACGACACGGCTGAAGGGGTCTTCCTGACCCGGCATCGGGCGGCCGCCCGGCACCAGGGCGTTGATGATCGGCGCGGTCGGGCCGGACACGATCGCGGCACCGACGCAGCAATCCTCGTCACGCTCGGTATAGTCGGCGCTCAGCAGCAGGTTCACGTCGTCGGTGATGTCGAACAGGACCTGGCCGTTGACGGTGTAGAAATCCTGGTTGGCGTCTTCCGTCTCGTTGCGCGGACCGCCGAAGGTCTCGACCGACTGGAAGCCGTCGCGCTGGCGGCGGGCGGCATAGAGGCGCGCCGCGACATTGTCGGACAGGCCGCCGGTCACACCACCGGACACGCCCCAGCCGTCGGCACCGCCGCCGGATACGGTCGCTTCGGCATGGGCACCGAACTCGTACTCCGGACGCTTGGTGACGACATTGATGATGCCGGCCGTGGTGTTGGCGCCGAACAGCGTGCCCTGCGGGCCGCGCAGCACTTCGATGCGCTCGATTTCGCCGAGATCGCCGAAGCCGACGCCGTTACGCGCGCGCGGCACGCCATTGATGACGACGCCGACGGAGGATTCCAGGCCGGGGTTGTCGCCGACGGTACCGATGCCGCGGATACGGGCGGTCGTCTGGAATTCGTTGGACGTCGAGGTGACGTTGAGGCCCGGCGCGATGACCGCCAGGTCCTTCAGGTCCTGGACGCCGGCATTGGTGAGGAGTTCCTCGTTGTAGGCGGTAACGGCAACCGGAACGTCCTGGATACCCTCTTCGCGTTTCTGGGCCGTGACGGTGATGACGTCGACGGTGCGGTCCTGGCTCTGAGCCGCAGCGTGACCGGCCGTAAGGGCCGCAGCCGACGCAGCAGCGAGCAGAATCGTGCGCTTGGTGAATGACATGCTTTAACTACCTCCCGTTTTCAGGCGGTCATTGCCGCCTTTTGTATTGAACGCGGACGAGCCGACGCCGTCCGGTTCTTCTCCGAACATCCCTCGATATACCGGGTCGGGCAAAACTGAAAAGCCGGTATGTCCGTCTGCGTTGGCCAAGGGGGCCCAAACGGCCCGATTTCCACCGCGTTGTTGCATGTCTGTCACATCACAACCCGCAGCACACCCATTGCTGAGCCCCGGCGGGCAGGCTTAGATGGCCTGCAAGGGATGGAGGTCGAACCGTGATCAAGACAGTGAGTTGTGCCGTGGCCTTGCTGGCCGTGTCCGTTGCCGCCCGGGGTCAGGAGGCCGCGCGCCTGTCGCCCGACGACATTTTCCGGCTGGAAGCCGCGGCGGAGCCGCGCATCTCGCCGGACGGCGCAACGGTCGCCTATGTCCGCCGCAGCAACGATGTCACGACAGACCGCACGCGCAGCTCGATCTGGCTGGTCGACAGCGAAGGCGGCCATCATCGCCGGCTGGTCGAGACCGAGGGCACGACGGGCAGTCCGCGCTGGTCGCCGGACGGTTCGCAACTGGCCTTCGTGATGACCGGCGAGGACGACAGTTCGACCGTGCAGATCCTCACCCTCGCCAGCGGCGAACGCCGCGAGGTTGCCACGCTGACGACCGGCCAGTCCGGCCTGGCCTGGTCGCCGGACGGCTCGCACCTGGCCTGGGCCGCCTTCCAGCCGGGAACGGGATTGTCGCCGGCAAACCTGCCCGAACACGACGAGGACGCGGACTGGGCCGCCGCGGCCCGGATCGAGGAACGCCTGAGCTTCCGCTTCGACGGCGCCGGCGAGATTCCCGTGGGCCGCCAGCAGCTCTTCGTGCTCGACCTGGCCGAAGGCGGCGAACCGCGCCAGCTGACGGACGACGAAGCCGGGGCCGGCGGCGATTTCGCCTGGTCGGCCGACGGGCAGAGCCTTGTCTTCGCCGCCGACCGGCGCGAGAACCGCGGCACGCTGGCTCCGGACAGCGAGCTGCACCGGGTGAACCTGGCCGACGGCACGATCGAAACGCTGACCGACCGCACCGGGCCGGACACCGCGCCGCGCCCCTCGCCCGACGGCACGCAACTGGCCTGGCTTGGCTATGACGACCACCGGATGGGCTATCACAATGTCGAGCTCTACGTCGCCGGTCCGGACGGAACCGAGCCGCGTTCAGTGACGGCAGAGCTCGACCGGTCGGTCTCGGCGCCGCAATGGAGCGCCGACGGCCGCATGATCTACTTCCTGTACGATGATTCCGGCCAGACCCGTCTTGCGCGGACCAATCTCGAAGGCCATATCGAGATCGGTCTCGACAACCTCACCCCGCCGACCTTCGGCCGACCCTATACCGGCGGTAGTTTCTCGGTGTCGACGAACGGGAGCGTGGCCGCAACAGTTGGGTCATCCGTAAGGCCCCCGGAAGTCACTCTTATGACACCGCTAGGCGACACGAGCGTACTCACTTCGCTCAACGAAGATGTCCTCGCGGAGATCGATCTCACCCCGGCCGAGGAGATCCACTGGGCCTCGCCGCATGACGGTCTCGATATCGAGGGCTGGGTGCTCTACCCGCCCGGTTTCGACCCGTCGCGCAAATGGCCGATGATCCTGGAAATCCATGGTGGCCCCTTCTCCGCCTACGGGCCGGTCTTCTCGGCCGAGCTGCGGCTGATGGCGGCGGCAGGCTATGTCGTCGTCTACACCAATCCGCGCGGCTCAACGAGCTATGGCTACGACTTCGCCAACCTGATCCACCACGACTATCCCGGCAACGATTACGACGATCTGATGGGCGCGGTGGACCACATGATCGGCCGCGGCTTCATCGACGAGGACCGGCTCTTCGTGACCGGCGGGTCCGGCGGCGGCGTGCTGACCGCCTGGATCGTCGGCAATACCGACCGTTTCGCAGCGGCCGCCGTCGTGAAGCCGGTGATCAACTGGACGAGCTTCGTGCTCTATTCCGACCTGCCGCAATTCTTCTATCGCTACTGGTTCGCCAGCGCGCCCTGGGAGGATCCGGACGAATACTGGCGCCGCTCGCCGCTTTCCCTGGTGGGCAATGTCACCACGCCGACCATGATGATGGTGGGCGGGGCCGACCTGCGCACGCCGCGCGCGGAGACCGAGCAATACTATTCCGCCCTCCACCTCAACGGCGTGCCGACCCGGCTGGTGGTGATCCCGGATTCCTATCACGGCATCTCGAACTCCCGCCCCAGCCGCCTTCTCACCAAGGTCGCGGAAATCCTGCGCTGGTTCGAGGCCTACGACCCGGCGAACGACAATGGCAGTGCGGCCGACGCGAGCGAGGCCGCGGGGGAATAGCGCCTAAGCCTCCGCGCTGGGCCGGGCGGCGACGGCGGCGCGCCATTGCGCCAGATGGGTCAGCGTGTCGGCGGGCTTCAGCTTGATCCAGCCGGCGAAGTCGACGAAGACGAAGGCCGCGATATCGGCCGCGCTGAACCGGTCGCCGGCCAGGTAGGGCGCCTCGGCCAACCGCGCGTCCAGCACCTGGAAGAAAGCCTCGGCGCGGGCCCGGCCGCGCTCGACGAGTTCGGGCACCTGGGCATAGCGCTCCGGCCCGGTGATCGAGGAATCCTTGAAGAATTCCGAGCGGTTTCGCAGCGCCTCGGCGACGCCCATCAGGCCCTCGCCCTCCACGCGGGCCGTCCACTCCGCCACCAGCGCCTTTTCCACCGGACCCGTGCCCAGAAGCGGCGGATCGGGGAAGCATTCCTCCAGATAGCGGGCGATGGAGACATTGTCGCAAAGCACGGTGCCGTCATCGAGCACGAGCGCCGGCACGGTGCAGCGCGGATTGACCGCGCGGTAGGCCGGGTCGAACTGGGCCTTCTCGCCCAGATCGACCTGTTCGGTGTCGATCTCGATGCCCTTCTCGGCCATGAAGATGCGAGCGCGGCGCGGGCTGGGCGCGGGCTTGTAGTCGTAGAATTTCATGTCGGTCTTCCTAGGCGAATTCAGGGGGGCGTTCGGCGGCCGCGCCGAGCCGGCGCTCGATCTCGCGGCCCAGGGCGAGCATCCGCCCTTCCTCGAAGAGCGGCGCCCACAGGCTGGTGGTCTGGGGCACGCGGAAACGCGTCTCCGCCCCCTCCTGCGGACCGCCGAATATGGTCCGCGAGGCCTGTTCGGAAAAGCCCGAACGGACCGCCAGCTGGGGATGGCCGGTATAGTTGGTGACCAGCAGCATGGCGTCGGCGAAGTTCGGTCCGATCACCGCATCCAGCCCCTGGAAGGCGGCGGCCGCCTCCTCCATCACCTGGCGGCGGAAACGGTCGATATTGATATAGTCCACGGCCGAGATGAAGCGCGCGCGGCGCCAGGTATTCGGCCAGGCCTCCGGGTCCTGCCAGACCAGCGTGTCGTCCTCACCGCCCAAGGTGAGATGCTCGAAGGCCGCTGCCGATTCCGCCTCGACCGTGGCCAGAAGCGCATCATAGGGGCGGTCCGGCAGGGAGAATTCCACCAGTTCCACACCGGCGGCGCGGGCGGCCTCCAGGGTGGCCCGGTCGGCATCCGTACCGTTCTCGAACCAGGCCGGATTCCAGCCCACGCGCATGCCGCGCACATCGGCGCCGGTATCGGCCTCGAAGCCCATGTCGAGCGAGCCGGGATCCATCGGATCGTGGCCGTTGATGACGGACAGGACGAGCCCCGTGTCCTCCACCGAACGGGCGATCGGGCCGATCTTGTCGAGCGACCAGCACAGCGCCATGGCGCCGGTGCGCGGCACCCGGCCGAAGCTGGGCCGCAGCCCGGTCGCCCCGCACCGGTTGGAGGGCGAGACGATGGAGCCCAGCGTCTCCGTGCCGATGCCGAAAGCCACCAGGCCCGCCGCCGTCGCCGAGGCCGAACCGGCGCTGGAACCGGAGGAGCCCTCTTGCGGATTCCAGGGATTGCGCGTCTGGCCGCCGAACCAGCGGTCGCCATAGGCGATGGCCCCGTTCGTGGTCTTGCCGAGCAGGACGGCGCCCGCCTCGCGCAGCATGACGGCGATACGGGCATCGCGCTCGGCGACGCGCTCGCGCCAGGGCGTGGCGCCCCAGGTCGCCGCGACGCCGGCCACGTCGATAATGTCCTTCATGCCGTAGGGAATGCCGTGCAGCGGCCCCAGCAACCGGCCCTCCGCCAACGCCCGGTCGCAATGATCGGCCTGGGCCCGGGCAATCTCCGGCGTCACGGTGACGAAGGCGTTGAGACGGCCGTTATGGCGGGCGATCCGGTCGAGATAGATCTCGGTCAGGCGGCGCGCGGACAGGGCGCCGGAGCGGATCCATTCGGCCTGTTTCCACACCGGCGCGAAGGCGATGTCGGCGTCCTCGCCCGGCAGCGCGCCGGCCGGCGTCCCCGACAGGCGTACGCCGGCCGGCTGCGGCCGGTAGGCGGTGCCGGGCAGGCGCGGATCGAACATGCAGGCGGGCGCCAGCGTGTTCGGTTTCTCCACGGCGCGCTGCTGGGCGGTGCGGGCGATCCACTCGTCGATCTCGATCACCGCCTGGGCGCGTTCGGCCTCGGTATAGCGCACGTCGAACAGGGTTTCCGCGCAGCTCAGCGTATCCGGCGAAACCGCCTGCTCCGCCACGTCCGCGGCAGCGGGCGCCTCGGTCTGGCGCGCGAAGGCCGGTACCGCCGTTCCCGCGGCGACGGCGGCCACCGCACCGCCCTTGAGCAGGTCCCGGCGTGTCGAGACGTGTCGGGTCATCCCCTCCCCTCCATTTGGTTTTGTGTCCGCGAGCGTGGTCCCTAAGTGCCCGGAATTCAATAGAGAGGCGACCGCGCCGGAGCTTTTCACCCACAAATTGCCGCATTCCGCCCCATTTGCATTCACAATTCATCGTTAACCATGATCCAAACGCCAATGTGGCGTGAGGCATCCGGGGGGAAAGCCATGCCCTTAGACCAGATGGAACCAACCGTGCTCGACCGGACCGATTTCGGCAGCTCCCAGGACTATTCGACCGAAGCGTCGGAGCTGCGCAACACCCATGCACCGGCCGCGATGATCCAGCTCTCGCGGGCCCGGGCCATTGCCCGTGCGCGCCACGAAGACCTTCTGAAATTCCGCCGCACCTGGGGTGGGGCCGTCGAGGATCCCGCCGAGAGCGAGGAGGATGTCGAAGGCAAGGCGCCGGCGAACCGCCAGGCGGTCAAGCCGATCGACCGGGCCGCGGTCTATCCGAAATCCCACATCCTGCACTTTTCCGTGCTGGCCACGCTGGTTCTCTTCGAGGGCCTGGCCAATGCCTATTTCTTCTCCAAGGGCTCGGACCTGGGCCTGCTGGGCGGGTGGCTGCAGGCCATCACCGTGTCCTTCACCAATGTGATCGCCGCCTTCTTCCTGGTCGGCTTCATCGGCCTGCGCCACATGTCCAACCGCAACAAGCCGATCATCGCGGCCCTGGCCGCGGCCGGCGTCGGCGCCGCAATCGCCGCGCTGGGCCTCCTGAACCTGACCGCCGCGCACTATCGCGATCTGCTCGAACTGAACGCGGCCACGCTCGCCCTGGGCGGTGCGGAGACCACGGGCACCGTGCTCACGCCGGTGCTGGAGGCGCGCGCCAACCCGTTCAACCTGCAGACCCTGGAAGCCCTGCTGCTCTTCATCCTCGGCTCCACCTTCGCGGTGATCGCCGCCTACAAGGGCCGCACCTTCGACGATGCCATTCCAGGCTATGGCGGTGTCACGCGCCGCCTGGACGACGCTTCGCGCGATCTGGAAAAGGCGCTGGAGACCGGCTGGAAGGACGCCAAGAAACTCTCCGGCCCGGAGCTGGAGGAACTGGTCGAGGCCAAGGCCCTGCTTGACGAAATCTGTCAGGATCTGGCCGGACCGGGCCACCGGCGCTAAGACTGGAACGCCGGCGCGGGGCTGCGCCGGCGCCAGCGACGGGAGGGGGCATGTCCGGACGCGACCTTATCGGGCTTTTCAATCTGGTCATCATCGCCGGCGTGCTGGGCGCGATCAGCTATGCGGCCTTCGTGCTGAAACCCGCCGAATACGACAGCCAGACCCTGTGCCTGGCCGACAGCACGCCCCCGCACAGCGTGGTCGTGATCGACAAGACCGACCTGTATTCCTCCGCCCAGGCCGACGCGATCGGCGATCTGATCCTGCGGGCCCGCGACAATCTCGCCGTGGGCGAACGCTTCTCGCTCTACGAGCTCAACGAGAGCGGCGAGCTGCGCAATACCAACCGCTTCTCCCTGTGCAATCCGGGCGCGGGCGAGCAGGTCAATCCGCTCTACCGCAATCCCGAACGCGTCCAGGCGCGCTATAACGCGCTGTTCGCGGAACCGCTGGACCGGGCGCTGGCCGATCTCGTCACGCCCAAGGACGCACCCTCCAGCCCGATCATCGAGGCCCTCGCCCGGCTCGGCCAGGACCCCAGTTTCGACCGCACCGTGCCGCGCCGCCGCATCGTGCTGGTCTCGGACATGCTGCAGAATTCCGAGGTCTTCTCGGTCTATGGCCGCCGCCGCGGCACATTCGAGCAGCGCGTTCCGCCGCCCGGCGCCGTCGCCGACATCATCCGCGAGACCTATGGCGACAGCCTGCGCGGCGTGGAGCTGGAAATCCGGCTCATCCCCCGGGAGACTTGGGAAGCCGAACAGCGCGGCGTCCTGCAGGCCTACTGGAGCGAGGTCTTCCGGCGGCTCGGCGTGAACGCCTACTGGCTGGACATCTAGCGCCCGGCGCCTCCCCGCGAGTTTTCCACATCCGCAGCCGCGAATGCATAGGATATGCATTTCCCCGACTCGGGCCGACCTACACTATATGTGGTGTAAGTTTTGACCCGACACGCAATGGATGGGGTTCGCAATGCCGGTTCCGGCCTTCGATCATGTCTCCCGGCCGACATCGCTCGATCGCGATGCCGAGCGGCGGCTCGACCGCGACATACTGAGCTTCTGCGCCCGGCAGCCCCAGCTGCGCGAACTGGCCTTCGTGCTGGCGGACAATGGCCACACCCATGTCGGCCACGTCGCCCAGCTGACCTTCTTCACCGTGGTCGACCTGGCCGGCGGCGATCGCCAGACCGCCGAGGAGATGCGCCACCGCCTGCGCCATGCGGGCCTGGACACGGGCCTGAGCCTGCCCGGCTGGCATGCGCCGGACGGCGACCTGATCGAGCCCATGCTCGAATAGGACACTTGCCGCCCGGAATTGTGCATTGCCGCGCCGCCGCAGCGGACTATCTTCGCAGGGGAACACAAGACCTGCGGGACAAACCTCATGATAACGGTGCACCATCTCAACAATTCTCGCTCCCAGCGCATTCTCTGGCTGCTGGAAGAGCTGGAACGGGACTACGACATCCAGAAATACGAACGCGACGCGGAGACGATGCGCGCGCCGGCCTCGCTGCGCGCGGTTCATCCGCTGGGCAAGGCCCCCATCGTGACCGATGGCGACGTCACCCTGGCCGAGTCCGGCGCCATCACGGAATACCTGGTGGATACCTACGGCTCCGCGCTCAAGCCGGAGGCGGGCAGCGAAGCGCATCGGCGCTATGTCTACTGGCTGCATTTCGCGGAAGGCTCGGCCATGCCGCCGCTGCTGGTGAAACTCGTCGTCGACCAGATATCCAAGGCGAAAATGCCCTTCTTCGCCAAGCCGATCGCCAAATCCATCGTGACGCGGCTCAGGGACGGTTTCGTGCAGCCGGAAATCGACACGATTTTCGGCTTCATCGAGAGCGAGCTGGACGACCGGGACTGGTTCGCCGGGGACACGTTCAGCGCCGCCGACATCCAGATGAGCTTCCCGCTGGAAGCCGCCGCCTCGCGCGGCGGGATCGGCAAGGCCTATCCCAATATCCAGTCCTGGCTGGAACGCATTCACAACCGCCCGGCCTACCAGCGCGCGCTGGAACGCGGCGGCGAATACGGGATTGTCGGAAGCTAGGCTTCGGACATACAGGACAAGAAGAAAGGGCGGGAAGCATGCTTCCCGCCCTCTTTCGTTTGCCGTGCGTGCCGGCCTGTTACTGGCTGGCCGTGTCGTCCGGCGTTTCGCGGAAATCCACATCCGTGTCGGCGGCCAGATAGACCAGCGCTGCGTAGGCCGCGACGTTCTGGGCCAGCTCGTCCGGATTGATCTTGTCCAGCGTGTCGTCCGGCGTGTGGTGCAGGTCGAAATAGTCCGACCCGTTCTGTTCCAGACGCACCGTCGGCACGCCGCGCTGGGCCATCGGGATGATGTCGGGACCGCCGCCCGGCACGTCCGAACCGCCACGGATGATCCCCAGCGGGGCGATCAGGCGGCCGATATCGTCGACCACGGGCGTCGCCGCCTCGGACACGTTGGAGGACAATTGCCAGATCGTGCGTGCCCCGAAATCGGATTCGGTGGCCAGCACGTGATTGGCCAGCTCGTCCGCATGTTCGTCGGCATAGGCGAAGGCGCCCAGCAGGCCGACTTCCTCGGCGCCGAACATCACGACGCGAATGGTGCGGCGCGGACGTTCCGGCAGGTCGGCGATCAGCTTGGCGGCAGCCGTGGTGATGGCCACGCCGGCGCCGTCGTCGATGGCGCCCGTGCCCAGATCCCAGCTGTCCAGATGGCCGCCGATGAGGACGATTTCCTCGGGGCTCTCGCTGCCGATCAGGTCCATGACGACATTGCCGCTGGTCACTTCGCCGTGCCAGCCGGCGGTGGAATTCACCGTCAGGCCGATCGTCTCGCCATTGCCGTGCAGGCGGCGCAGATGGTCGGCGTCGGGATTGGACACGGCGATCACCGGGATCTCGGCCCATTCCCCGTCCATGGCGCTCATCATGCCGGTGTGCGGGAAACGGTGGCTGTCGGACCCGACCGAGCGGACCACCAGCGCCTCGGCGCCGGCGCGCTCGGCGTGCTGCCAGCCGATCCGGCGGCGCTGATTGGCCGGGCCGTAACCCGCCCCGGTCTGGCTGGCCACCATGGCGTCGCCGTCGATGAAGGCGATGCGGCCCTCCAGCGAGCCGTCCTCGGCCTCCATGATGTCGTCGACGGTGCGGAAATAGACGATTTCGGCCGCGATCTCGCCCGTGCCCGATCCGCCGAGCGCGGTGCCCGCGAGCGGCATCTCGTAGGGCGCGGTCATGGCGATGGAGAGCTCGCCGCGCTCCCAGTAGGGCATGGTGAAGCCTTCGACGGTGACCCGGTCGAAACCGAGTTCCTCGCCCAGCGCGGCGCCCCAGTCGCGGGCGCGCGCCTCGGCCTCGGACCCGGCCAGGCGAGGCCCGACCTCGGTCGTCAGCGATTCCACGATGTCGTAGGCGAGATCGCTTTCCAGCGCTGTCTGCATGAGAGATTCGGCCGTCGCGGCCGCCTCCGCGGACATTTCAGGGCTTTCCTGAGCCATTGTTTCCGCCGTGAGAAACATGGTCATTCCAAGCGCGACGATTGCTTTCATCCTTACCTCCCCACACATTCCGGACCGTCACTATGAAACGCTTTCGGCACAGCGCAAGTGCCGCCGGTGCGAAAGACCGCCGGTCACCAGCAAACGGGAGCTATGGGATGACCAGCAAGATCGAACGGACGATTTCCGGGCGGGAACGGGATCTCGGCGGCTTCAAGGTTCGCCGCGTCCTGCCGCATGGCCGCCGGCGCATGGTCGGCCCCTTCATCTTCTTCGACCAGATGGGCCCGGCCGAATTCGCCCCGGGCGACGGCATCGACGTGCGCCCGCACCCGCACATCGCCCTGGCCACGGTGACCTATCTCTTTGAAGGCGCCATGCAGCACCGGGACAGTCTGGGCGTCGACCTGACCATCCGGCCCGGCGACGTGAACTGGATGACGGCCGGGCGCGGCGTGGTGCATTCGGAGCGCTCGCCCTCGCCCGAGCGCGAGACCGGGCACAGCCTCTTCGGCATCCAGACCTGGGTCGCCCTGCCCTCCGGCAGCGAAGACATGGAACCGGCCTTCCACCACCATGAGGCCGACACCCTGCCGCGCTTCGAGCGCGACGGCGGCGATTTCCGGCTGATCCTGGGCACGGCCTGGGGCCACAAGGCCCCGGTCGAGACCTTCTCGCCCATCGTCTACCTGCATGGCGAGTTGCGCGCCGGCGCCTGGACGACGCTCAACCTGGAGCACGAGGACGTCGCCGTCTATCTGGTCGACGGTGCCATCACGATCGGCGGCGAGGCCCTGGAACCGGGCGAGATGGCGGTCATCGCGCGCGGCGCCGAGCCGGAACTGGGCGCCCAGAAACCCAGCCGGATCATGATCTGCGGCGGCGCGCCGCTGGGCGAGCGTCACATCTACTGGAATTTCGTCGCCAGCGAGACGGCCGACATCGAGACCGCCAAGCGCGACTGGGTGGCCGCGGCCGAAGCCGGCTTCCCCGAAGACGGCCGTTTCACCCTGCCGCCGGGCGAAACCGAGCACATCCCCCTGCCCGACGACATCAAGCCGGAAGAACCGGTCAAACCGACCGAGGACTGCCCGACGAGCTGAGGCGGCACGAGGGCCAAGGGCTCGCCCCGTTTACGGGGGAGCTGTCCGCGAAGCGGACTGAGGGGGCGGCGCGAAAGCGCCGCAGAGCGCGAAGCGCGCATCGGACTCTCCCCCATCGCCTCCCCCGGCTCAAGGCCGGGGTCGCCACGTCCCCCGCTTCGCAGGGGAAGCCTTGGCAGCGCCCTTATTCCGCTTCCGGCAAGTCCCGCCAGGCCGGGGCTTCCAGGGCGCGGCCGGTGACGTAGTAGGTCGCGAAACTGGCGAGCCAGTGGCCGCCGGCATAGTCCTCGCCGGTGACCGAGGCCGTGCCTTCCTCGCCATGCCGGTCGGCGCTGGCCTGCAGGGCAGCGACCCGCGGATCGTCCGCGGGCAGGGCCTGGGCGATGGCCTCGAGATTCCAGGCGCGCGACAGGTTCACCCCGTCCAGATGGACCAGCTTGCCGTCGGTCGGATCGACCACCCGGCCCGGATCCAGCCAGCCGGCGGAGCCGTCTGTGGGAATGTCCGGCAGGAAGGCGCCGAGCCAGGCTGAATACTCCTCGGCCGGCATGACGCGGCGCATCAGGTCGGCCTCCATCAGGCAGGGCGAGAGGAAATCCTCGCCGGAGGGTTCGTAGCCGATCGGGCAGTTGAGATCGCCCATGTGAAACTCGCGCGATTTCTCGACGATCAGGCGTTCGAGCTCCACATCGCCCGTGGTGCGGGCCCAGTCGAGCGCCAGGGCGAAGCCGAAGGCGGACTGGTTATGCGTGCCGATGCGGATCGGATAGAGCAGGTTGGGCAGCCAGGCCTTGTAGCGGTCCGCCACGACCGTCTCGAGCGGTTCCAGCGCGGCGAGCCAGCGCTCGGCGCGCGGGTCGTCCCATTCGCGCAGTTCCAGGCCAAGCTGGAGCAGCCAGGCCAGACCGTAGGGCCGCTCGTAGGAGCCCCGCCCCTCGCCTTCGAAATAGACCACCTCGCCGGCGATCGTCTCCGGCGTCAGATTGGCATCCAGCGCCGCCGTGGCGCGTTCGGTGAAGGAGCCCGGCTCCATGGTGCGCAACAGGCGCACGATCAGCCAGTGGCCATGGACGGCGGAGTGCCAGTCATAGCAACCGTAAAAAGCCGGATGGAGTTCCCGCGGCGTCTGCGCGTCGGCCTCGTCCTGGAGAACGTGGGAAATCTTGTTGGGATATTCGCGCTGAACACAGTCCAGGGCGAGCTGCATGAAGCGCGCATTGTCGCCGACAGGTTCAGGCGTGTCCTGGGCGCCGGCCGCGCCAATACAGAAAAACGAGGCGGCAGCGATACATGCCAAGCGTGTTTGCGGTACCATTCTCTTCGCGGTCCTTCACTTTCGATTTCCATCGTGCCCGAAAGGCTTTTCTGCCTCCGGCCGATCTGCTACCGCCAACATACCAACCACTCCCGGCCGGCTGGCAAGCATCTTGCTGAACGGCCGAGGACACGCGGCAGTCGGGGGCATCAACACCCGTCGCCGTACAACAAAGGTGAGACGCTCGCAGAGACGTTCACGGGGCCGTGCGCCCGAGCACACTGGGGAAACAGGAAACATGTCGACATCCGACGCTCTCGATGGCGGGCTCAGCGCCCTGGGTATCAAGGCCGGACCGGTCAATCTCAACTGGAACGAAGCCCGCCTCTATGAAGAGGCCGTGCGCCGCGGCGAAGCCGAGGTTGCCGAAGGCGGCCCGCTCGTCGTGAAGACCGGCGCCCATACGGGCCGCTCGGCGAAGGACAAGTTCACGGTGCGCGACGAAGACACCGAGAACCAGGTCTGGTGGGACACCAACGCCGCGATCACGCCGGACCAGTTCGACGCTCTGTGGCAGGACTTCAAGGCGCACATGGACGACCGCGAGGTCTTCGTGCAGCAGCTCTTCGGCGGCGCCGACCTGGATCACCGCCTGCCGGTGCGCGTGGTCAACGAGCTGGCTTGGCACTCGCTCTTCATCCGCCACCTTCTGCGCCGGCCCGAACCGGCCGAGCTGGCGGGTTTCGAGGCGGAATTCACCATCATCAACCTGCCCAGCTTCAAGGCCGATCCGGAGCGTCATGGCTGCCGGTCGGAAACCGTGATCGCGGTGGATTTCTCGCGCAAGCTGGTGCTGATCGGCGGCACCTCCTATGCCGGCGAGACGAAGAAGTCGGTCTTCACGATTCTCAACTACCTGCTGCCCGCCAAGAAGATCATGCCGATGCACTGCTCGGTGAATGTCGGCAGCCAGGACGATGCCGCGATCTTCTTCGGCCTGTCCGGCACCGGCAAGACGACCCTGTCGGCCGATGCCAGCCGCACGCTGATCGGCGACGACGAGCACGGCTGGTCGGAAAACGGCCTCTTCAATTTCGAGGGCGGCTGCTACGCCAAGATGATCCGCCTGTCGGCCGAGGCCGAGCCGGAAATCCACGCCACCACGAAAATGTGGGGCACGGTGCTGGAAAACGTCGTGATGGATCCGGAGACGCGCCGGCTCGATCTGGACGATGACAGCCTGGCGGAGAACAGCCGCGGCGCCTATCCGATGCATGCCATTCCCAACGCCTCGGAAACCGGCCGCTGCGGGCATCCGAAGAACCTGGTCATGCTGACCTGCGACGCCTTCGGCGTTCTGCCGCCGATCGCCAAGCTGACCCCGGCCCAGGCGATGTACCACTTCCTGTCCGGCTATACCGCCAAGGTGGCCGGCACGGAAAAGGGCGTCACCGAGCCGACCGCCACCTTCTCCGCCTGTTTCGGCGCGCCCTTCATGCCGCGCCACCCGGCCGATTACGGCGCCCTGCTGCGCGAACTGATCGCCGAGCACGATGTGGATTGCTGGCTGGTCAATACCGGCTGGACCGGCGGCGCCTACGGCACCGGCCACCGCATGCC
>Ga0207716_100194_pt1 | contig 44757 bp, 39 predicted proteins | sample TtaePargueraPR_FD_187739 | JGI IMG/M metagenome (GOLD analysis project Ga0207716, IMG submission 187739) | Aerobic enrichment media microbial communities from Bioluminiscent Bay, La Parguera, Puerto Rico - Tt and P2 (5) (SPAdes) | ecosystem: Environmental > Aquatic > Marine > Unclassified ... | reverse complement strand
TCTCGGCGAAGCGGCTTTCCCCGCCGCCGATGCGTTCGCCCACCGCGACGGCGACATCGTTCGCGCTCTTGATCACCAGAGCCCGGATCGCCTCTTCCACCTCGATCGTGTCACCGGGCGTGAAGCCCAGCCGCGAGGGGACGGCGTTCGCGGCATTGGCCGAAACGCGGATCTGGTCGTGCAGCCCGATCTCGCCGTCCTCGATCGCCTCGAACAGCATGTAGAGCGTCATCATCTTGGTCAGGGAGGCGGGGTAGCGCGCCGCTTCCGACCGCCGCGAATGCAGCACCACGCCGGTGTTTTCGTCGACCACGAAGGCCGCGTAACGCGACGTGTCCGCTCCTGCGGAGGCGGGCAGGCAGAGCAGGGCGGCCAGCAGGGCCACGAGGCCGAAAAGGAGGCGGGATGCGATAACCATGGCAGACACTGTCGCGCATGGCCGTTTCCAGTCGGTTAAGCCTGTCTCATCAGGAATGACGACATTTTTGTGCGGCGCACAAAAATCGCTTGACGGAGCCCGGGGGCGAGCCTATGTTTGCTGCGACTGCGAAGAGCGGTCGCAACAGAAGTTAAAGCCATGAGCGACGGCAAGAACCCGACGACCAAGACCGAAGCGGAGGCCTCCAAGGCCGAAGCCCCGGCTGCGCCCAAGGCAGCGCCGGAAGCGGTGAAAACGGTCAAACCGTCCTCGAAGAAGGCGGCGGCGAAACCGGCCGCCGCGAAGAAGACGGTCGGCAAGCCGGCGGCGCCGAAGTCCAAGCCCGCCCAGGCCAAACAGTCTGCCAAGCCGGCGAGCAAGGCGGCAGCACGCACGAAAGCGAGCACAACGATGAACCAGACGATCGAAAGCATGACCTCCGCGAGCAATGAAGCGCTCAAGGAAGGCTTCGAGAAGACCCTGCAGTCCGTCACCGATGCGAGCAATTTCCACAAGGAAACGGTCGATGCGATGATCGCGTCCGCCACGGTCGCCGGCAAGGGTCTGGAAACGGCCAACTCCAACGCCGTGAACTACGCCAAGGGCATGATGGAAGAGAGCGTCTCTGCCTCCAAAGCCCTGGCTTCGGCCAAGTCCGTCCAGGAAATCTTCGAGATCCAGTCCGAGTACACCAAGTCGGCGATGGACAGCTACCTGGCCGAACTGAACAAGACGACCGATCTTTTCTCGGATCTCTTCAAGGACACGCTGAAGCCGCTCAATGCGCGCGTTTCGGCCGCCGTGGAGCTCGCGCAAGCCCAGCGCTGACGCCCGGCGAATCAGTTTTCCTCCCCGACTGGGCCCGGTGTCGATCACCGGGCCCATTTTTTTCGGGTATGTGCGTCTGTGGATATACCGGCGTGAGTCCGGTGTTTGTTGGGGCCGGAAGCCTTCCGCTGCTTGCGTCCGCGGCGCTTCGCCCTGTAGCCTTGACCCCGGTTTTCCGGGTGCCGGAGGCCGTGTCCTCCCCGACCGGGCCTGAAATCGATCCGGTGGATCCCCTCAAATTTGTGGGGCCCCCTTCTTATGTCCTCTCGGGCGAAACGGGAAGAAAGAATTTGCCCGCCGTGCTATCTTTTCGATCGGACGCGGCTCGCAACCGCACCTCGGCCCTTGCGCGGGAGGTCCCGGGGACCAAAATCTGAACCGGAAACAGTGACCGAGTTTGATTAAAATATGACCGAGCGAAATCATGAAGATGCGGGCGTAGAAGAGGAAACGGGCCTCGCTACGAAGACGCGTCCGGCGACCAAGAAACCTTCGCTTTACCGCGTCCTGTTACTAAATGACGACTACACGCCGATGGAATTCGTGGTCGAGATTCTCGTCCGGATATTCCGAAAAACTCCCGAGGATGCAGCGAGAATCATGCTGCATGTACATCAGAACGGCGTCGGGATGTGTGGCGTGTACACGTACGAGGTTGCCGAAACCAAGGTGGCCCAGGTGATGGACGCGGCACGTCGGGCTCAGCACCCGTTACAGTGCACAATGGAAAAGGAATAGAGTGGTGCCCTCATTCTCTTCAGATCTCGAAGACAGCCTGCACCGCGCTCTGGGCTACGCCAATGAGCGTGGGCATGAATTTGCCACCCTGGAGCACCTCCTCCTCGCGCTCGTGGACGACCAGGACGCCAGTGCCGTGATGAAGGCCTGCGACGTCGACCTGGACGAATTGCGTGCCACGCTGACCGAATATGTCGACAGCGAGCTCACCGAGCTCGTGGTGGACGATGACGAGGACGCCAAGCCGACCGCCGGCTTCCAGCGCGTGATCCAGCGCGCCGTGATCCACGTCCAGAATGCCGGCCGCGAAGAGGTGACGGGGGCCAATGTGCTGGTCGCCCTGTTCGCCGAGCGCGAGAGCCATGCCGCCTACTTCCTCGCGGAACGCGACATGACGCGCTACGACGCGGTGAACTTCATCTCCCACGGAATCGGCCGCAAGCCGGGCGCCTCGGAAGAACGCGCTGTGCGCGGGGCCGAGGAAGCCGAGGAAGCGCAGAAGGACGGCGACGCGCTCACCGCCTATTGCGTCAACCTGAACGACAAGGCGCGCAAGGGCGGGGTCGACCCGCTGATCGGCCGCGAGGCCGAGGTCGAGCGCTGCATCCAGGTGCTCTGCCGCCGCCGCAAGAACAATCCGCTCCTGGTCGGCGATCCGGGCGTCGGCAAGACGGCCATCGCCGAGGGCATCGCCCGCAAGATCGTCGAGGGCGAGGTCCCCGAGGTTCTGGCCGGTGCCACGATCTACTCGCTCGACATGGGCTCGCTCTTGGCGGGCACGCGGTATCGCGGCGATTTCGAGGAGCGCGTGAAACAGGTCGTCAAGGAGCTCGAGGACAAGGACAATGCCGTCCTCTTCATCGACGAGATCCACACCGTGATCGGTGCCGGCGCCACCTCCGGCGGCGCCATGGACGCCTCCAACCTCCTGAAGCCGGCGCTTCAGTCGGGCGGGCTGCGCTGCATGGGGTCGACGACCTACAAGGAATACCGTCAGCACTTCGAGAAGGACCGGGCCCTGGCGCGGCGCTTCCAGAAGATCGACGTGTCCGAGCCGTCCGTGCCCGACGCGATCAAGATCCTGCAGGGCCTGAAGTCCTATTTCGAGGACTTCCACGATGTGCGCTTCACCAATGAGTCGCTGAAATCGGCGGTCGAGCTGTCGGCGCGCTACATGGGCGACCGCAAGCTGCCGGACAAGGCGATCGACGTGATCGACGAGGCCGGGGCGCAGATGCGCCTGCAGCCGGTGTCCAAGCGCAAGAAGACGATCGGCGTGAAGGAAGTGGAGAACGTGGTCTCGACCATGGCCCGCATCCCGCCGAAGACCGTCTCCAAGGATGACGAGCAGTCGCTGAAGAATCTGGAAGGCGATCTCAAGCATGTCGTGTTCGGCCAGGACAGCGCCATCGACCAGCTGGCGACGGCGATCAAACTGTCCCGCGCCGGCCTGCGCGAGCCCAACAAGCCGATCGGCTGCTACCTCTTCTCCGGCCCCACGGGCGTCGGCAAGACCGAGGTGACCAAGCAGCTGGCCGACATCATGGGCGTCGAGCTGCACCGGTTCGACATGTCCGAATACATGGAGCGTCACGCCGTCTCGCGGCTGATCGGCGCGCCTCCGGGCTATGTCGGGTTCGACCAGGGCGGCCTCCTGACCGACGCGGTCGACCAGCATCCGCACTCCGTGCTGCTGCTCGACGAGATCGAGAAGGCCCACCCGGACCTGTTCAACATCCTGCTTCAGGTGATGGACAACGGCACGCTCACCGACTCGAACGGCAAGAAGGTGGACTTCCGCAATGTCATCCTGGTGATGACCACGAATGCGGGCGCCGCCGACGCGCAGAAGGAATCGATCGGGTTCAATTCCGGCAAGAAGACGGACGAGGCGGATGCCGCCGTGGAACGTCTCTTCACTCCGGAATTCCGCAATCGTCTGGACGCCATCATCCCGTTCGCGCCGCTGTCGACCGACACGATCGGCCGCGTCGTCGAGAAGTTCGTCCTGCAGCTGGAAGCCCAGCTGATCGACCGGGGCGTGACCTTCGAGCTGACGCCGGATGCGACGGCCTGGCTGTCCGAGCGCGGCTATGACAGCCGTTTCGGTGCCCGTCCGCTCTCGCGGGTGATCCAGGAGCACATCAAGAAGCCGCTGGCGGACCAGATTCTGTTCGGCGAGCTCAAGAAGGGCGGTTTGGTGAAGGTCGATGTCGATCCGGCGGATCCGGAACGCCTCGACTTCCACATCACGCCCGGCGACCGGCTCCTGCCGCGAAACGCCAAGAAGAAGAACAAGAAGGAAGAGGTCTGATCCTCTCTTTCCACGTCAAACGGAAACGGCGCCCCGCGGGGCGCCGTTTTTCGTTCCGGGCTTGCCCGGGGCCTATTCGGCAGCCAGTCCGCGCGGGGCCTGCCCGCCATTGGCGCCGCAGGCCAGGCGGTACTGGCGCGGTGTCTGACCCGTCATGTCCTTGAAGGCCCGGTTGAAGGGGCCGAGCGAGGCAAAGCCGCTATCCAGCGCGATATTGAGAATGGGCTCGCCGGCACAGGCCGGATCGGCCAGCATCGCGCGAGCGTGTTCGACGCGGTGGCGGTTCACGAAACGGTTGAAATTGGCTTCGCCAATCCCCGCCGTGATGGCGCGGCTGACGCGGTATTCCGGCTCGCGCAGGCGGCGGGCCAGGGTGGCGACCTTGAGCTCCGGATCGAGATAGGGCCGGTCGGCGGCCATCAGCTCCCGCAGGCGCTCGCCCAAGGCGCGATCCTCGTCGCGCGCGGGCGGGGCCGGACGGGCCGTTTCGTCGGGCAGGGGATGCGCCGTGCGATAGCGCACGGCCACACTCACCACGGCGAGAATCGCCAGGGCACAGGCCGCCTGGATCCCGGCCATCATCTCGGCAGGCAGGGGCGCCTGGCCGTGGTCGAGCAGCATCACGCAGGTCGACACGCACAGTCCGAACGTCGCCAGGTAGAGGATGCGCATCCGGCGCTCATTGACCGGCAGGGCCGAAGACCAGCCGCGCACGCCTTCCCAGAAGGCCAGCACCAGAACGGTCGAACTCAACAGGCCCTGGAAGCCGTACAGCGCGTCCGTGATACCCGTCAGTTCCGCCGGCGGCATCCAGGCCGGGGCCCGCGCGGCCAGCAGGGCCTGGTCGATGACGGCCGGCGCGAAAATGCCGGCGACGATCAGGATCTGGGCCGGCCCGACCGGCGCCCGGCTGCGGAAGAGCGACCGGGCGACGAGCCAGAACACGCTGCAGGTGCCGCAACTGGCGATCAGCAGGACGGGTGTGAGCGGTCCGAGTGCTTCGCCGAACACCTCGCGCAGCATCACCGCCGTCAGCCCGCCGCAGAAGACGGCCCAGGCGACGTGCAGGGTCTGGCGTTTGGGCATGAGGATGATGGCGGCGATCCAGGTCAGGGCGATGCCCGCCACAGCCAGTTTGATGGTCGCCGCGATTTCCAGCATGTCGGCTCTCCCGTCCGGTCCCGCCCGCATGCGAGCACAATGCATGCCATGTTTGCCGATCCGGCCGCGCCTGTCATCGCTTTTGATGGCAGCGGCGATTGTCGCCGATTTCCAAATCGGCAAGACGCGGGCCCTCTTCCGGGCGCCAACTCCCCCGGTGTGCAACGGGCCTCCCTCGCGGCGGCCCACAGATCGGGGAAGTTTCGATGAGTGATGTCGCCATGGCCGGCCCGCGGCCGGGTTTCGTGTCTGCCCATGCGCTGCTCAAGGGCAGCGGCGTGCTCTGGTTTCTGGCCGTGATCGCCGGCCAGTGGCTGTTCGTCTACTACATTCTGGCGGCCTATCTGCCGCCCAGCCTCGCCGGCGACTGGGCGCGCTGGGACGATACCGGCCTGATCCATGGCTATATCGAGGACGATCTGGCCGGCAATCTGATGTTCATCACCCATGTCCTGCTCGCTGCCGTGATCACGCTGGGCGGTACGCTGCAGCTCGTTCCGCCGCTGCGCCGGCATTTTCCCGCCGTGCACCGCTGGACGGGCCGGGTCTTCCTGACGGTTGCCGTCATCATGTCGGTGGGCGGCATGGTGCTGATCTGGGGACGCGGCACGCGGCTGAACGATGTGACGGGGCTGGCCACGACGCTGGACGGCGTCCTGATCCTGATTGCGGCGGGCTTTGCGCTCTACAATATCCGCAAGCGCCGGATCGACCGCCATCGCCGCTGGGCGATGCGGCTTTTCATCTTCGTCAGCGGGGTCTGGTCCTTGCGCGTGGGCTACATGGCCTGGGGGATCGCCACGGGCGGTGCGGGCATCGGCGACCGGATGAACGGCCCGGCCGACTACGCCATGGCCTATGCGTCCTTCCTTTTGCCCTGGGTCGTGCTGGAGCTCTATCTGCGGGCCTGCGACAGCCGCAGCCCGGCCGCCAAGCTGGTCATGGCCGGTGGCATGGTGCTGGCCGCCGCGGTCACCGCGCTGGGCGTGTTCGGTGCCTGGATGGTGATGTGGAGCCCGCATGTGTGACGCAGGGCAGGGGAACGGCGCGGCGGCGGACACGTTGAACCTGTCCGTGCTAGAACAGGGGGCATCATGGAGTTTTCGCTCGAAGCCCTGGGCATCAACGAGACCGCGCTGGCGCCGGCCGCTGCCGTCGCCCGCCTGGGTGCGGCCCTGCTGTGCGGCGGGCTGATCGGGATCGACCGTGAACTGCACCACCGGCCCGCCGGCCTTCGTACGCACATGCTGGTCTCCCTGGCCTCGGCGCTGTTCACAATCCTGACCTTCGAGATCGTGGCCGGCGTGTCGGCCGACAATGACGCGCTGGGCATCGACCCGATCCGCGTGGTCGAGGCGCTCACCGCGGGCGTGGCTTTCCTGGCCGCGGGCACGATCATCGTCAATCAGGGCGATGTGCGCGGCCTGACGACGGGGGCCAGCCTGTGGCTGGCCGGCGCGGCGGGCCTGGCCACGGGCATGGGGCTCTACTGGCTCGCCTATCTGGTCACCCTCGCGGCCCTGGCCGTGCTTGCCGTCATGCAGGTCGTGAAGGCAGGCAGCGCCATGATACGCGACCGGCTGACCCGGCGCCTGCCGTCGCACGACGATGATGCGCATAGACACCGGAACGATGGTTGAAAGCCACTCGAGCGCCCGTATAAAGTGCATTCTGTCGGTATGCTTCAGGACGGTTGCGGCCTGAGACATGCGCTTGACGCCATGGCCGGGCATCGAGAGGTATGGCGGGGATGAGCACTTCACCGCAGGACGTCCTGCAATCCGTCTTCGGCTTCGACAGCTTCCGCCCCGGCCAGGCCGACATCGTCGACCACATCCTGGCCGGCACGCCGACCCTGTGCGTCATGCCGACGGGGGCGGGAAAGTCGCTGTGCTACCAGGTGCCGGCCCTGCTGCTGGATGGGCCGGCTATCGTGGTCTCGCCGCTCACCGCCCTGATGGACGATCAGGTGGCGGCGCTCAGGGCCAATGGTGTCGCCGCGGCCGCCATCCATTCCGGCCGCGACCGCGCGGCCAATGTCGAGGACTGGCGGCGTTTCCAGGGCGGCGAGATCAAGCTGCTCTACCTGTCGCCGGAACGCCTCATGACCGGGCGCATGCTCGACGCGCTGGAGACGGTCGGGCCGGCGCTCTTCGTGGTCGACGAGGCACACTGCATCTCCAAATGGGGCGCCAGTTTCCGCCCGGAATACGAACAGCTCGCCGCGCTGAAGACGCGCTTTCCCGAGGCCCGTCTGGCGGCCTTCACGGCGACGGCCGACGCCGCCACGCGCGAGGATATCGCGGCCAAGCTGTTCGCGCGCGAGGGCGAGATCGTGGTGCACGGTTTCGACCGGCCCAACCTGTTTCTCGGCGTGGAACCCAAATCCAACGGCAAGGCCCAGCTGCTCGACTATCTCAAGGACCGGCGCGACGTGTCCGGCATCGTCTACTGCCTGTCGCGCAAGGACACCGAGAAGATCGCCGACGCGCTCGTCGCCGAAGGCTATCGCGCCTTGCCTTATCATGCCGGGCTGGATGCGGAGACGCGGCGCGAGCACCAGGAGATCTTCATGGCCGAACAGGCCGTGGTGATGGTGGCGACGATCGCCTTCGGCATGGGGATCGACAAGCCGGATATCCGCTATGTCGCCCACCTTTCCATGCCGGGCTCGATGGAGGCCTACTACCAGGAGATCGGCCGGGCCGGACGCGACGGCCGGCCGGCCGAGGCGATGATGTTCTACGGCCTGTCGGACGCGCGCATGCGGCGGCAATTCATCGACCAGGACGGCGAGGACGAGGCCCACAAGCGGCGCGAGCACAAGCGGCTGGACGCGCTTTTGGCCTATTGCGAGGCGACGCGCTGCCGGCGCCTCGCCCTCCTGGCCTATTTCGGCGAGACGGACGGCGAGCCCTGCGGCAATTGCGATGTCTGTGTGGATCCGCCCACGCTGGTGGACGCCACGCGCGAGGCCCAGATGCTGATGTCGGCCATCGTGCGGACGGGCCAGCGCTTCGGCGCGGCCCATGTGATCGACGTGGTGCGCGGGGCGGATACGGAAAAGATCCGCGAGCGCGGCCATGACGGCCTGCCGACCTGGGGTGTGGGGAAGGACAGGCCGAAACCCTTCTGGCAGGGCCTGGTGCGCCAGTGCCTGGCGGGCGGCTATCTGGAGCTCGATATCGAGGGCTATGGCGCGCTGCGCCTGACGCCGGCCGGCGAGGCGGTCCTGAAGGGGCAGGCCACACTGGAGATCCGCGAGATCACGCTCTCGAAACGCGATCAGCGGCGCCAGAAGGTCGCCGCCCTGGCCGACGACGCGGATGTCGACAGCGAACTGCTCGGCGGCCTGAAGTCCCTGCGCAAAACGCTGGCGGCCGAACGGAACGTGCCCGCCTACGTCGTCTTTTCCGATGCCACGCTGATCGACATGTGCCGTATCAGGCCGGAAAACCTGGACGATATGGGTCTGGTGAAGGGCGTGGGGCCGAAGAAGCTCACCGAATACGGCGAGGCCTTCCTCTCGGTGCTGTCCGGCCGCAGCTGAGGGTTTCAGTGCGCACGCCGGGCACCTGTGTGGCGAGAACAGGTGACAGCGACCGCGGTTTGGGGAATCTGGTCACGTCTGGCGAAACGAGCGCGCGCATGAAACGTGGCGGTTTTCTATACCTGCCCCTGCTGGTCCTGATGGGCATTCAGGTTCTCTACGGCATCTACTGGGCCCTGCACGATCTGTCGGCCCGGATGGGGTTGTGGCCGGATGCCGATCAGGCCGCGGCCTTCGTGGCGTCGCTGACGGCCGTGCAGGAAGTTTTCTTCTTCTCCCACGTCGTCATGAATGTCGTGGTTCTCGCCCTGGTCTGTATGCGGCGCTGGTGGGCGCTGCCGGCCTTCGTCCTGTCCTTCCTGCTGGACCGGTCGGAATGGGTGATGATGACGGACAATATCGTGTTTTCCAGCATGGTGGATGTGGATGCCTGGGCGATGTTTTCCTTTGCCCTGCAGGGCGCCATTATCGCCCTGCTGGTCATACTCGTCGCCGAGGGCCGGTTGCGGTGATCCGCCTGCCGCGCGGCCGGATTTCCGCCGGGAAAACCGGCCGCGCGTGACCGCGGACACACGCATCGCATTTTTTCACGCATATCGTATGCGGCGTCTCGTTCGATCCCCGAGCCGCCAGGACGCGAAGATGTCGATTGCCAGATTGCGTACCGTTTCCGTGGACTTGCCCGACGCCCTTGTGCGCCGTGCGGCGCGCCATGTCGGCGCCCAGGCCAGTTTCGGCACGATCGTGGAACACGCCCTCGAACTCTGGCTCAGCCGCGAGGAGGCCGGACACGAAACGCACCGGCCCCCGGGGGAGGCCGCCAGCTCGCCCGCCGGCCCGTCGACGCGCGAGGCCGTCTAGGGCGTTTCGATCGCCGCGGCGATCCTGTCGGCCTGCTTCTGCAATTCGTCCGTATCCGCCTGACCGCCGCCATGCGCGCCCAGGGCCACGCCTTCCATGCGCGGGATGATGTGGAAATGGACGTGGAAAATGGTCTGGCCGGCCGGCGCGCCGTTGAACTGGGTGATCACGATCCCGTCCGGTTCCAGCGCGGTCTTCACCGCATTGGCGATCCGCTTCACCCGCACGATGGCCGCCTGCAGCGCCCCGTCCGTCATCTCCAGCGCATTGCGCACCGGTTCGCGCGGCACGACCAGCGTATGGCCGGGCGCCTGCGGGAAAAGGTCCATGAAGGCGAGCACATGCTCGTCCTCGTACACTTTCACGCAGGGCATCTCGCCCTTGAGGATTTTCGCGAAGATGTTGTCGGGATCGTACTGGCCTTCCAGGCTCATGCCATGTCTCCTCGGCGTGGCTCGAATGTGTCCTCAAGATCGTCGGGAAGTACGATGATGACCGCTTCGTCGACGGCGCGGAAGTGGGGCACGGAGAGAAAATGTCCCGAAACGTCGCGGCTGGCCTCGAAAACCAGGCCGGGTGCCCAGCTCTCCGCCTGGGGTGGCAGCGTGGCGGCCAGGAAACGCTCCCGGTCCTGCGGCGCGTCGATCTCCCCGGCCAGGCTGTGGCACAGATCGGCCAGATTCTCCGCATTCCGCGCGGTGCGCTTGACCGCCCGCTCGGCATAGGGGCCGATGAAGCGGGCCAGCTCGTCGGCGATCTTGCGCAATTGGGCGCTGTCGGCGAGCTGGTGGACGAAAAGCCGCCGGGCGCCTGTCGCTGGATAGGCGCCATAGCGCCGCCGGTCGGCGAATTCCGGGTCGTCCTGGGAAAGATTGCCGGCCGCCAGCAGATAGCGCCGCCCGCTCCACTGGGTGGGAATGGATATCCGCTCGCCGGGGCCGTAGAGCAGGACGCGGCCGTCCGTTTCGAGCCGGCTGGCGATCGTATCGACCCGCGCTTCGTCGGTATCGGCGCCCAGCGCGTCCCGCACGGCGTCGCGGAAATCGAACCCTTCGGGAAAGCCCAGCGGACCGGTCTGCCGGTCGCGCAATTCTTCGCTGTAGAGCCGCGAGACGGGCAGGGGGATGTCGTGGCGCTGGAAGCCGTACCAGATCCGCCGGTAGACTTCGCCTTCCACTTCCGGGATCTCGAAATAATAGGCCACGCGATAGCGCACGCGGTATTTCAGCGCCGCGATCTCCGGCAATTGCTCGACCGGGGAGACCATCACCGGATGGGTGCCCTCGACATAGGTCAGGTCCGACACCAGTTCGCGCACGAGTTTGGAGATCCGCTGCGGCGGGATCGAGACGGGCGCGTAGAAACAGGTGCCGTGACGGGTCGCGCGGTCGTCGGAATAGATTTCGATGGCCTCGCCGGCGAGTTTGGAATTGGGAATGACGATCAGGGAATGATCGCGCCGCCGTCCGATAACCGAGCGCCAGTTCATTGATTCGATACGGGTATCCCTGCCGTTGTAGACGATGCCGCTGCCGGGCTTGAGATGCCGGTCCAGCTGCAGCGCCACGCCGGAGAAGAGACCGCCGAGCGTGGGCTGGAGGGCGAAGCCGACCACTGCGGTGATGATCGCCGACGTGGTCAGGATGGCGGTGATGTTCTGGCCGAGTATCTTCAGCGCCACGGCGCTCGCCACGAAGGTGACGAGGGCATAGACGATGACACGCTGGGCGCCGGTAGGCTCCACCCCCAGACCCTGACGCAGGCCCAGATTGAGCACCACGCTCGCGATGGCGAGCGCGGCGAGGGCCGCCGTCAGCCCGATCGCGACGTGATAGAGGGCGAGCGGCAGGAAGCTGGTGGTGAAGAGCTGGTTGCCGTCGGACCAGGCGAAGATCAGCCAGGCCAGGGTGGTGACGAAGGCGAGGAGAGCGAGGCGGAACATCTCAGTCGTCGCCGGACATCTTGGCGTCGCGCAACGCCTTGGCGAGGCTGCGTTGCAGGCGGGCGATGGCGCGCGACAGGCTGCGCACTTCCTCCGCGCCCGCTTCGGGCAGGGGATCGCCGCCATCCGCACCGACCGAGGCATCGTCGGCGCGGGCCGCCAGCGCTTGCAGAGGCACCACGACATTGCGGTGGATGGTCCCCGACAGCAGGGCGTAGGAGACCAGGAAGATGACGAGCAGGCCGCCGGTCAGCACGAGCACAAGCTCGTAGGCGCCTTTCATCTCTTCCTCGATGGGCACGGTGACCATCTGGATGCCCACCGTCTCGCCCATCTGCCAGCCGAAGCCGTTATTGGGCCCGTAGCGCGCGATCATTGCCGGCGGCGCCGCGTCCGGCGTGGAATGGCAGGCCAGGCAGGCCTCGTTCTCGATGCGGATCGGGCGAGCCAGGTAGAAGAGTTCCCGGCCGTCGATCTCCCAGCGCCCCATGCGCTCGCTCAGCGCCTCGTCCTGGCGGAAGGCGTTGATGAGCTGGATCTCGAAGGGGACGGGCAGGTCGTCCAGGCTGGTCGGATTGAGGGCGACCTCGCGATAGGTGTAGGCCACGTCCTCGTCGGAGACGGCGTCGAACACGCTCTGCGCGGCGAAGGAGGGCACGGTCTCGGCATGGAAGCCGCCGTCATAGCCGTCCGCCGTGAGCAGCGGCGCGATGTGCTCGATCGTATAGCCGCGAATGGCCAGGGCCGTGTTGAGCAGGAGGCGCGATTCACGCGCAGCATCCTCGAAGGCGCGCGCTTTCAGCGCGAAATAGGATCCGAAGCCGCCGACGAGCAAGGCTCCGAGAAAGACGAGCGCCAGAGCTCGCCTGATCAGATTGGCTGTATTCACGCTTTCCCCCCAGTCCCGGCCGAAACTTAGCGGGTTCAGAGGGTTGGGCCAAGGATCAGACGGAGTTCCGCTTGAAGGGGCTTTCCTCGTCCTGCAGGGCAATATCGGTTTCCACTGCCGCGCGCTCGCGGGCGAGGAAATCGGCGACCGCGTCGCGGAAGCCCTCATTCTCGATGAAATGGGCGGAATAGACCGGGTGGGGGCGATAGCCGCGCGCCAGCTTGTGCTCGCCCTGGGCGCCGGCCTCGACCCGGTCGAGGCCGCGTTCGATCGCGATGTCGATGGCCTGGTGGTAGCACAGCTCGAAATGCAGAAAGGGGTGGTCGTCCAGCCGGCCCCAGTAGCGGCCGTAAAGGGCGTGAGAGCCGGCCAGGTTGAGGGCGCAGGCGATATAGCGCCCCTCCTTCTTCGCCATCACCAGGATGACCCGGTCGGCCAGGCGCTGGTGCAGGAGATCGAAGAAGGCGCGGTTGAGATAGGGAAAGCCCCATTTGCGCGATCCGGTCTCCTGGTAGCAGGCGTAGAAGACGTCCCAGTGCTCCGGCCGCAGGGCCTCGCCGCTCAGATGCTCGATCTCGATGCCCGCCTGGGCCTCGCGGCGCTCCTTGCGCAGCCCCTTGCGCTTGCGCGAGGAGAGGTCGGCCAGGAAGGCGTCGTAGTCGGCATAGCCGCGATTGGTCCAGATGAACTGCCGGTCCATGCGGGTCAACAGGCCGAGGCCGGATAATTCGTGCCATTCCGCTTCGGTGGGGAAGTTGACGTGCCAGCCGGACAGCCCCCATTGCCGCGTCGTCTGGACCGCGCCGGCGACGAGGGCGCGCCGGATCTGCGGGTCCCCGGCGAGAATGCGCCGGCCGGTGACCGGCGAGAAGGGCACGGCCGTGAGGAGTTTGGGATAGTATTGCCCGCCGGCGCGCTCGAACGCGTCTGCCCAGCCGTGATCGAAGACGTATTCGCCCATGGAATGGGTCTTGGCATAGAGCGGCAGGGCGCCGGCCAGTTGCCCCGCCTCGTCCTCGACGACGAGATGGCGCGGGATCCAGCCGGCCTCCTCGCCGACGCAGCCGCTCGCTTCCAGGGCCTCCAGGAAGTCCCAGCTGAGGAAGGGATCGTATTCCTGCCCGGGCGGATTGGCGATCCGGTCCCAGGCATCGCGATCGATGGTGGAAAGCCCCTCCACGGCCCTCAGCGTCAGCTCCGGTGGCGAGCGATCGTCATCGGCGGGCGGCGTCATGTCGAACGGTCCGTCAATTCATGCGCTGGCGCTGACGCCGGCGCATCTCGCGCAAGTCTTCCTCGCTCGGCTGGGCGACGGCCTGGATCTCGCTCGCGCGGAACCAGGCCGGCGTGCCCTGTTCGAGCCCTTCGCGGGCCCGCATGGCGAACTGGTAGGCCCGCACCGTGTCGCCGGTCGCAAAGGCCTGTTCCGCCACGGCCAGCTGGGCCAGGGACGTGTCGCCATTGCGGTCGTGCAGGATGGAGAGCTGGTACCAGGCGAAGGCATTGTCCGGCTCGATATCCAGCGCCACGCGCAGGTTCTGGGCCGCTTCCTCGCGGTATTCGGGATTTTCCGTGGCAATCATGGCGATCGCCAGATTGATCCGCAGCAGCGGTGCGGTGGGTTCCAGCTCCACCGATGTCCGGTGCGGTGCGATCGCCTCGTCGGGATGACCGCTCTCGAACAGCATCTGGCCGTGCAGCTCGTGGAAATAGGGGTTGTCCGGCTCCTCGGCGAGCAGGCTCTCGATTTCCTCGAGCGCCCGGTCCAGACGGGCATCGTGATAATAGGCCACGGCGCGGGCATAGCGGGCCGGCAGCGAGGTGTCGCTCTCCGGATAGCGGTAGAAGACGTATTCCGGATCCACCAGGAAGCCGTAGATCTTCGCCTGGATGCGGCGCAGTTCGGCCATGTCCTCCGCGCTGTCCTCCTGGCCGGCATAGGGCGAGGCGGACACGCCGCGCCGCAGCGAGGCGATCCGGTCCGAGGAAAGGGGGTGGGAGCGGAAATAGGGGAAGCGCCGCGCCTGGGACATCACTTCCTGGTAGCGGAAGCGTTCGAAGAAGCCGACGAGCCCTTCCGGGTTCTCTCCCGCCTCTTCCAGGAATTGCAGGGCGGCCTGGTCGGCACTGGCTTCCTGGGAGCGCGAGTAGGTGAGATAGGAGAGGGCGCCGAATTGCTGGCTGGAGGCCATCAGCGCCCCGGCGGCGCCGCCTTCGCCGGCCAGCGCGGCCAGCACGCCCAGCCCCAGGCTGACGAACATCGGCGCGCGGGCCGCCGACATGGCATCGCCCGAACGCGCCAAGTGGGCGCCGGTGATATGGCCGGTCTCGTGCGCGATCACGCCTTTGAGCTGGTTGGGCGTGTCGGCTTCCACGATCATGCCGGTATGCATGAAGATGTTCTGGCCGCCCGTCACGAAGGCGTTGATCTCCGGATCGGCCACCAGATAGAAATCGACGTCATTGGGTTCGAGGCCGGCGGCCTCGATGATCGGGTCGGCATAGCCGCGCATCACATGCTCGATCTCGGTATCCCGGATGAGCGACTGGGCCCAGCCTGCCGACTGAACAGTCAGGACGAGGCTGGCGGCTGCGGCGATGGTTCTCAGGACGGACATCCTGCCTCCACTACTCGGCCCCCGCCTTTGGTCTGCATGATAGCAGCGTGTTCCCCGCACGCTACCCGTAGCACATTGCGGCACGGTCCCTGAACGGGCGATGACGGCCGGACCGGTCGCGCCGGTCCGGCCTTTTCATCAGTTGCCGAACAGGCCGGTCCGGTTCCACCAGCCGCGGCGCTTGGGCTTGTCGTCGTCGCCATCGGCTTCGGCAGGCTCGGGCTCGGCGGGCGTTTCGGCGGCCGGAGCTTCCTCTTCAGCCTCCGCAGCCGGTTCGGGCGCGGCCTCCGCAGGCGTTTCCTCTGCGGCGGGTGCGGCCTCCTCGGTCTTCTTGCGGCGCGGGCTGCGGCGCTTCGGCTTGGGCTTCTCCTCGGCCGCGGGTTCGGCTTCCGCCGGCGTATCGGCAGGGGCCTCGGGCGCGGCGGCTTCTTCAGCCTGGGCGTCCGCCTCGGCCGGCTTTTTGCGCGGACGCCGCGTGCGGCGCTTGGGCTTGTCCTCGGCCGGAGCCTCGGCGGTCTCCGCTTCCGGTGCGGCCTCTTCCGGCTTGGCCTCGGCAGGCGCTTCGGCGGTCTCGGCTTCCGGCTCGGCCTTCTTGCGGCGCGGACTGCGGCGCTTCGGCTTGGGCTTTTCCTCGGCCTCCGGCTCGGCGGCTTCGGCGGTTTCGGGCGCCACTTCCGCCGGTGTTTCGGCCACGGGCAGGGCCTCGGCGGAGCTGTCGGCCTCGACGACTTCCGTCGCCTGACCTTCGATCACCTCGCCCTCATTGTCCTGCGTGTCGGCCTGGTTCTCATTGTTGCGGCGGCGGCCGCGACCGCCCCTGCGGCCACGGCGGCGACGCTTCTTGGGCTGGTCCTCGCCATCGTCCGAAGACGCATCGCGGGTCTCGGTGTCCGGCGTGTCCTCGCCGTCCTCGACCTTGATGACCTCCATCTCGCCGGACGTGTCTTCATTGCTGCCCGGCTTGCGGCGACGGCGCCGCCGCCGGCGGCGGCCCGAGCCTTCGCGGTTGTCGTCCTCGTCCGCGGTTTCGACCGGATCGGGAATGTCGATCTCCTCGACCGATTCGACCGAAAGCGGCGCGACGGGGAGTTCCTCGCCCGGCTCGCGGCTCTCCAGCGCCTCGATGGTGAATTCCGGCGCCATGATCGTGTCGTCGGCCGACACGGCAATGCGCATGGCGAAGCGCTGTTCGATCGCCAGCAGATGGTCGCGCTTGTCGTTGAGGATGTAGATCGCCACCGATGTCGGCACGGAGATGCGCACGCGCTTGGCCTTGCCGCGCGTGCCTTCGCGTTCCAGGCCGCGCAGGGCCACCAGGGCGCTCGACTCGGTGGAGCGCAGATGGCCGGAACCGCGGCAGGTCGGGCAGGGCACGGTGGAGCCTTCCAGCAGGCTGGTGCGCCGGCGCTGGCGGGAGATCTCCATCAGGCCGAACTGCGAGATGCGGCCGACCTGCAGGCGGGCCCGGTCGCGCTTGAGCACGTCCTTCATCTTCTTCTCGACGGCCCGGTTGTTCTTGTTCTCATCCATGTCGATGAAATCGATCACGATGAGACCGGCCAGGTCGCGCAGGCGCATCTGGCGGGCCGCCTCGGCGGCGGCTTCCAGATTGGTCTTCAGCGCCGTCGCCTCGATATTGCGTTCCTTGGTGGCGCGGCCGGAGTTGACGTCGATGGAGACCAGGGCCTCGGTCGGGTTGATCACCAGATAGCCGCCGGACTTGAGCGGCGCGATCGGCGAATAGATCGCCTCCAGCTGGGCCTCGACCTGGTGCTGCAGGAAGAGCGGCACGGTCTCGCGATAGTGCTGCACCTTCTTGGCATGCGAGGGCATCAGCATCTTCATGAAGGCCTTGGCCTCCTTGTAGGCCTCCTCGCCCTCGACCAGCACGCTGTCGATCTCCTTGTCGTAGAGATCGCGGATCGCGCGCTTGACCAGATTGCCTTCCTCGTAGATCAGCGCCGGCGCCACGGATTTCAGCGTGAGCTCGCGGATATTCTCCCACAGGCGCACGAGATAGTCGGCATCGCGCTTGATCTCGGTCTTGGTGCGGCTGGCCCCGGCGGTGCGGATGATCAGGCCGACGCCCTTGGGCAGGTCGAGCTCGCCGACCACGGACTTCAGGCGCTTGCGGTCCGCTGCATTGGAGATCTTGCGGGAGATGCCGCCGCCGCGCGGCGTGTTCGGCATCAGCACGCAATAGCGGCCGGCCAGGGACAGGTAGGTCGTCAGCGCGGCGCCCTTGTTGCCGCGCTCTTCCTTGGCCACCTGGACCAGAAGGATCTGGCGGCGCTTGATGACTTCCTGGATCTTGTACTTGCGGAACATCTGCCGGCGCCGGCGGGCGGCCTGGGCATCGTCCACATCGTCTTCCGAATCGTCGCCGATGGTTTCCGGCGCTTCGTCAGCATCCTCGTCGGCGTCGTCCGGCTTGGCAGCTTCAGCGCTGTCGGCGGGCAGTTCGTCCTCGTCGTCCTGCACGGCGGAGGCTTCTTCCTCGGCCAGGGCAACGCGGTCCTCATAGGGGATCTGGTAGTAGTCGGGATGGATTTCGTTGAAGGCGAGGAAGCCGTGGCGATTGCCGCCATACTCCACGAAAGCGGCCTGCAGCGAGGGCTCTACGCGTGTGACCTTGGCCAGATAGATGTTGCCGCGAATGGGCCGGCGGGCTTCCGCCTCGAAATCGAAGTCCTCAACTTTGGAACCGTCTACGACAACGACGCGGGTCTCTTCGCGATGACCTGCGTCGATCAGCATTTTCTTGGACATTAAAAGTCTCTCCTGCGCACGCCAGCAGGACGGTCCGGCCTGTAAGGTCCGGGGATGACGTCGGCGGCGGCGGGGGTGTGATGGACGTGGGGCGGCCTGCCGTCGATCGACTGGATACTTGTGATCGACTGTGCATCAGGCGCTCCTCGCGCATCGGCAGTTACCATTTGCGCCTCCCGGCCTTCAAAGAGGGCGTCGGGCGCGGCGGTCGGGGCTCCGGTCTCATATGGGGTCCGGAGCGACGATAGTGAAGCCGGCAGGCCGCTCGGGCTCGGCCGGTGGTGCCGGGCGGCAGTCTCCGCGATGCAAATCGCGTGGTCGCCAAGGCGTTGGCAACATGCAACATTCCGAACGGGAAGAAAAGTCTTTGTCGCGGCTGCAACCTTGCGGGGATTTTCTTTGTGAGGCATCAACGAAACGTCAAGCTCCGTGTCCTAATCTCGCACACAAGCCGTTTGGGAAATACGGTCTGACGATGGTGTGGAAATGCGAATCTGGCAGTTTGTATCGGCCTTTGCGGGCGTTCTGACCCTTGGCGGGGCAGCGATTGCGGATCAATCGGTCCGCGATGTGCGCTTCGGCGTGGACGGCGAACGCACCCGCGTGGTCATCGAAACGGCCGAACCGGCCGATTTCCGCGCTTTCACCCTGGACGGTTTTTCCGACCGTCTCGTGGTCGATCTGCCCGGCATGAGCTGGTCGGTGTCCGGCCTGGAGACCGGCGAGGGCATGGGGCACGGCCTGGTCGACACTTTCCGCTTCTTCAACAATTCGGCCTCCTCCTCGCGCGTCGTGTTCGAGCTGGAGCATCCGGCCGTTATCATTGACCAATTCGCGCTCGATCCGGCCGAGGCCGGCGGCAATCATCGCCTGGTCATCGATGTCGAGCGCTCCAGCGCTGACACCTTCCAGTCTTCCTCCGGCTTCAGCCACACGCGGGCGGAAAGCCTCGATTCGCTGATCGCCGAGCGCGTGGAGGCGGTCTATGTGCCGCCGGAACGCGAGCGGCGCGTCATCGTCGTCGACGCCGGCCATGGCGGCCACGATCCCGGCACGATCGGCCGTTCGGGCACGCATGAGAGCGACGTCACCCTGCATGCCGCGCGCGAGCTGCGCCGTCAGCTCGAGGCGACCGGCCGCTACGAGGTCTTCCTGACGCGCGATCGCGACGTCTATCCGTCCTGGAGCGAACGGGTCGGCGTGATGGCCGAGGTGCGCGCCGATCTCTTCATCTCGCTGCACGCGGACTCCTCCGGCAATTCCGGCGTTCGCGGTGCGGCGGTCTATACGCTCAACGACACGGCCGAGAACCGCGCCCGGCAGCGCGCCCGTCAGGATGCCGACCACACGGCCCAGGCCGATGTGAACAACATTCTCGTCGAGCTGGAGCTGCGCGAGAAGCGCAACCAGTCCTCGGCCTTCGCGGAAGTCCTGCTGGAGAATCTCGCTTCGGCCGGTCCGCTGCTGTCCAATCCGCACCGCCAGGCCAATCTCTTCGTTCTGCTGGACCCGCGGGTGCCGGCCGTACTGGTCGAGATGGGCTTCCTGACCAACAGCACCGACGAGGCCAACCTGACCTCGCCGAGCGAGCGCCGGCGCCAGATGTCGGCCGTGGTGCGGGGCATCGACAGCTACTTCGCCGAGCGCGGCGACGATGTGCAGTTCGCCGACAGCGACACGATTGCACGTCGCACGCGCTGACCCCCTATGATCTGTCTCGCCGTGCGGCCATAATGCCGCCGCGGTTCGGGGTATCTTGTGCGATGCCTCGGCGAGGGGGACCGGCATGTCGAGTGGCCAGAGGGCGTAATGAAGATTTTCACTCTGCGTAACATGATGCGTACCGCGCTGTGGGGCGGTATCGCGGCCGCCGTGCTGGGCGTCATCGGCTTCGTGGCCGCGGCGATCTATGTCGTGCGCGTCACCGACGACCTGCCGAATCACCAGCAGCTCGCCGAGTACCAGCCGCCGATCATGAGCCGGGTGCATGCCGGCGACGGCCTGCTGATCGCGGAATACGCCCGCGAACACCGCGTTTTCGTGCCCATCGACAACATCCCGCAGAATGTCGTGCACGCCTTCATCTCGGCGGAAGACAAGAATTTCTACGAGCATGGCGGTCTCGACCTGCGCGGCATCATCCGCGCGGCGATCTCAAATGTGGGCAATGTGCTCAACGATCGCCGCCTGGAAGGCGCCTCGACGATCACCCAGCAGGTCGCCAAGAACTTCCTGCTGTCCTCCGAACAGCGCATCGAGCGCAAGGTGCGCGAAATGGTGCTCTCGCGCCGCATCGAGCGCGCCTTCACCAAGGACCAGATCCTCGAGCTCTATCTCAACGAGATCTATCTGGGGAACCGGGCCTATGGCGTCGCCGCCGCCGCGCTGAACTACTTCGGCAAGTCGCTGGACGAGCTGGAACTGCACGAGATCGCCTATCTCGCGGCCCTGCCGAAAGGCCCGGCCAATTATCATCCCGATCGCCATCGCGATGCCGCCATCGCCCGCCGCAACTGGGTGATCGAGCGCATGCTGGAAAACGGTTACGTCTCCGAGGCGGCCGCGCGCGAGGCCCAGGCCCAGCCGCTGGAGACAAGCGACCGCCTGTCGGGCGCGACCTATACGGCGGCGGAGTATTTCGTCGAGAATGTGCGCCGCGAAGTCTTCTCCATGTATGGCGAGGACGAGCTCTATGATGGCGGACTGTCGATCCGCACCACGCTGGACACCAACATGCAGCTGGCCGCGCGCCGCGCCCTGCGCGACGGGCTGGAAGCCTATGACCGCCGCCACGGCTATCATGGCCCGCTCGAGACGATCGAGATGGGCGAGGGCTGGGAAGAACGCTTCGCCGCGGTGGAAACCCCGCGCGATCTCGACGAGGGCTGGATGTCCGCCGTCGTGCTGGAAACCACCGGCTTGGAAGCGCGGATCGGTTTCCTCAACGGCGAGGAGGGGAGCATCCCCATGTCGGCCCTGGAATGGGCCCGTGAGCCGCTCGAGGAAGGCCGGCTCGGCCCGGCCCTGGAGCGCCCGTCCGACGTGCTCGGCGAGGGCGATGTGATCCTGGTGAAGAGCATTGCCGACCAGGACGGGTACGAGGAAGGCCAGTACGGCCTGCGCCAGGTGCCGATGATCAATGGCGGCATTCTCGCCATGGACCCGCACACGGGCCGCGTCCTGGCCATGGTGGGCGGTTATTCCTTCCAGCACAGCCAGTTCAACCGCGCCACCCAGGCGCGCCGCCAGCCCGGCTCCTCCTTCAAGCCCTTCGTCTATGCCGCCGCGCTGGACCATGGCTATACGCCGGCCAGCCTGATCCTGGATGCGCCCTTCGTCGCCACCGGCGGTCCGGACGAGCGCTTCTACATGCCGTCCAACTATTCGGAACGCTATTACGGTATGTCGACGCTGCGCCTCGGCCTGGAGCTGTCGCGCAACGTCATGACCGTGCGCCTGGCCCAGGAAATGGGCATGGAGCCGATCGCCGAATACGGCGAACGCTTCGGCATCTACGACGATCTGGAACCGGTTCTCGCCATGGCGCTGGGCGCCGGCGAAACGACGCTCTACCGCCTGGTCTCCGCCTACGCCACGATGGTCAATGGCGGCCGCCGCGTCGAGCCGACGATTATCGACCGCGTCCAGGACCGGTCCGGCGACACCATCTTCGCCCACGAGGTCCTGCCCTGCGAGACCTGCGATGTGGAGGAATGGTCGCCGGAGCTGCACGAGCCGCGTTTCCCGGAGACCCGCGAGGAAGTCGTCGATCCGGTGACGGCCTACCAGGTCGTGCACATGCTCGAAGGCGCGGTCCAGCGCGGCACCGGCACGGCGCTGCGCCCGCTCGGCCGTCCGCTGGGCGGCAAGACCGGCACGACGAACGATTTCCGCGACGCCTGGTTCGTCGGCTTCGGCCCGGACCTGGTGGTCGGCGTCTATGTCGGCTTCGACACGCCTTACCAGCTCGGCGCGGGCGAGGCGGGTGGCCGTGTGGCCGCGCCCATCGCCCGGGATTTCCTGGAAGTTGCCCTGGATAACTATCCTGTCGCGCCCTTCCGCGTGCCCGAGGGCGTGCGCCTGGTGCCGATCAACCGCTCCAATGGCGAACCCGGCGCGCTCGGCCAGTCCGGCGTGATCCTCGAAGCCTTCCGTCCCGGCACCGAGCCCTCGCGCACCAGCGAGGACGAGGAGAGCGGCATCTCCTTCGCGCGCGACAGCGTCAGCGACGATCCGCTGGCCCTGCTCCTGTCCGAACAGGAGGCGCAGGCCGACGAGGAGGACGAGGAGGAAGACGAGCTGGGCGGTCTGTACTGACCGGCTTGTCTCGCGCCTCCTGCGCCTCTATCCCCGCATATAGTCCATTTGAATCAGCAAGGTCACCGACACCATGCGTCCCGAAATCCAGACCCTTTCCGACGAAATCCAGCAGGCGGTGGGCCTGCTGAGGAGGCGTCTTTGACTGGGATACCGCCCAGAAACGCCTCGACGAGCTGAACGCGCAGTCGGAAGATCCCGACTTCTGGAACGATCCGCAGAAGGCCCAGGCCCTGATGCGCGAGCGCAACCGCCTGGAATCCTCCATCCAGACCGTCAACGACGCCGAGCGCGACCTTGCCGACAGTATCGAGATCATCGAGCTGGCCGAGATGGAGGACGACGAGGAAATGGTCGAGGAGGCCGTTTCCGGTCTCAAGCGGCTGGCCGAGCGCATGCGCCGCGCCCAGCTGGAGACGCTGCTCTCCGGCGAGGCCGACGGCAATGACGCCTTCGTGGAAATCCACTCCGGCGCCGGCGGCACGGAAAGCCAGGACTGGGCGGCGATGCTGGCGCGCATGTACACGCGCTGGGCCAATGCCCACGGCTACAAGGTCGACATCATGGAAGAGCAGTCGGGCGAGGAAGCCGGGCTGAAATCCACCACCATCCTGGTGAAGGGCGAAAACGCCTATGGCTGGCTGAAGACGGAAAGCGGCGTGCACCGCCTGGTGCGCATCTCGCCGTTCGATTCCAGCGCGCGCCGCCATACCAGTTTCTCCTCGGTCGGCGTCTATCCGCAGATCGACGATGCGATCGATGTCGAGATCGACGAGTCCAAGGTGCGCACCGACACCTACCGCGCCTCCGGGGCCGGCGGCCAGCACGTCAACAAGACCGACAGTGCCGTGCGCCTGACCTACGACATGCCCGGCGAGGACAAGCCCATCGTCGTGCAGTGCCAGAACGACCGCTCCCAGCACAAGAACCGCTCCCAGGCCTGGGACATGCTGCGCGCCCGGGTCTACGAGATCGAGCTGCAGCGGCGCGAGGCGGCCGCCCAGGCGGAGGCCGAGAGCAAGACCGAGATCGGCTGGGGCCACCAGATCCGCTCCTACGTCCTGCAGCCCTACCAGATGGTCAAGGATCTGCGGACGAATGTGGAGACCTCGAACACGTCCGGCGTGCTCGACGGCGATCTGGACGACTTCATGGCCGCCGCCCTGGCCGCGCGCGTGGGCGGCGACGACGAGGACGAGGCCTGAGCGGCCCGGGGGAGTTCATCATGGACGGCATGTATATCGGTCTACGCCATCTTCACATGACCACGGTGGTGCTGAGCGGCGTCTTCTTCCTGCTGCGGGCGGTGGCTTTCAACGCGGCCGGGGCGGGATGGCCGAAGGCGCGGCCTGTCCGCATGGCAAGCTATGCGATCGACACGCTGCTTCTGGTTTCGGCGATCGCGCTGACCGTCGTGACGGCCCAGTACCCGCTCGCCGACGCCTGGCTGACCGTGAAGGTCGCCTTGCTGATCGTCTATATCGGGCTGGGGGTGGTGGCCCTGCGGCCCGCCCTGAAAAAGCCGGTCCGTCTGGGCGCCTCGGCGGCAGCTGTCCTGGTCTTCGCCTTCATCGTCACCGTGGCGCGGGCCCACCATCCGCTGGGCGTGTTTGCCGGCTAGCCTGGCCGCAGCCGGACAGGGCGCCGGCGGGTAAAAGAAAACCGGCGCCGCAAGGGCGCCGGTCCTCATGAATTCAGTGCCTGTCGGGGCGGATCAGAAGCCCGACTTGTTGGCCGCGACCGGCGGCTCGAGCGAGTCGAGCGGATCGGGCTTGCCCGGGGCCGGCGGCTTGGAGCCGGAGCCCGACGTGTCGGGCTTGCCGGCGGTGTCCGGCTTGCTTTCCGTCTTGGGCTTGGCCGCCTTCGGCGCGTCGCTGCCCTGCATCGGGTCGGACGAGTGGCGGCAATGGCCGTCGAAGAAGGCGCCGCTTTCCACCGACAGGGTGGCGTGGACGATGTCGCCCTCAATGCGGGCCGTCGAAGCCAGCTGGACCTGACGGGCGCGTACGCTGCCCGACACCTTGCCGCGAACCACCACGGTCTCCGCAAAGACCTCGCCGGACACGGACGCGTCCTCGCCGATGATCAGGGAACCGGCGCGCACATCGCCATCGACCTGGCCATCGAGCTGGATTTCGCCTTCGGAAACAATCGACCCGGTGAGGACCAGATCGCTGGACAGAATGGAAGGAGCTTTCGATTTCATGGCGGTCCTTTTCGGGGGGGTGTGGTGCTGCGCTCCGGTATCGGCGGAGGGCGAACTCTCTTTAGCCTTGTTGAACATACTGGCCGGCTCTCAACAAACGATCCGGATCGATAGCGGATCCGTTATACCAAACTTCATAGTGCAGATGGGTCGCGGTACTGCGCCCCGTGGACCCCATCCCCCCGATGAGCTGACCACGGTCCACCGTATCGCCCCGCCGCACTGCGATTTCATGGAGATGGCCGTAGCGCGTCACGAAGCCGTAACCATGGTCGATCTCCACGGTTCGACCATAGCCCGAGCGCCACCCGGCGTAAATCACTTCGCCCGGACCCGTCGCCAGGATCGGCGCGCGCCGGTAGGCGGCGAAATCCAGTCCGTAGTGCGAGGTCGGCCGGCCGTTGAAGGGATCGATGCGGACGCCGAAATCGCTGGTCCGGCGATAGGTGTCGCCGATCGGAATGCCCAGGGGGCCGGAGTCCACGAAATCCTCGAGTTCCTCGACTTCCAGCAGGCGGGCCGCGATCCGGTTGACGCGCGAAGAGAAGGCGCCGTCCAGTTCCAGCCCCGGGGCCGAGGCGCCGGAGAAGAATTCGGTTTCCGAAATCGGCTCGAAGGGACCGCCGCGTTCCTCGCCTTCGCGGTTGTCGGCGATCACGTCCTCGATATCCAGCCCGGTCAGACGCAGCACGGCGCGCAGGTTCTGCAGGCGCGCCTCGGTGGCGTCCTCGGCGCGGGCAAGCACCGCATCCTGTTCGCCCATGAGATAGGAGATCTGGTCTTCCGGCGCATCGGACGTGATGGAGGCCACGGCGACCATCGGGTCGCGCGCTTCGCGCGGTTCCGGATCGGCCGGCGTCGCGGCCATCAGCACACGGCTGTCCCCGAGCGCCGGGGAGGGCGACATTTCCTGGCCGGTCAGCTGTTCGGCAAAATTGACCAGCTGGCGCAGCGTCTCGTGACGCATCTGGAATTCGTAGGCAGTGCGGTCGAACTCCTCCATGCGCGATTCCATGAAGGAGATGACGGTCGCCTCGTTGGCCTGGGCCTCGGCGACCATGCGGTGATAGTAGATGCGATCCTGTTCCAGTTCGGCATCCTTGGCCGCGAGGGCGCGCCCGTGGAAGGCGACGGAAACCGTTGTGAAACAAAGCCAGCCGGCGAGGGCGGTGGCGCCGAGGAGCGCGCCGATCTGGACGCCGGTCGAGATCGCGAAATAGCGGACCTGGCCGTCGCTACGATGATAGATTTGCCGGTCCGGGAACCAGCGTTGAGCCGTTCCCCAAACAGCTTCTTTTACTCGTGACAACATGCCTGACGCCGCTCGGATTGTACCTGCCCCAAATTCCCTGCGCGAGCATGTGACACAAAAGCCCGCCGGATTTCAATACGCTCCCATGCAAGAGCCGCGCCGTCTCAGGCGAGCGGCACGTAGTATTCGGCCGGCAGCTCGGCCTGCTCACGGGCCCGGGAATTGAACGGGGGTTTGAGATTCCCCTTGAAATACCGGCCGACCAGCACCTGGAAATGGGCCGCCGGATCGGCGTTCAATTTGTCGCACACGCGGCGGAACCAACGCGCGCCAGCCGCGACATGACCGATTTCCTCGTCATAGATCACGCGCAAAATGTCGGCACTTGCTGCATCCCCGGCAGAGACCAGCCGGTCGATCATGCCGGGCGTCACGTCCAGACCGCGCGCTTCCAGCACCAGCGGCGCCACGGCCAGACGGGCGGGCAGCGAGCCGGACGTCGCCCGCGCCGCATCCCACAGCCCGTCATGGGCGGGCAGGGCGCCGTAATGGCTGTCCATCGCCTCCAGCCGGTCGGCAACCAGGGTGAAATGCCGGGCCTCGTCGTCGCCCACGCCTATCCAGTCCGTCACGAAAGCGTTGCGTTCCGTATCCTCGATCAGCGGATCACGGGCAAAGCGCACGACCATGTCGAAAGCCAGATCGATGGCGTTGAACTCGATATGAGCGATGGCGTGCATCAGCGCGCTGCGTCCGGCCAGCGAGTTGAGCCTGCGGCGCGGCACCTTGCCCGGCGGCACGCCAACGGGCTCGTCTGGCCGGGCGGGACGCTCCGGAGCGTCCACCGCGTCGCCCAGTGCGAGGTCGCCGGCCCGCCAGAGCCGCGCGGTTTCGCGGGCTGCGGCGGCCTTGTCGCGCGGCGCCGCCGTCTCCAGCACGCCGCGGGCGCGTTCAAGCAGCGTCGGTGCCGGCATCACGCCAGGGCGCGCACGGCCTCGAGCACCGCGTCGGCGTGGCCCTTCACCTTCACCTTGCGCCAGACATTGGCGATCTTGCCTTCGGGATCGATCACGAAGGTCGAGCGTTCGATTCCCATATATTCGCGCCCGTACATCTTCTTGAGCACCCACACGCCATACGCCTCGCAGGCCTCGCCTTCCTCGTCGGCGACCAGGCGGACGGCAAGGTCGTGCTTGGCCTTGAACTTGTCGTGCTTTTTCACGCTATCCTTGGAGATGCCGATGACGACCGCGTTGGCCTGTTCGAAGTCTTCGTGTTTTCCGGTGAAGTCGATGGCTTCCGTCGTGCAGCCGGGCGTATCGTCTTTCGGGTAGAAATAGAGCACAACGGTCTTGCCGCGCAGATCGGCCAGATCGATCTCGCCCCCGCCATCGGCGGGCAGTTTGAAAGTCGGAGCAGGATCGCCTGTCTTGAGTTCGCTCATCATATCCCTCTTGCGCTGTGTGCCGTGGATGCGGGCCGATGTGTCTAGATCGCGCGTCATGCTCCGCGCGTCCAGTCGCCGTGCTGCGGTCGGGGGGCTCTGAATGCTTCGCAAGTCGCTGCGCTGGAGCGTGATCTACCTGCTGGAGGCGGTCGCCGTCCTGCTGGCGCTGGCCATCTTCGGCATCGGCGCCATTCTCTGGCGCCTGTCCAGCGGACCGGTGGAGCTGGATTTCCTGCGCGAGGACGCCCAGGGCATGCTGGCGACCGCCTTCGAGGGCGATGTCGTGGCCCTGGGGTCGCTGCAGGCGGGCTTCGACCCGCAGACACGGGCGCTCATGCTGATGGCCGGGGATGTCACCGTCGCCGACCAGAGCGGCGACGTGATCGCCCGCGCGCCGCGCATCGAGGCAGGCCTGGCGGTGGATGCGCTCCTTCTGGGCCGTCTGGAGCCCGTGGCGCTCAATATCCAGGGCGGTTCGGTCTCGGTGGTCCGGCGTGCCGACGGCGCGGTCGGGGCCGGCCTGGGCAGCGCGGAGCGCGTGGCGGCGAATGCCCGGCTTCCCGAACGCGGCGGCGACGAAAGCGCCAGCCTGTTCCAGCTTCTCTCCGACCCGCGCAATTCCACCGGCCGTATCGGCCGGCTCCAACATGTGAATATCCAGCAGGCCGCCGTGCGCATCGTCGACGAGCAGAGCGGTGTGACCTGGCTGGTCGACAATGCCGGCGTCGTTTTCGAGCGTGACGACAGCCGCATCGTCGCCGAGATCGAGGGCCAGTTCGCCACGCCCTCCGGCTTCGCGCCGGTGGAATTGCGGGTGCAGGCCGGTGCCGATCTGGACAGCCTGCTCTTCGAGGCGCGCTTTCAGCAATTGTCGCCGGCCGGCGTGCTGCCCGACACCGGACCCCTGGCTCCGCTACGCGCAGTCGATGCCCCGGTCTATCTGGACTTCGTGGTCGATGCCACGCGCGAAAGCGGGATCCGCACGGCGTCCATCGTGCTGGATGTCGGCGACGGTGCCATCCTCAGCGAGGGCGAGGAGCGGCGCATCGCCGGCGCGCACTTGTCCGCCCGTTTCGATCCGATCGAGAGCACGCTGAGCATTCATGAGGGCTGGATCGAGTCCGACGTGTTCTCCGCCCGGCTGGAAGGCGAAATCACGGAGATCGGCAATTATCGCGGCGCCCTGCCGACACGGGGCCGGTTCGATGTGAGCGTCGGCGAGGGCTTCATCGCGCTGGGCGACATTTTCGAGCGGGACCCGTCCTGGGAGTCGCTGGCCGCGCAGGGCACGCTGAGGCTGGATGCGTATGCCGCCGATTTCGAGCGCCTGGAGGTCGCCGTCGACACCATCCGCGCGGAACTGGAAGGCGAGTCTTCGCTGACCCGGGCGGAAGACGGCCATTTCCTGCCCAATCTGCGCCTGACAGGACCGATCCGGGGCGATGTGCAGCCGGAAACCGTGCTGGCCTACTGGCCGGTCGAACTGGCCGATGGCGCGCGGGCCTGGGTGGACGAGCGCATCCTGGCCGGCCGTCTCTACAATGCCCGCTTCGATCTCGACCTGCGGGCCGAGGATATCGAGGCCGGCCGCATGGAAGACGACCGCATGACCCTCGGTTTCGACTTCGAGGGCGCGTCCGTGCGCTACATCTCCACCATGACGCCGCTCGTGGAGGGGCGAGGCCACGCCGTACTGCGGGGCAATTCCTTCGAAGTGGCGATGGAGAGCGGCCGGATCGGCGATCTTGAGCTTACCAGCGGCTTTGTCGACATTCCGCGGCTCAATCCCAAGGGCGCGATGGCGCGCTATGGCGGCGTGGGCCGCGGCGAGGCGGCGGACATTCTGGCCCTGATCGACGAACCGCCGCTTCACCTGCCGTCGGAATACGGACTCGATCCGTCACTGGTGGGCGGGCAGGGCGAACTCTCCTTCGAGATCCGCCGCCCGATGCTGACCGATGTGCCGCCGGAGGACATCCCCTTCTTCATCGACGGCGCGTTCAGCGATGTCAGCCTGAACGTGCCGGGCACGCCGGTGGAACTGAACGACGGCATGATCGAGATATCGGCCAGTCAGGACGGTCTCGATGCCACGGGCGATGCGCGTTTCGGCACGACGCCGGTGATTATCGAATGGACCGAGACTTTCGGCCTGCCCGACGATGCGGCCTCGACCCGGATCGCCCTGACCGCGGATGTGACCGCCGATACGCTGGACACGTTCAACATCCCGGTCCGGCGCTATTTCGACGGCCCGGTCCGGCTGACCGGCGAGGCCGTGTCCGACGGGCTGGATTTCCGGGCCGTCGACCTTCATGCCGATCTGGAACAGGCCCTGCTGGAAGCGCCCGGCGGTGTGTGGAGCAAGGCGGCGGGCGTGCCGGGCACGGCGGATATCCGCGTCTCCGTGGACGAGGAGGGGCGCTATTCCATCGACGATCTGACCGTGCGCACCGAGGGACTGGAGGTCGCCGGCGGTGCGGTCGTGACCGGCGCGGCACGGCTGGAGACGATCCGTCTGGACCGGCTCTATGTGGAGGGGCTGGCGGATGTGTCGGCGCGGCTGGACGTGCCGGCGCAGCCGGGACGGCCGCTGGATGTGGACCTGTCGGGCCAGTATGTCGACATCTCCGATTTCATCGCCCAGCTCACCTCGCTGGGCGAAGGCGGCGGCATGCTGCCTCTGTCGCTGGACGTCGATATCGCCCGTCTCATCCTGTCCGAACGCAGCGTGCTGGACGATTTCAACCTGATCTGGCGCAGCGAGGCGGCCGGCGTGCGCGCCTTCTCGATCTCGGGCCAGACGGTCGACGGACCCTTCCAGGCCAATTTCGGCGCCACCGAACCGGGCGGTGCGCGCGAGTTCGCGCTTCAGGCGCCGTCGGTCGAGCGTATCGCCGGACTCTTCGGTGCGGAGGCCTATGCGCTGGGCGGGCAGATGGCGATGCTGGGCTCCGCGCCGCCGCTGGGCACGGAGGGGCCGCTCTCCGCGCGGCTGGAAGTGTCCGACCTCGTCCTGGTGCGCGTGCCGATCCTGGCCCGCATCCTCGCGGCGGGGTCCTTCCAGGGGCTGGCCGCCCTGCTCAATGGCGAGGGCATACTGTTCGACCGGATCGATGCCGACCTGCTCTACGAGGACGGGCTGATGACGATCGGCGATGCCCGTGCGGCGGGCAGCGCGCTGGGCGTGACAGCCGCCGGCACGATCGATTTCGGCGCCGAGCGCGCGGCGATCGACGGCAATCTGGCGCCGTCCTACGCGCTCAACTCCCTGTTCGGCGGCGTGCCGGTGATCGGCGACCTTCTGGTCTCGCGCCCGGGCGAGGGCATCATCGGCATCACCTATTCCGTCGAGGGGCCTTTCGACAGCCTCACCGTCTTCGCCAACCCGCTCTCCGCCCTGGCACCCGGCCTCCTGCGCCGCATCTTCGAGGGCACGGCGGCTGAGCGGGCTGCGCGGGAGCGGGCGCAGGGGAATGACGGGGAGGGCGAGGCCGGACCAGACGATGCCTCCTCAGTGCCGGAAGACCCGGAGCCGGACGAGTAGCGCCACTTCCCTCTCCCTCCTTGGGAGAGGGATCGAGGGAGAGGGGGAAGACACCGCCATTGGCGTTTTGAACGCCAGCACCGGGATTTCCCCCTCATCCGCCCCTTCGGGGCACCTTCTCCCCGAGGGGAGAAGGGGGCATGTCCGATGTCGCGTGCTACGCCGGCTTGGCCAGGGCGTGGCGCTTCTTGCCGATGGACAGCTTGATCGCGCCGTCCACCACCAGACCGGCGGAGGCCTTGGCGAAGGGATCCGTCAGCGCCTCGCCATTCACCTTCGCGGCCCCGGCCTTGATGTGCCGGCGCACCTCGCCGTTGGACGCGGCCAGCCCCGCATCGACGAAGAGGCTGACGAGCGTCACGTCCGCGTCGGCCGGATCGAAGGTGACGGTCGGCAGGGCGTCGCCCGCACCGCCGGCGGCAAAGGTCTGTTGCGCGGTGGCTTCGGCCTCGCGGGCCGCCTCGGCGCCGTGCAACAGCGTCGTCGCCTCGTTGGCCAGGCGCACTTTGGCGTCATTGATCTGCGCGCCTTCCAGCGCTTCCAGCCGGGCGATCTCGTCCAGCGGCACATCGGTGAAGAGGCGCAGGAAGCGGCCGACATCGGCATCCTCGGTATTGCGCCAGAACTGCCAGTATTCGTAAGGCGAACGCTGGTCGGCATTGAGCCAGACGGCGCCGTCGGCGGTCTTGCCCATCTTGGCGCCCGAGGCGGTGGTGATGAGCGGCGTCGTGAAGCCGTAGACCTCGGCCTGGTCGACCCGGCGGCACAGCTCCACGCCATTGACGATATTGCCCCACTGGTCGCCGCCGCCCAGCTGCAGCGTGCAGCCGGCGCGCCGGTAGAGCTCCAGGAAATCCACCGCCTGGAGCAGCATGTAGTTGAACTCCAGGAAGGTGAGGGGCTGTTCGCGCTCCAGGCGCAGCTTCACCGACTCGAAGGTCATCATGCGGTTGATGGTGAAGTGCGTGCCGAATTCGCGCAGGAAATCGATATAGCCGTAGGTCGACAGCCATTCGTCATTGTCCACGACGAGCGCGTCGGTCGGCCCGTCGCCGATCGTCACAAGGCTGGAGAAGGCGGTGAGGATGGAGCGTTTGTTCGCTTCGATCACATCGTCGGTGAGCATCTGGCGCGACTTGTCCTTGCCCGACGGGTCGCCGATCTTGGTCGTGCCGCCGCCCATCAGGATGATCGGCTTGTGTCCGGCCTGTTGCATCCGGCGCAGCATCATGATCTGCACCAGCGAACCGACATGCAGCGACGGGGCGGTCGCGTCGAACCCGATATAGCCCGTAACCGTCTTTTCGCTGGCGGCCTTGTCGAGGCCCTCCAGGTCGGTGGACTGGAAATGATAGCCGCGCTCGACCAGCGCACGCACGAGTTCGGACTTGTATTCGCTCATGTTCGCTCTCCTGATAGAGCGCTTCTAGGTCGAGCTTTGCGCCGAGAAAAGAGGGCCATCGCATGAAACGCGTGATCGGACTGATGAGCGGAACCTCGCTCGACGGCATCGACGCCGCGCTGATCGAGACGGACGGGGTGAAGATCGCCCGCTTCGGGCCCGGCGAGACGGTGGCCTATACGCGCGGCGACCGGGCCATCCTGCAGGCCGCCGTGGATGCCGCGCTGGACTGGCAGTTCGTCGGCCAGGCGCCGGACTTCCGGCGGGCGGAAGCCGTGCTCAACGAGCGCCATGCCGAAGCCGTCGAGCGCACGGCCGAGGCGGCCGGGCTGAGCATGGACGATATCGACCTGGTCGGATTTCACGGCCAGACCGTGCTGCACCATCCGCCCTCGGGCGGCTCCAGCGGCCAGACGCTGCAGATCGGCGACGGTTCGGAACTGGCCAGCCGCATCGGCATCGACGTGGTCTACGACTTCCGTGCGGCCGACATGCTGGCCGGGGGGCAGGGCGCACCGCTGGCGCCGCTCTACCACCAGGCGCTGGCCGAACATTCCGGCCTGACGCGGCCGCTCGCCGTGCTCAATCTGGGCGGGGTGGCGAATGTCACCTGGCTGGGCGCCAAGGGCGATCCGGTCGCCTTCGACACCGGTCCGGCGAACGGGCTGATCGATGCCTGGTGCGTCAAACGCACGGACGAGGCCTTCGACCGGGACGGCAAGCTGGCGGCGTCGGGCAAGGTCCATCAGGCCACGCTGGACGATCTGATGGCGCATCCCTTCTTCGACCTGGATCCGCCCAAATCCCTCGATCGCTGGGACTTCACGCTCGAGCCCGTGCGCAACCTGTCCGACGCCGACGGCGCGGCAACCCTCACGGCCTTCACCGCGCAGACCGTGGCCGGGGCGCTGGAACGGCTGGGCCGTCCGGAACGGCTGCTGGTCACCGGCGGCGGCCGGCTCAATCCCACGCTCATGTCGATGATCGCGGACCGCGTCGGCGTGACCCCGGAGACGGTCGAGACGGTCGGCTGGCGCGGCGATCTGCTGGAGGCGGAGGCCTTCGCCTGGCTCGCCGTGCGCGTGGAGCGCGGCCTGCCCACCAGCCTGCCCTCGACAACGGGCGCCCGCCACCCGGTCTCCGGCGGCCGCATCGCGAGAGCGCGGGACGAGGATTAGCCTTCCCCGCTATTCTCCTCGACACCGTCATCCCCCGGCTTGTCCGGGGGACCTCGTCCATCCTGTTGGCGCGCTTTAGAGGCCTGTCGTTACAGCGAAATTGCCACGCCGCGAGCTGAGGTCCCCCGGACAAGCCGGGGAATGACGATGGGTTGGGATGGTGATGTGGTGCAGATATTCGCCGCCCGGACGTCCGCCCCGCCTGGGGCCGGACGTCCATCCGGGATGGCAAGGAAAGCGTGCGCCTTCCCGTTCCCCAGAAACAGACCTCAGCGCTTGCCGGTGATCTGGCGTTCCGCGCGTTCCTTCTCGACTGACGGCAGGCGGCTGTCGAGATAGGTCTCGATATGCTTTTCCAGCACTTCGAGATGTTCGGAGAAGAGGTGGTTGGCGTCGGGCACGATCTCGGTCGTGATCTCGATCCCCTTCTGCACGCGCACCTTGGACATCACCCGTTCCACATCGTCGGCCGGCACGATCTTGTCGGCGCCGCCATGGACGATGATGCCCGAGGCCGGGCAGGGGGCGAGGAAGGTGAAGTCGTACATGTTGGTCGGCGGGGCCACCGAGATGAAGCCGGCGATCTCCGGCCGGCGCATCAGCAATTGCATGCCGACCCAGGCACCGAAGGAATGACCGGCGACCCAGCAGAAGCGGGCGCCCTGGTTATAGCCCTGAACCCAGTCGAGCACCGTGGCGGCGTCGGACAGTTCGCCCAGGCCCTGGTCGTAGCTGCCCTGGGACCGGCCGACGCCGCGGAAGTTGAAGCGCAGCGTGGCGAAGCCGCGCTTGCGGAACACGTCGTACATCATGTCGACGGTCGGATTTTCCATATTGCCGCCGCCCAGCGGGTGGGCATGCAGTATCAGGGCAATCGGAGCGGTCTCGTCTTCGCTCGGGCTGTAGCGCCCCTCAAGCCGGCCCGCCGGGCCGGGAATGATCACGTCAGGCATTCACACTCGCCTTTTTCGGTCGTTCCTGTTCGCGTCCTGCAAATATGCGGCATTTCGTCCATTGCAATGAAACGGACGGGCGCCCATATTCCTGACTGTTCTACTCGGTTATTGGACGCGCGCGCCGTCGCAGGATCGCCCGCCCCCACCGGAATGGCGGGTCTTAGCATGATCGGGACGCGGGATGCGAGCGTTTAAGGAGGTAAACGCATGAAGCTGAGCACAAAGGGGCGTTATGCGGTCATGGCCATGGCCGACCTGGCACGGGCCTGCGACGACGGACCGGTCACGCTGAGCGACATTGCCTCGCGGCAGTCGATCTCCCTGTCCTATCTGGAACAATTGTTCGCCAAGCTGCGCCGGGCCGATATCGTCGCCTCCATTCGCGGTCCGGGCGGGGGCTACAGGCTGAGCCGCAAATCCTCCGAGATCCGCATTTCCGACATCATCGTCGCGGTGGACGAGCCGCTGCGCGCCACGCGCTGCTCGGATGCCAAGGGCTGTCTGGCCGATGGCCGCCGCTGCATCACCCACGATCTGTGGGACGAGCTGGGCCGCCACATCTATCTCTTCCTCTCCTCGATCACGCTGGAAGACGTGCTGGAGCGGCGCCTGCTGGGCGCGGCGAGCGGCGCGCTCGGCCGTGTCGAACGGGCCAAGCCGGCTGCGGAACCCGCGACGGTCTAGGTCATGCGGACCTATCTGGACCATAACGCGACCACGCCGGTGCGCCCGGACGTGATCGACGCCGTGACGGATGTCATGGCGCAAGTGGGCAATGCATCCTCCGTGCATGCCGACGGGCAGGCGGCGCTGCGCCGTGTCGAGACTGCGCGCCGGCAGGTCGGCCAGGCGCTGTGCGCGCGGCCGGAAGACGTGATCTTCACCTCCGGCGGCACCGAGGCGCTGAACCTGGCCCTGCACAGCGCCATCCAGGCTGGTGGCTCCACGCGCATCCTGCATTCCGCCATCGAGCACGAGGCGGTCGCCGACACGGCGAAGGCCTCCGGCCTGCCGGTCGAGGAGATCCCGGTCACGGCCGACGGTGTGGCCGATCTGGCCTGGCTGGAAGCAAGGCTGGAAGACTGGAGCGCCGAACGCGGCGGCCGTCCGCTCCTGGCCCTGATGCTGGCCAATAACGAGATCGGCACGATCCAGCCGGTCGCCGCGGCGGCCGAGCTGATGCGCGCGCATGACGGGCTTGTCGTGGTCGACGCGATCCAGGCCGTGGGCAAGATCCCGGTCGACTTCGCCGACCTCGGCGCCGACTACATGGCGATCTCCGCGCACAAGTTCGGCGGGCCGCAAGGCACCGGCGCCCTCGTGGCGAGCTGCAACGCGCCGCTGGCCCGCCAGCAGCGCGGCGGCGGCCAGGAAAAGGGCCGGCGGTCGGGCACGCTCAATGTCGCCGGCATTGCCGGTCTGGGCCTGGCGGTCGAACAGGCCGTGGCGGGGCTCGAGAATTTCGCACGCCTGGCCGAATGGCGCGACGCCATGGCGGCCGGGTTGAAACAGGCCGCCCCGGATCTCCACGTGCTGGGCGAGGGCGCGGAACGCCTGCCCAACACACTCGGCATCGCCGTGCCGGGCTGGAAGGGCGAGACCCAGGTGATGGCGCTGGACCTGGCCGGTTTCTCGGTCAGCGCGGGCTCGGCCTGCTCGTCGGGCAAGGCGCATGGCTCGAAGATCGGCAATGCGATCGGGCTCGACACCGACACCTCCCAGGGCTTCCTGCGTGTCTCGCTGGGTTGGAATTCGACGGTGGATGAGGCAGACGCCTTCGTGAAAGCCTGGAGCGAGGCTCACGGGCGTGCCCGTCCCGAACATTCACAAGCACTCAAGGCGGTGAGCTGACATGGCTGCGGTCAAGGAAACCATCGAAGACGTCAAGAAGCTCGAAGCCGACAAGTACAAGTACGGCTTCACGACGGATATCGAGCAGGAATTCGCGCCCAAGGGCCTAAACGAGGAAACCGTGCGTTTCATCTCGGCCAAGAAGGGCGAGCCGGAGTGGATGACCGAGTGGCGGCTGAAGGCGCTGGAGCGCTTCTTCCAGATGAAGGAGCCGGACTGGGCGAAAGTCTCCTATCCGCCGATCGACCTGCAGGACATCTACTATTACGCCGAGCCCAAGACCGGCGCGAAGTACGACAGTATCGACGACGTGCCCGAGGAAATCCTCGCCGATTTCGAGAAGCTGGGCATTCCGCTCAAGGAGCAGGAAGTCCTCTTGGGCGTGAAGGGTTCGGAAAACCGCGTCGCCGTGGATGCGGTCTTCGACTCGGTCTCCGTCGCGACGACCTTCAAGGCCGAGCTGGCCAAGGCCGGCGTGATCTTCTGCTCGATCTCCGAAGCGCTGCGCGACCACCCCGATCTGGTGCGCAAATATCTCGGCTCGGTCGTGCCGGCCTCGGACAATTACTTCGCCACGCTGAACACGGCGGTCTTCTCCGACGGTTCCTTCGTCTACGTGCCGCCGGGCGTGCGCTGCCCGATGGAGCTGTCGACCTATTTCCGCATGAATGCGGAAGGCACGGGCCAGTTCGAGCGCACGCTGATCATCGCCGACAAGGGCGCCTATGTCTCCTATCTGGAAGGCTGCACGGCGCCGATGCGCGACGAGAACCAGCTTCACGCTGCCGTGGTCGAACTGGTCGCGCTGGACGATGCGGAGATCAAGTATTCCACCGTGCAGAACTGGTGGCCGGGCGATGAGAACGGCAAGGGCGGCGTCTACAATTTCGTCACCAAGCGGGGCGATTGCCGCGGCAAGAATTCCAAGATTTCCTGGACCCAGGTGGAGACCGGTTCGGCGATCACCTGGAAATACCCCTCCTGCGTCCTGCGCGGCGAGAACTCGCGTGGCGAGTTCTACTCCATCGCCGTGACCAACGGGCACCAGCAGGCCGATACCGGTACCAAGATGATCCATCTGGGCAAGGGCTCGACCAGCCGCATCATCTCCAAGGGCATTTCCGCCGGCCAGTCCGACCAGACCTATCGCGGCCTGGTCTCGGTGCATGCCAAGGCGGAGGGCTCGCGCAATTTCACCCAGTGCGACAGCCTGTTGATCGGCGACAAGTGCGGCGCCCACACCGTGCCCTATATCGAGTGCAAGACGCCCAAATCCGTGCTCGAGCACGAGGCGACGACGACGAAACTGTCCGAAGACCAGCTCTTCTACGCCCGCCAGCGCGGCCTCGACGAGGAGGCGGCCACGGCGCTCCTGGTCAACGGTTTCGTGCGCGAAGTGCTCCAGGAATTGCCGATGGAATTCGCCGTGGAGGCCCAGAACCTCCTCAAGGTGAGCCTGGAAGGGAGTGTGGGGTGATGCGCGGTCCGGCCAAGCCCGTCGCCCATATCGACGACGTGCCCGTCCGCGAACTCGCGCATGGCGAAAAATTCGCTGCGCAGCTCGGCCGGATCGGACCGCTCGTGGGCATGGAACAGCTGGGCTGCATGCTGACCGTCGTGCCGCCGGGCAAGCGTGCCTTTCCGCGGCATAATCACCACGCCATCGAGGAAGCCATCGTGATCCTGGAAGGCGAGGGCGAATACCGCCTGGGCGGCGAGACCCATGCCGTGCGCGCCGGTCATGTGATGGCTGCGCCGGCGGGCGGCCAGGACACGGCGCACCAGCTGGTCAATACCGGTTCGAGCGACCTGAAATACCTGTGTTTCTCGACCCAGCAGGGGATCGACATCGTGGAATATCCCGACAGCGGGAAAGTCGCCGCGGCGCACTGGAAACACCCCGATGCCGAGCGCCCGGAATTCGTGCTGCGCACCTATGCCGGGGAGTCCGTGGACTACTGGGAGGGCGAGGAATGATTGCGCGGATTGTCAGCCTGTGCGGCCTGGCCGTCATCTTGTCCGCCATCCTGTCCGGCTGCGTCGTAGTGGCCGACAGGGCCGATGTTTCCATTGACCGGCGCGACCGGACGGTCGAGACCTATCGCGTGGACGGCCTGCCGGACTGGGCGCCGTTTTCCTCCGTGGCCCGTGCGGGCGACCTCCTCTTCGTCTCCGGCCATCTCGGCCGCCGGCCGGGCACGACCGATCTCGTGCCGGACGGCGCCGGTCCGCAGACGACGCAGACCATGGCCAATATCGAGGCCTCCCTGGCGCTCGCCGGGGCGGATCTGGACGATCTGGTCAGCTGCACCATCTATCTCGCCGACATGGCGGACTACGAGGCGATGAACGCCGCCTATGCCGCCGCGCTGGGCGATCACCGTCCGGCCCGTGCAACAGCGGGCGTCGACGCGCTCGCCCTGGGCGCCGCCGTGGAAATCGAATGCGTGGCCCATGCGCCGCGGGACAAGCCGTAAGAGACCTCACAATGCTCAAGATCAACAATCTCCACTGCCAGGTCGAAACCGCCGACGGCGAAGACAAGCCGATCCTCAAGGGCGTCACCCTGGATGTCCCCGCCGGCGAGGTCCATGCGATCATGGGCCCGAACGGGTCCGGCAAGTCGACGCTGTCCTACGTGCTGACCGGCCGCGGCGGCTATGAGGCGAGCGAGGGCGATATTGTCTTTGAAGGCGAGGACATGACGGAACTGGCGCCGGAAGAGCGTGCGGCGAAGGGTTTCTACCTCTCCTTCCAGTATCCGGTGGAAATCCCCGGCGTGCCGACCATGACCTTCCTCAAGGAGGCCCTCAACGCCCAGCGCAAGGCGCGCGGCGAAGAGGAGGTGTCCGCGCCGGAATTCATGAAGCTGATCCGCGAGAAGGCCAAGCAGCTGGGCGTGTCCATGGACATGCTCAAGCGGGCCGTGAATGTCGGTTTCTCCGGCGGCGAGAAGAAGCGGATGGAAATCCTCCAGGCGCTGGTTCTCGAGCCGAAATTCCTGATCCTCGACGAAACGGATTCGGGGCTCGACATCGACGCTCTCAAGACCGTGGCCGACGGGGTGAACGCCCTGCGCGCGCCCGATCGCGGCATGCTGGTCATCACCCACTACCAGCGCCTGCTGGACCACATCACGCCGGACGTCGTGCACATCATGGCGAACGGCAAGATCGTGAAGTCCGGCGGTCCCGAGCTCGCAAAAGAGCTCGAGGCGGAAGGCTATGATAAATATCTCGGCGAGGCGGCGTGATGGAACGGGTTTTCCTTCATCACGATAGCCGGTTTTTCCCGGCCGGAAGCCTGCGCAGGCAGGCTGCAGAGCCGGGACCAACGGCTCGTCCGTTTCACGCGCTCGCAGACATGTTGGTCCCGGATAGCGCTGACGCGCTTCCGGGAAAAGCGGGTGTGCAGGAAAAAGGAGTGAGCGCATGACAGCGACCACACTCACTCATACCCCCGCCGAAACGGCCCTCATCACCGCGCTGGACGGCGCCACGGGCTGGCGCGCGCAATTGCGCGAGGCCACGCGCGCGCAGGGGCTGCCCACAAAGCGCAACGAGCTGTGGAAATGGTCCGACCTGCGCCGTGCGGCGAACGATGTCGAAGCGCCGGGCGAGCTGGTCGTCGAGGGGCTCGACGATGCGGCCCTGCGCGCGGATGACGGCGCCCGGCTGAACCTCACCCTGACCGCGAAAACCGGCGCCAGTGCGGCCGATGCGGACATCACCGTGCCGGCCGGTCATGCCGTCACCCTGGTCGAATATTACCGTGCCGAGGCCGGTGCGCTGGGCAACTGGCATGTGAAGATCACGCTGGAAGAGGGCGCCCGGCTCGACCGTGTCTGCATCGGGGCGGATGCACTGGACGGCGTCTTTGTCTCCTCGGCCGAGATCGTGCTGGCGCCGGGTGCGAAGCTGAACCAGCGCACGCTGGATTTCGGCGCGAAACTCTCGCGCATCGAGACCCACATCACCCATCCGGGCGAAGGGGCGGAAGTGGATCTGGGCGGTGTCTACCTGCTGGATGAAAAGCGGCATGCCGACACCACGACATTCGTGCGCCATACAGGCCCCGGCGGCATCACCACCCAGCTGGTGAAGGGCGCCTCGGCGGCGCACGGCCATGGCGTCTTCCAGGGCAAGTTCATTGTCGAACGCGCCGCCCAGCAGACCGATGCGCGCATGACGCACCGGGCGCTGATGCTGGACGAGCGCGCCGAGATCGACGCCAAGCCGGAGCTGGAAATCTATGCCGACGATGTGCAGTGCGCCCACGGCAACGCGCTGGGCGCGCTGGACGAGACGGCGCTCTTCTACATGCGCCAGCGCGGCCTGCCGGCGGCGCGGGCCCGGGCGCTGCTGATCGAGAGCTTCCTGGCCGAGCCGCTGGACGGGATCGCCGACGAGACGCTGCGCGAGACCCTCAAGGGCGAGCTGCGCGAGCGGCTGGAGGCGCTGTCGTGACCGTTCAGAAGCCCATCGAAACGCCACTCAACATCAAGGCCATCCGTGGCGAATTCCCGATTCTGCAACGCCAGATCAATAGTCGGCCACTGGTCTATCTGGACAGCGCCGCCTCGGCCCAGAAGCCGGAATTCGTGATCGAGAGCGTCGCGGGCTGCTATCGCGCGTCCTACGCCAATGTGCACCGCGGCCTGCACACGCTGGCCAACGAGACCACCGAGGCCTTCGAGGCGGCCCGCGAGGATGTGCGCCGCTTTCTGAACGCCAAAAGCACCGACGAGATCGTCTTCACCCGCGGTTCGACCGAGGCGATCAACCTGGTCGCCCATTCCTTCTGCCGGACGCTGGAGCCCGGCGACGAGATCGTCATCAGCCGGATGGAGCACCACTCCAATATCGTGCCCTGGATGCTGGAGGCCGAGGCCCGCGAGCTGACGGTGAAATGGGCCGACGTGACCGAGACGGGCGAGCTGGACTACGAGCAGCTCGGCGGGCTGATCGGCGAACGGACGCGGCTGATTGCGCTGGCCCACATGTCCAACGTGCTCGGCACGGTCAACGACATTGCCCGTATCCGCGCCATCCCCGGCGCCGGCGATATTCCGCTTCTGCTGGACGGCTCCCAGTCGGCGGTCCACCTGCCGGTCGACGTTCAGGCGCTCGATTGCGACTTCTTCGTCTTCACCGGCCACAAGCTCTACGGCCCCTCTGGCGCCGGCGCGCTCTACGCGAAGGGCGACTGGCTCGACCGCCTGCCGCCCTATATGGGCGGCGGCGAGATGATCGCCGACGTGTTCGAGGACCGGGTGACCTTCGCCGACGTGCCGCACAAGTTCGAGGCCGGCACGCCCGCCATCGCCGACGCGATCGGGCTGGGCGCGGCGATCCGCTGGCTGGAACGTCATGACCGCGTGGCGATCATGGAGCACGAGCGTGCCCTGATGGACCGGGCGATGACCGGCCTGTCGGAGATCGACGGGCTGAAAGTGATCGGCACCGCCCAGGACAAGGGCGCGATCATCTCCTTCCACATGGACGATGCGCACCCTCACGACCTGGCGCAGATCCTCGACAAGTACGGCGTGGCCGTGCGGGCCGGGCACCACTGCGCCCAGCCGCTGATGCGGCGCATGGGGGTGAGTGCCACGGCACGGGCCTCCTTTGCCGTCTACAACACGATCGAAGAGGCCGATGCGTTTGTCGACGCATTGAAAAAGGCCCGCGAGTTTCTCATCTAGGCTGTGACATGACCGAGAATACCGACCGAGACATGATCGATTTGTCCGCGCCGCGCGACAGCGCCGTTCCGGCGACACCGGAAGAGGTGGCGGCCGCCGTGTCGCCGCCTGCGGGCGAGATCCCGCCGGACGAGCTGGCGCGCATCACCGACGATGTCGTCGAGGCGCTCAAGACGGTGTACGATCCGGAAATCCCGGTCGACATCTACGAACTCGGCCTGATCTACAAGGTCGATCTGGAAGAGGACCGGACACTGAAGGTCCAGATGTCGCTGACCGCGCCGGGCTGCCCGGTCGCCGGCGAGATGCCGGGCTGGGTGCAGGAAGCGGTCGAGAAGGTGGACGGCGTCGAAAGGGCTCAGGTGGAACTGACCTTCGAGCCGCCCTGGACGCCGGATCGCATGTCCGACGAGGCGCGTCTCGCCCTCAACATGTTCTAGGCCCGCAAGCTGTTCTAGGATCGAAAGATGACCCAACGCGAAAGACCCAAGGCCGTCACCCTGACCGACGCCGCTGCGGCGCGCGTGAAGGAGATCATGGCCACGCGCGGCGCCGGCTATCTGCGCGTCGGCGTGAAGAATGGCGGCTGTGCCGGCATGGAATACGAGATGGACTATGTCGAGGCGCCGGAAGCCCTCGACGAGCGTGTCGAGGACAAGGGCGTGGAAATCGTCCTGGAATCCAAGGCGCTGCTCTTCCTTCTGGGTACCCAGATCGACTACGAGATCACGCCGCTTCACGCCAAGTTCGTGTTCAAGAATCCCAACCAGACCGATGCGTGCGGTTGCGGCGAGAGCGTCACCATCGTCCCGGCCGCCACGGCTTGATCCGTCATGAAGCTGATCATCTCGACCACCTCGCCCTATTCCCGCAAATGCCGCGTCATGGTGCGGGAGTTCAAGCTGGACGGGGAGGTCGAGGAGGTCGAGTCGCATCCCTTTGACGACGATCCGGACCTGCTCGACGCCAATCCGCTGGGCCGCGTGCCCTGTCTGCAGATGGATGACGGCCAGGCGCTGACGGAAAGCGCGCTGATCGCCGACTATCTGGCCGAGCGCGCGGGCGACCCCTGGCTGCGCGACTGGAGCGACCGGCGCCTGGAAGCACTGGGCAGCGGGCTTCTCGACCTGACCGTGATGCGGCGGGTGGAAATGGTGCGCGACGAGGGTATTCGCTCGGACTACTGGATCGGCCGCCGCGAGCGCGGCATCCAGCGCGCCCTGGACGAGCTGGAGGCGGGCATGGTCGCGGTGGAAGACCCGCAGGCCCAGGGGCCGCTCACCATGGCGATCGCGCTGGCCTATCTGGATTTTCGTTATCCTGAATGCGACTGGCGGACGGGCCGGCCGCAATTGCAGGCGCTGTACGAGGCCTGGAGTGCGCGCCCCAGCTTCACCGGTACGGCACCGCCCGCTGACGGATGACGGGACAAAAAAAGCCGCCCTTTTGCGAGGGCGGCTTTTTTGTCTGTCGGAACCAGCCTGCGTCAGGCGGCGGCGCTCTGACTGCTCGCCTCGTCGCCGGTCGACCGGTTCCGGCCTTCCGTCTTCGACTTGTAGAGATTGGCGTCGGACCGCTCGATCAGTTCCTCGATCGATTCGCCGTCGCGATAGCCGGCAATGCCGAGCGAGACGGTGATATTGCCGAGATCCTCATTGGTGGATTTGCGCAGCAGCTTCTTCGACTCGACCGTCTTGCGGATTTTCTCGGAGATTTCCTTGGCGGCCGCCATGTCCGTGTTCGGCATGACGATGCCGAATTCCTCGCCGCCATAGCGCGCGACGACATGGTGTTCCTGCGAATGCCGGGTCAGGCAGCCCGCGACGAAGCGGATGATCTGGTCGCCGGTCTGGTGACCCCAGGTATCGTTGAAGCGCTTGAAGAAGTCGATGTCGCACAGAACCAGGCTGAGCGGCGACTTGTCGGTATCGGATGCGCGACGGGCGCGGCGCAGGGCCTCGTCGAAACGCTTGCGGTTGGCGATGCCGGTGAGGGCATCGGTCATGGCTTCCTCGCGCACGCGCTCCAGGTGGGATTTGAGCTGCGTGACTTCGTTGGAGGTGGCCTGAAGCTTGTTTTCCAGCGCCTGGCTGCGGCGCTGCATGCGGGCCGTGGCGGAGACCAGGGATTCGACCAGGCGCTTCATCCCCGCCTCGTCGGGGCTGGCGACAAGCTCGTGGGTCGCGCCGGCCAGGGCCTTGCCATAGGCCACGGTGTCGCGTTCGGCGGCTTCCAGCGTCTGCTGGACGGCGCCCAGCTCGCGGCTCATCAGATTGCCGCTTTCCAGGATCGCGTCCTGGATCGCCTTCCACTGGAAATATTGTTCGAAGAGATCGCTGTTCACACTTTCCGTGAACCCATCGCCGCCCTCGATCTGGGCGCGCAGCGTCTCGCAGAGTTCCGGATTGGTGTCGCTCGCGAAGCAAATCCAGACAGCGTAGTTTTCCGGCGTCGGGGGGACGTCGAATTGTTCCATGAGTTCAAGCGCCTTGTGCGCGAACTCACGCCCTTCTGTGCCAAGCAATCGACCGTTCACGAGGTATGTCCTTCCCTAGGCGAGCGCCTCTGACCGCTCGCGACGATCAGAAGGCTAGGGCACAAAGGAAAAGAAGAGGTAAAAATTACTCATATGGTATGAGCGCAGGCCGGTTGTTCCGCATTTTCATGCGATTTAGGCGGGTGGGCAGCCGGTCAGCTCATGAAGTCGGGAACATGGTCGCCGAAGCCGACGACGGGCGTGTCCTTGCCCGATTTGCCGCCATTCCGGCCGGACTTGCGTGAGGGCTTGTTCGACGACGACCTGGCATTG
>Ga0207716_100191_pt1 | contig 45093 bp, 35 predicted proteins | sample TtaePargueraPR_FD_187739 | JGI IMG/M metagenome (GOLD analysis project Ga0207716, IMG submission 187739) | Aerobic enrichment media microbial communities from Bioluminiscent Bay, La Parguera, Puerto Rico - Tt and P2 (5) (SPAdes) | ecosystem: Environmental > Aquatic > Marine > Unclassified ... | reverse complement strand
GGTTTGAATTTATTATTTTCACGGTTGTAATTTTGAGTATCACTAATATAAGTGAAAATTACGTTGCTGTAAAGCTTTATCTAATAAAGTTTTACAGCTTTTTTTTATGAAACATGCGGATTCTAGAGGGTATCGGTAAAAAATGGATTTAATACCAATTTAGAAATTATTTGTCGTATATATATTCTAAGGTATAATGCCGATATAGATTTTAAGGAGCAATTTTTTGCGACATTAAAAATCATAATCGGTATAAATTATAGTTTGCTTTCTAACCGCTAAGGGCACTAAGAATGCTCAAAGCGCACAAAGAGTTTGACTTTGTAAATGGCAGCTAATAATATGCTACAATTAGATTTAGCAAGAAAAAATTGACATTTGAAAATCTATTAACCACAAAGGCACTGAGATCACAGAGTTTCCTTTGTAAGGCTTTTAGTGGTTTTTTTATTGAAACCTCCCTGAAAGCATTGATTTCTCCTTTTTGGTGAGCTTTTGAACCACTAAATCATAGCTGTCATCGGTCATTTGAAGTAAAAGTTCATCTTCAATACTTCCATCGTTTTCCACGGTGTTCCAGTGCTTTTTATTCATGTGATAGCCCGGTTTTATGCCCGGATAAGAAGCGCGTAACTCCAAGGCTTTATCCGGATCACATTTAAGGTTCACGCTTTCGAAGAAATCCACATCCACCAAAGCAAACATTTTTCCACAAACTTTAAATACCAAAGTTTTTTCATCGAAGGGAAAGTCTTCTGTAACTCCCGGCTTTGAAAGACAGTATTCGCGGTAGGCTTGGATGTTCATAAACATAATTTTGATATTAAAAATACAAATTTGAATGTAAAAAACCGACCCACTTTCGCAAGTCGGTTTTATTAAGCAATAACTGTAAAATTAAAAATCAGCTCTAAGTGAAAGAATAAAATTCCTTCCTGCTCCTGAAATACCAGAGCTGTAAGGTCGGTAACGTTGGTCGGTGATGTTTTCCAGTCCGGCAGTTACCATCATCACTTTGCTCAGTTGATAAGAAGCTTTAAAGTTTAAAGTGTACCAAGCAGGAGCATAAGCTCTGCCTTGATCATCTAAAGCGTAAATTTCCGTTTTTCCAACTTCACTCACCGGCATATTGTTAAAGGTACGTTCGCCTTGGTATTGACTGTAAAGCTGAAAACGCAACTTCTCTGCTTGAAAAGCCAAACGACTCACACCAAAAAAGGGCGCCACATGCCTGGAAGGGCTTGTGTTACCGTCTTCCATTTCCTCTTCTCCCTCTTGAAAGTTAAGGTCTGTTGAAAGACTAAAGCCTTTCGGCAACTTCCATTCAAAACCAAACTGTACCCCATATACATGAGCAACAGCTGCATTTTGCAAGGCTTGAACTCGACTCATTTCGCCGTCGTAGTTGATGCTGTCCCTACCGTTTAAGCGATAATCGCGCCTCACCAAAGCGTCTTGTAATTGAGTGTAGTATGCCGAAAGGTCTACTTTTAAAAAGTCGCCAAACACCTTGGCAATTCCCACATCAGCACTGTAGGCGTATTCAGCTTGCAAATTTGGATTGGGAACAACCACGGCTCCGGGTTCTGAGTCGAATACCTTTCCGATATCATCCACATTGGGTGAACGAAAAGCCGTAGCTAAATTGGCGCGAACGACCCAATCGTCTGCCGGACGATAAACAGCCCCAAAACTTCCGCTTAAAGCGCCATTATCGACTTTCGCTTCCGTAAAAGGAAAAGGGTAAAAGGTGGTATCAAAATCGGCATTGATTTGATATTGATTGTAGCGCAAGCCAGCTTGCAGCATCACTTTTTCACTCAATGAAAATTGATCGTTGAGGTAAATGCCGTAAGAAGCCCAATTGGCTTGTGGATAGCGCGATGGTCCGGGCATTTTTACGCCGGTTTCAATGTTTTCATCTGTGCCGATTGAGTTCACATCATTGTAAACCGCTTCTACGCCATAAAATAGATTATGACGACTACCCAAGCGTTTGCTGAAATCAAAATTGGCAGAATAAGCTTCCACCTGCTCTTCTCGTATTTCTCGATTCGCATCGTTTAAATCTCGACTGATGCGACTTTCTTCAAAAGATTGCTGAGCAATTCTTATGGAAAGTTCATCGTACAGTTTATTTTTACCGTGATGTGAAATCGACAAATTGTTCATCATCCACTTTTGCGGACCATAGCTCCATTCGGCATATCTGGGCAAACCATTTCGCATGCGACTATGTCTGTCGTAGCGACCATAAGCCGAGGTTTCCGAATAGTGAAAACCGTATTCAAAATCCCATTTCTGATTGGGTTTGAATCGCACTTTTTGCATCAGGTTAATTTGCGAATAAGCCGACGGTCGCTGCAATTCCGGATCTTCATTTTGCATGACTACATCTGCGCTGTCTTCACGCTCTACATAATAGGGCATTAAATAGTCGTCAGTTCCATTGGATCCCATTTTTAAATGATCGTAATCATAAGAACTAAAACTGCTGACCAAAGCCCACTTTTTCCAACCTACATTCACATCAAAGTGTCCGGTTTTTTCATTGTTGGCAGAAGCATATCGGGCAACTGCTTTTCCACTTACTTGTGGCGTATCTGTCAATGAAAATTGAGGAGTGAGCGTTTGAAAACTCATCACGCCACCAATGGCATCACTTCCGTAAATTACCGAACCAGGTCCGAAAAAAACCTCTGTGTTTTCCGTGGCAAAAGGGTCGAGTGAAATGACATTTTGAATGTTTCCACCGCGGAAAATGGCGGTATTCATTCGAACGCCATCAACTGTATATAACAGGCGATTGGTTGCAAACCCTCTAATCATGGGACTTCCGCCTCCTTGCTGACTCTTCTGAATGAAGACCTTTCCGGAAACATTTAATAAATCAGCCGCCGTTTGCGGATTCTGCAGGGCGACTTCTTTGGGCGAGATTGTCGTGATTTTCGAAGGAACATTCGCCGATTCTTGTCGCCAACGGTTGGCAGAAACCACCACTTGGTTGAGGTTTATACTGCTCTGTTCCATTTGAACAACAAAGTTCATCGATTTTAATTGCTCAAAAGAGAGCGTTTTAGTAGCATATCCGATAAAACTAAATACAATTTCATCGGCTTCTTTAAAGTCGGAAATATCTGCTTTTCCTGCAGCATTGGTCACTACCGTTTGATGTGTTTTTTTGTCGGTAATGCTCACAAAGCCCAATGCGTTTTTACTTGCTTTGTCTTGAACACTTACAATTTGAGAAAAGCCAAAAAACGACCATCCCATCAAGTAAATGAACAGAATCCATTTATTCATAAAGTACTTTTTAGTTTAAACAATTGAAATAATATCAGAATGTCCTTAACTACAAAAAGTCATTTAAGTTGAGACAACTTTTTAATTTTGTTTAAGAAGGACGGCCATTTTCATAATTGATGAATGAAGCCAACAAAATGTCGAACAAGACCTAACAGGTTTTAAAACCTGTTAGGTCTGCTAACTAAGTTGCTCACCATTAAGCTTAGGTAGTTAAAAGGATATTCAAAAAATACAATTAGCCAAAGGTTTGTTAACCAATGGCTGAAATTTATTTTAAGAAGTCTAAACTATGATTTTGGAGGAGGAGAAGGGATTTCAATAATAACTGAAGACCAGTTTTTCAAATAGGGCGTTTGCCTTTGATTTATGACGCTTGCTATATCTTCAAGACTTGTATTTTGGGCATTTTGACTGTAAAGCTTTTTGGCGAAATTCCAAAAAGAACATTTGGAATTGTCTTTTTGGTTGTTGGCATCATAGTCGTTGATGCCGGCTAAAAGCAAGTTTAACTTTTGGTAGAGTGTTGTTTCTTCATGATCCCACCACAACCAATAGGCAATGGAGTCACCTTGAACTTCTTTTTCAACAATATCGTACATTTCGCCTTTGTACTTAAATTCCTTGGAGTGCTTCCAGTCCAATTTGTTTTTGCTATCAGCGAGAGAGAACTTCATATAAACCAGCTCAGAGCGATCGATTCCCTCAATGATTTTGTGTTTAACCGCACGTTTCACCATTTTTTGCTCGTGTTTGAGCAAAAAGTAGGAGCCTACAAAAGGAAAAAGCAAGCAGGCGAAAAGAACTATGGCGGTGAGTTTTTTCACAAAGTCAAATTTAGGAGAAAATTAACTCATTGGGTTTTTAAAAATGAACTGTATAACTTAAAATAGGAAGCATCGACAATTGATTGATTTCTTCAATTTCACGACTGGCTTCGTTGTAATAGTAATCAATGGCTGCTGCTTGCATGGTAACATTTTGCACATCCATTTTAAACTCATGACTTAGTTTCTCTTTGTTTATTCGATAGTTCAGTGCGATGTTTAAGGAAAAGATGTCGTCTGCTTTTTTGCTGTAAGGATTATCTTCATAAACCGTATGTCCTTCTTCGATGGATTTTTCTAAGTTAATGGGAGTATATCGTCTGCCACCTAATAAATTAACTTTAGTATTTATGCCCAAGGTTTTGTTGTTAGTCTTGCCGACTTTGTATTCTTTTCCCGCAAGTAGGTTGGCAATGTAATTCCCGTTAAAGCGAGCATCTCTCCATTTACCATCTGTGGTTTTGTATTTAGAATCATACAGGGAAGCCGTAATTAAAAAGTAGTAATCATTGGCGAAAAAACGCTCTAATGTGGCTTCTAAGCCAATGTTCTTTCCTTCTCCATTGTTCACTAAATGATGATTGGTAAAAATATCGTCGTGTTGATTGATTAAGGAATAGTTAATTTCAGGATTACGAGCAGAAGGAATGTTGTAGAGCTCTTGATAATAGGCTTCAACTTTTAAGAATAAGTTTTTGCTAAGTATTTGTTCATAGCCCAAAACATAATGAGTGGCTTGAAGTAATTCCAAATTTTTGTTTGGCGTATGATAGCCTCCATTTTCGTTAACTAATGCATAGTGATTGGGCAAAGAAGCCATTTTACTGTGCATACCAAAGCCTGCGGTAAGGGTTTTGTGCTCGTTTAGTGCATAGCGCAATGCAGAACGTGCTTCGACAAAAATCCGTTCATTTAAAGCGCTTTTTATTGCATGAGCACCATTGACCGTTGTTAAGCTTTCTGTAACTCTCCAATTCCATGTGGCAAAAGCTTGACTCAAACTAGCACTTCCTTTGTTGTTTTGTCCGTTGAGGTATTTTTCTGTTGTGATATCAAAATATTCATTCTCAAAATTAAAGTGCATATCCGACTGAATAATGCCCAACTGGAACTTATGTCGGCTGCTGTGTTTGTAGTGTGCCGTAGTGGCTAAGCGAAAAGTTTCTTTACTTAAGTTGGTTTCGTGGAAGTTGATAAAAGATTGGTTAAATGGTCTGCTCTCTGTGTATTCACTACCATTCATTGCATAGGAAAGAGTTGTTTTTAAGTAGGTTTTATCGTTGAGTGGAATAAAGTGATTCAAGCCTGTAATGGTCAAGTTGCTTTTTTGCTCAAACTCTTCCGTTAGTACTTCTTCTTTTTCACTTTCAAAATAGGTAGAGTTGATGGAACTGTTTCCGCCCAAACCGAAGACCGAGAAAACTCCTGCTTTGTTGCTTGGAAAGTTTAGCTTAAAGCTGAAATCTTGATACTTGGGAACACCTCCAAAGTCAACAATTCCAAAATTATCCAATAAACTGAGCGTTGAATATCTATAATTGGCGAGGTAACTGCTGTTTTTCCCTTTTTTAAAAGGACCTTCAGCAGTTAAGTCGGTGCCTAACACTCCAATGGAAGCACTGTATTCTCTTTTTTTGTCGTTGCCTTTTCGGAGCTTCATATCAAATATTCCCGATAGAGCGTTCCCGTATTCAGGAGCAAAAGCACCAGTGTAGAAATCGGAATTGGCGAGCATTTGGCTGTTTAAAGCGCTAATGGGACCGCCGGTCAAGCCTTCAATGGCAAAGTGGTTGGGATTGGGTATTTCAACGCCTTCTAAGCGCCATTGAATAAAGCGAGGGTTGTTTCCACGAACAATGATGTCGTTATTGCCGCTGCCCTCATTAGCCACTCCGGCAAAAGAAGAAACCAAACGAGCCGGATCACTTATCGCTCCTGCATATCTTTTCGATTCTTCAATGGATAGTTTTTTGGATGACATCAAAGCCATTTCATTATTGGATTCGTTCTTCTTGCTCCCTTCAACAACAACTTCTTCTAGTTGATAAAAAGATTCGTTGAGCTCTATGGTCAGCACTTTTTCCTTGCCGGAAATGAGCAGGATGTTTGGAATCACTTTGTTTTCATAGCCAATGTAGGAGACTCTTAGGTCAATTCTACCTACGGCAATATTTTCCAAGACAAAATTTCCATCCAGATCGGTAGTCGTTCCAATAAGCGGATCTGAGTTGAGAATATTGACGTTGGCAAAAGGAATTCCAGACTTTGTGTCAGCATCAATTACAGTTCCTCTGATATTTTGTGTAGGTTGCTGTGCTGCTAGTGTAAATACAAGGAATAAGCAGCTGAAAAGCGTTGAGATTTGTTTTTTGTTCATAAGGTATTTGGTTATATTTTACCTTATGACAAGAGACTTTGGGTTTACCCTTAATTGGGAGTTAAAATATTTTTGATTCCGACCGATATATGAATTCCCAGCCAAGTCTTGAATTCGAGATCACCTACATCAGTTTTGAAAAAACGATAGGGCAGATGGAGCTGATGGCTCATTTCATTTTGCTCACTGGACTGAAACAATACGTTCACAGTAGGACCATATGAAAGACGAAATTTACGGTGTTTTTTGTTTTGAAATAGAAGCTGCCACTTGGCTAATCCATAGTTGGTTTGACTTTGTTTATCGGCTTTAAATAACCAATGAAAGAGAAACTCATTACTGATGTTTCGTTGGTCGTTCATGGGCTTCTCTGTTCCCACACCTATCCCATACTGCCAAAGAAAATCATTCTGTTGATAGCCAAAGCCGGCAGAAAAGATGTTGTAAAAAGAAGGCACACCCATTTTAAAATCGAGATTGGCGTAGGTGAGCTCATTTGAGGAAAGACTAAAGGAGTTGTAGCCGTTCTTTTTCACATAGCTAAAAAGTCCAATGGGTGTTCCACTCGCAGAATCGGCTAGGTTAACGATTCCAATTTGTTTGCCAAGGAGTACCTTGCTGTAATTAACCGGAGCAATCTGCAAACCTACTGCTGAGTCTGTTACTAAGTTTAATCCACCGCTAATTTGAGTACCTTTTAGCGTTCTACTTTGGTTGTATGCACCCGCAAGCTGAACACCTTCGCTTTCTCCAAAATTGAGGTTGCCCCATCCGGCAATTTGCACGCCCTTAAAGCTTTCTCCAACGAGATTAAAAGCACCGGCAATTTGTACCCCTTCGGCATAAATACGGTTGATGTTAAAAGCACCACCAATTTCAACTTTACTGTTTCCCAAGCTATAGCCTCCGATAACGTTTAATGAATAGGTGTTTTCAACTAAACCACCCATTTTTAGGTTAGTACCAATACTCGGAACCAATGAAAGCTGGTATTTTCTATAAAGGTGAGCAGTAATGTTTTCGTTTCTTATTTGTACTTTTTTAGGTACAAACAGACGTGGGATTTTAGTTAGGCGAAACTCTTTTTTGGGAATACTTTTTACTGATTTTTTATCGAGTTTAATGAAGACTTCTTGTGTTTTTGACGGCAATAGGATAATGCTGTCTTTAAAACCTTCTTTGTGAATAGAAATACCGATGTGAGTACTGTTTGGTTTTTTCACTTTAAGGCTAAATTGACCATCCTCATCGGTAAAAGTGGAGGCTAAACCATTGACTTCAAAAACCAGTGCTTGATCAATGGGGAGGCGGTGAAGAATTTGTCCGGTAATATGAATGCTTTTTTGTTCAACTTCCTTTTTCTTTTGCAGGACAACACTTGCTCCCAATTCATTGTAAAAAATATATTGCGGAAGTACTTCCATAAAAATCTCTTTGGCTGTAAGCCCGGTATAATTGAGAGAAACTAAACTATCCGGCAGTATAGTAGGATTAAATGAAAGATTAAAACCGGATTGCTCCGCGATTAAGATTAAAGCCTCGCCCAATTGAATATTCGATTGTTGAATCGTTATTTCCCTTTCCCTAAAACTGTTTTTTTCTTGCCCCAAAACAGAAAGGCTAAAGAAACAGAGAAAAATGATGCTAAATAACCTCGACATTAGCAGTTGGGTTTTCCACTTAAGTAAAACTTATTTTGTTTGTTTTCAACGCTTAATCCATAGCTAAAACAAATTTGTTTAATGATTTGGTTGACATCATGGCTGCTAAAATGACCGGAGAAAACACAGTTTTGAATGGCTTCTTGGTCGACGATTATTTTAACATTAAATACTTTACTTAAAGTGTCAAGAACCTCCACTAATGGTGTATGTTTAAAGGTGAGTGTTTGTTTATTTGTATTCTCTATGTTAAAGGTGTTTTGGCTAATGTCATAAATCGCTTTTTGGTTTTTAGTTAAGGTGACTTTTTCCTTGGTCTTTTTGCTCTCGACAGCCACTTTCCCTGAATATACATCAACTTTTATTAAACTGTCTCCATGAGCTTCAACCATAAAAGAAGTACCTAAAACAGCAACTTCTACTTCCTTTGCATCGATAATAAAAGGCTTTGGTGATTTTGCCACATCAAACTTGGCTGTTCCTTCGAGTTTAACTTTTCGAACATTATCATTAAAGTTTTCGGAGTAAAGAAGTTTACTGCCTTTTTGGAGCTCAACAGTGGATTGGTCACTTAATTCAATGCTTTTGTTTTGTTCGGCGGTGTGTTCAATCGTATGAAAGTCTTGATTGAATAGAAAGTAGATTACAGCTCCTAGAAATGAAATCACTGTAACGGCTGCAGCAACTTTATACCAAACACTTAGTTTGCGAACTTTTGCTTGATTTATCTTGCCATAAACCTCGTTCCATGCTTCATCAGTATCTACTTTTATCTTGGATGAGCTAATGTTTTCAGAAGCCTCCCAAAGTTGTTGATAAGCATTAAATTCAGCTCGATTACTTTCATTGGCATTGATCCAATTTTCAACGGCAGTTTCTTCATCCTCATTGAGACTGTTGTCTAAGTACTTCGCTAAAAGTTTATGTATGTTTTCCTCGTTGATCATGCTATACAAATATTAGACAATTTAAAATCGGATTACCCTGAAACAGGATTTCAAAAAACACAGAACAGATGAAACTCAATGCAATTATTGGCAAGTAAGATTTTAGCTCATTTCTTAAATGTTTTAACGCCAATCCCATTTGTGTTTCCACCGTTTTAATAGAAATATTGAGTTTATCGGCAATTTCTTGGTATTTCAAACCTTCATGTCTGCTTAAATAAAAGATATTCCTTCGCTTTTCAGGCATTTTTTTAATCGCTTCTTCTATGAGTAAAGACAGTTGATTGGTTTCAATCTGACTGTTGATATCAATCGATGATTCAGACTGATGAAAAAGATGTTCTTTGTGTTTGTTTTTTACTTTTTGGTGTTTTAGCTGATTAAAACAAGCATTTTTAACCGCTTGAAATAAATAGGCCTTTAAGGAAGAAGTTATGTCTAAATCATTGCGTTTATCCCAAATTTTCACAAAGACTTCTTGCACCAGATCTTCAGATTCATCGATGTTGTTGAGGTAAGTATTGGCGAAATTGCAAAGCGCTTGATAATACGTTTTAAAAAGCAGCTCATACCCACGGATGTCTCCTTGCTTAATTTGGTTAGCTAGCTTTTGATTATCAATCATTCTGCAAAAAAAGCTAAATTTTTTGGAAGGTTTAATGCGAAGAGATAATCTAAACCAAATTCAAATTTGAAAGTTCTTTACCAATTTCTTGTACTCCCTTAATAATCTTATTTGTTTGTTTTGTCGAAGGTTCTTTTTTCCCCTGAACATATTGAGAAAGTAGCGTTGGATTCATTCCAATCTTCTTTGCTAAAAACTTAGCATTTAAAACTTTATAATGTTGAAAGAATTGTTTTAAGTCTAAGTGCGCTTTTAAGTTAGAGGCATCCACTTCATATCCTAAATCTTCGTAATAGAAATTTAAAGCTTCAATAATGTTTTCGTACAAAGTAGAAATATTTTCGCCAGTCGTATATACATTTAAATCATCTACGTAAGCCGAATATCCCGTTGGTGTAACTTCTATAGTAAGATTAATTTTTTTCTTTAATTTTTTCATTTGAATGCCTTATAAATGTCAAACTTTTTCATATTTTTCAGAGTATTCCTGCTTGTTTAAACAGTTTTTTCTCTAATCCTTTACCCAGTTCTGCACTTCCATGATTTGGGAAAATAATGACTCCCTTTTTAGTTGGATGCATTAGTTTAATGTGAGATCCTTTTTGAGATTTTGGATACCATCCATCTTTTTTCAAAATACGAAGTGCTTCTGAACATTTCAAGACACAAAGGTAAATAAAAATTTACTTTTGTGAAACTGTTGTGACTTATTGAGTCTTGATTTTGAACAGTAATGGATATATAGTGCAGCTAGGGTAATAGCTGTCAAGTAACCATCTCTTCCTAAATAAAGGAGATAGCTTTTTAGTTTGACGCTCATTAGTTAGTCTAACAAAGTATTATAATTAAAATTGGAAAACCTATAGCACCAACTTCCCACGAAACCCTCTAGCACCATAGTATGATTCTGCGCCATTGTGGTAAATGAACGTTCTGCCAAAGCGGTGATCGCCAAAAATGGCACCTCCTTTTTCTCGCACTTCTTTCGGGGTTTTTAACCAAGAAGAAGTTTTGGTATCAAAAGGGCCAAACTTTTGGAAGTAGATGTATTCTTCTTCAGTCAACAGTTCAATGCCTATTTCTTTGGCTAGAGATACAGCTGAGTCTTCCGGTTTGAATTTTTTTCTGGCTTCCAGAGCTTCATGGTCGTAACAAAGTTTTCTTCTCTCCTTGGGACTTTCCTTTGAGCAATCGATGAAAATGTAGCTGCTTTCTGAATTTTCCAACTCCACTACATCCGGCTCTCCGCCACTTTTTTCCATTTCGTTTAGAGTCCAAAGCTTTTGTGATTCGGCTTTAAGTTTACCTTCAACCTCTGACCATTTTGCATTGGGGTGCCGTTTCTTGTTTTTCTCAAAACGCTCTTGCAAATTTTTTAGGAGAGATTTTGACTCATCGGCTGATAGTTGCTTTTTCATATCCTTGGTTTGGGTGAAATAGAATACCAAAGGTCTAAAAAATTTAGAGTGATTAAAAGTGTTAGTAGTTATTGCTGTTGTAGTGAGAGTAGATTAATCTAGATATATTGAAATCATTGCATATGTTAAGATAAAAATCCACTCGATAAGAATTAACTTATTTATTAGTTTCCGCTTACGCTCTTTAATCGTCCAGTTTTCCCTTTCATTTAAAGGAATTGCGTCAATAGTATTGAATTTGCTTATAGGGATTAATGCTAAGAACCATAAAACAAAGTAATCAAATATAAACCTTGTAACAGTTAAGTCCATTACTGTGTTATTTTTCAAACAGCGATATTTTTCCCTTTGAACTTGAATATAAACCCAGTTTAAAGGTATTAATATGAAATATATGTATGCAAAAACCTTAATCACTTTTGAAATAGTAATTAAACAAGGTTAGTTAAAAATATGAATTCAAAAAAAGAAAACAAAAAAGGTCATCAATAAGATGACCTCTTTTTAGTGGAGAATATCGGAGTCGAACCGATGACCTCTACGCTGCCAGCGTAGCGCTCTAGCCAGCTGAGCTAATCCCCCAAATGGTTTGGCAAATGTATTAAATTTTCTCCTTTACAACTATACCAAAGAACAAAAGCATTAATAAAATAAAAGTGTTCAATTTTTATATTGAGAACTAAAAATTGAGACCATTTTTTGCGAAGCAAAAAAATTCAACTTCAAACTTTAAGTACTTTAGGCACTTCAAACTTCTAAAAATAAAGAATGGAAGAGGAAGTTAAAATAGCATTGGAGCAGGAGTTTGCTGCTTTGGGAAGTGAAAAACCGAAAATTGAAAAGGTTTCAAAAGTGTACGGTGGGTCGATTAATCGTTCTTTTAAAGTGCAAAGCGGCAAACAAAACTATTTTGTAAAGCTAAACTCAAGGACATTATACCCAAAGATGTTTGAACTGGAAGCCGAAGGATTGGAGCTGCTAAGCTCAGCAAAAGCAATAAAGATTCCGCGCTTTTTAACCCTAGGAGTTGCAGGAGACACGGCTTATTTGGTTTTAGAATTTATTGAAAGTGGTTCTGAAAGTGCTAATTTTTGGGAAGATTTTGGTCGGCAATTAGCTGGCTTACATCAACAAAGTGCCGAAAATTTTGGGTTAGGTACGGACAACTATGTGGGCTCATTAAAGCAAGACAATTCCTACAAAGACAATTGGGCTGATTTTTTCATTGAAAACCGTTTGCAACAGCAATTAAAAATGGTAGTAGACGATCACCTAATGGATTCAGCTTTATTGAAAAAGTTCGATCAACTTTTTGCTAAAGTAGCTGACTATTTTCCGGAAGAGAAGCCTTCGCTTTTACACGGAGATCTTTGGTCGGGGAACTTTATGGTGGGAGCAAAGGGTGAACCGGTGATTATGGATCCGGCGGTCTATTACGGTCACAGAGAAATGGATATAGCCATGACTCACCTTTTTGGGGGCTTTCATGCTCGATTTTATCAAGCTTACCATGAAGCTTTTCCTTTAGCAGGTGGTTGGGAAAAGCGCATTGAACTCTGTAACCTCTACCCCCTTTTAGTGCATGTCAATTTGTTTGGTGGAGCTTATCTCAGCCGAGTAAAAAACAGTTTAAATCGATTGATTTAGTATTACTTTGAGAAAACATGCTTATTCCCTTTCTAGTTGGATTAAAAAATCAAATATTTTCTTAAATAAGCTTTTTATTTTATTATTTGAGGCAAAATTTCTTATTCAAAGTAGATTACATAAATTTGAGTTACAGAATTATAATAATAAAACCCATTTCTATCATAATAAAATATCAAGTCTGTTATGAGAGAAGCTATTAGATTCACTTTTATTGCCCTTGTTGTACTAAGCATTTTAATTTGCATTATCCTTTGGCCGTTTTATGGTTCAATTGGAATTGGAGTTTTACTATTCGGACTTGGGTTATACGATATTTTTCAGACGAAGCATACTGTATTAAGAAATTTTCCCATTATTGGGCACATGCGCTATTTATTAGAGCTCATTGCTCCTGAACTACACCAATACTTTATTGAGTCGAATACTGATGGGAAGCCCATCGACCGTAATCACCGAACTTATATTTATGAAAGAGCAAAGCTTGAAAATGAAACTCATCCATTTGGAACAGAGCTTGACATTAATGAAGAGGGTTTCAAATGGATGAAACATAGTATCTACCCAAGTAAAAAATTAAAAAATCCACCAAAGGAGAAAGTTGGAAATGCTTCTTGTGCCAAACCTTATGAAGCAAGTTTGTTTAATATTTCAGCTATGAGTTTTGGAGCATTAAGTAAAAATGCAATTAAAGCACTCAATATTGGAGCTAAAGCAGGAGGTTTTTTTCATGATACAGGTGAGGGTGGAATCTCAGAGTATCATTTACAAGGAGGGGATTTAGTATACGAAATTGGTACGGGTTATTTTGGTTGTCGTGATGAGGAAGGAAATTTTTCTGCTGAAAAGTTCAGAGAAAAAGCTTCATTGAATGAAGTGAAAATGATTGAAATAAAACTTTCGCAAGGGGCAAAACCTGGTCATGGCGGGGTTTTACCAGCTCAAAAAAATAATAAAGAAATAGCTCAAATAAGAGGAGTAAAACCACATACGACTATATATTCTCCTCCAGCTCATACTGCTTTCACAAACTCTAATGAACTATTGCTTTTTATAAATAAATTAAGGGAGCTATCTAATGGAAAGCCTATTGGTTTTAAGCTGGCCATTGGTAGTAAAAGTGAGTTTATTGAAATTTGTAAAGCAATGAATGAAACTGGGATAAAGCCTGATTTTATTACAGTTGATGGTGCAGAAGGTGGCACAGGAGCTGCTCCAATTGATTTTTCTAATTACGTTGGGATGCCTTGGGAAGATGCATTGATTTTTGTAGTAGATACTTTAAACGGATACAATCTTAAAAAAGATATCAAAATAATAACGGCAACTAAAATATTTACTGCATTTGATATTTTTAAAGCCCTTTGTATTGGAGCTAATATCTGTAATTCTGCTCGAGGAATGATGCTTGCACTTGGTTGCGTTCAAGCATTAAAATGCAATACTAATAAATGCCCTACTGGTGTAACAACCAATGATCCAAAATTGACTCGCGGACTCGTTGTTTCAGAAAAATGGAAACGTGTTAAAAACTATCAAAAGCAAACATTAGATGATTTTTTAAGCTTACTCTCTGCATCAGGGTGTAAGTCAATAAAGGAACTCAATCGAAAGTTAATTTATAAAAAAGTAAATGGGAAAAATTTAACATACCATGAACTATACCCCAGTATAAAAGTTGGGACGTTGGTAAAATCTTAGCTTCTTTTTACGGCTTTATAAGATTTTATTGGCAAATAATTCTCTTAAAATAATATTCCATTAAATTTGAAGTCACTAATTCATGGCTTTGAAGAGAAAACTAATCGGCATAATCCTTTTATTCTCATTGGTAGTTCCACTAACAGCTACTTATATTTACCATAGATGCCAAAGAAGAGCGATACGAAGGGAGGTGAAACACGCTCTTATGGCAAAAACAGATAAATCTGATTTGGTACTCTTATCATTTACGAAAGAGGAAGCGAATGAAGAACTTAATTGGAAACACAGTAAAGAGTTTGAGTATAAAGGTTCCATGTATGACATTGTAGAGCAAGAAACCAAAGGGGATACTACTTACTATTGGTGTTGGTGGGATAATGAAGAAACACAACTTAATCAGAGGCTGGATAAGCTGTTGGCTATGATTATGGGGCATGATAAAAAAGACAAACAAAGTAATAACCGACTTTCCAAATTTTTCAAATCCTTTTTTTGGAAAGAAAACTCGATTGCATTTAGTAGCGAAATTGCACTGATTAAACACCAAAGTCTTTACCAATTTAATCTTAGAGAAATTTTTTACGCTCCGCCAACTCCGCCCCCCAAGCTTAGTTTCATTTTATTAATCATGTCCAGAATGGGCTGACTTTGCATTTAGCTTTTAAAGCTTAGCACTCTTTCTATGCGCTATTTTTACTTATTGGAACAACCATTTTCAATATAAAATTAAGAGGCTATTTGTCCATAAGAGTCAATACTTTAGATTGCTATGTTAATGCAATAAAAAACCTAAAAGCAAATATTTATTGCTTTCTGGGCGAATCAAATATTTAATTAAATAAAATGTAAAAAATGAAACGATTTACAATTACATTAACAGGATTATTGTGTTGTCTTCTCACCTTCGCACAACAACAATTTTCAGGAAAGGTATACGATGCTTACACCAATACCCCAATTGAAGGTGCTCATATTTTTAACCAAAATGGAAAAGTGACCACTACAAATAAAAATGGTGAATTTACGTTGCCTTGTCAAGGAGAAGTTGAAATTACCATTTCCCATATTAGTTATGAAAGATGGAAAGGGCAAGTGGATAGCTGCCAGTCCAATTTTCTAGTGGGCTTGATTCCTTCGGTATTAAATTTAAATGCAGTAGAAGTTAATACTTCTTCTGAATCGGACTCTAAAATGATAGAACAGCCGCAGTCCATGGCTTTAATGTCTCGAAGAGATTTACTGCAAAACCACGGTTTGTTTTTAGAGCAAACATTAAATCTGGAACCTGGTATTCGAATGGAGAAGAGAACCATGTCAGGTGGTCAACGTATTACCATTAGAGGTTATGGAAACGGAACCAATTTTAATGGTACCGGATATAAAGCTTACATCAACGGCATTCCGATTACGGATGCCAGTGGAAATACGATTCTGGATGACATAGATTTTTCCACTTTAGGGAAAGTGGAAGTAATCAAAGGGCCTGCCTCTAGTTTATATGGAACCGGAATTGCCGGAGTAGTAAATATGTATACCTTAAAGCCAACACCCCAAGAAACCAGTGTTTCACAAGAAGTTTTGGCTGGGAGTTATGGTTTGCTTCGAACCAATACGCGATTAGAATCTGCTACAGATAAGTCCTCCATACTAATAAACTATGGTCATCAAAACTATGATAGTTACCGAGTTCATAGTGCTTCGAAGAAAGATTATGTTTCTTTTGTAGGGGATTTTAGACCGAATGAGAAGCAGCTTTTTTCTTCCTATTTCTCTTATAATAATTCGTATGAGCAATTAGCCGGTCAAGTCGATAGCGCTCAGTTTGTGAACAGAGAAAATGTAGCGGAAGCTCCTTACCTCAAAAACGATGGACATGTGGCTATTGAAAGTTTTAGAGCCGGTGTTTCTCATCGTTACAACTTTTCAAAAAAAGTGAGCAATATGACGAGTTTGTTCACCTCGGGAGTTCGGCATAACCAAACTTATGCAGTAGGTCAAAATGATAATCTTTCTCAGAACTTTGGAGGAAGAACCGAGTTCAGGCTTTCCTTTGAAGGAGAGAAAGTACAACTTAAGGGTATTGTTGGAAGTGAATTCCAAAAAACTACCGGATTGTACAAAACCTACTCCATGTTTGGTGGCATTGTCGGTGGCTTAAACAGTGATAATGACATTGCCAGCATGCAATACAGTGTTTTCACACAATGGGATCTGCTTTTGCCCAAAAACTACAAGATCACGCTGGGAGCAAGCAGTAACTTTATCGAGTATGACATTAACGATATGCTCGCTAATTCGTCCAATCCCAATCACCTCGATGCCAGTGGCTACAAAACCTTTGACCCAGTGATTACACCACGAATTTCATTACAAAAATTGATCAATGAAAAGATCTCAGCATATGTGAGTGTAAGTCAAGGTTATTCACCACCTACTACTTCTGACGTGGTGATTCCATACACCGGAGAAGTGAATACTGGTCTGAATCCTGAAACGGCTACCCAATATGAAATTGGGACCAAAGGAAACTTGCTTGACAGTAAACTGTCCTACCAATTGGCTTTTTTCCGTTTAAACGTTCAGGATAAGCTGACAAGTCGAGCGGTTACAGACAACAGCGGTTCGGTGCTTTATACTTATACCGTAAACTCAGGAGATCAGATCAATGATGGAGTAGAGTTGTCTTTATCCTATACTGCAATTGATAACAAAGAAAACGTGATCTCTACTTTACGTCCATTTGTTACACTAACCTATAGCGATTTCAATTACGATGATTTTAAAAGTGATGCCAACAATAATGAACAGACCAAAGATTACAGCGGCAACACCGTAATTGGGGTACCGTCTTTGTTGTTTAATGCAGGACTGAATTTAGTTAGTAAGTATGGCTTCTACTTCGATGGTTCTTTTCAATATGTGGATAATATGTACATCACTTTTGACAATAATCATGAAGCACCTGCTTACTCTTTGTTGAATGCAAAACTGGGTTATCAAAAAACCATCAGTAAACATTGGAACATTGACTTGTATGCAGGAGGCAACAATCTGACCAACAGCCTTTATTACAATATGGTATTTATTAACTGGGAACGTGGACCACAGCCGTCCATTTATTCCCCGGGAGCTTTTGATCCTACCTTTTACGGCGGAGCAAAGCTGAAGTATACCTTTTAAAATTGAAAAGCCTCGGGATGCATCCCGAGGCTTTAACCAAAACATAAATATCATGAAGTATAAAGTTTTAATAATTGGCTTTTTAGCCCTTATACTCGGCTGTAATCGATTCGGAAACAAGGATCAAAAGACGCATTTAAAAGAGCGTATAATCAGTGCCTCTAAACAATACACAGAAATCATTTATGCCTTAGGTGCTGACTCCTGTTTGGTGGCAGTTGATCTTTCAAGCACCTATCCACCTGAAATTAAGGAACTGCCTACCATTGGTTACCACATGAAACTGAGTTTTGAGGGCATGATGTCAGTAAAACCAACGCTTTTGTTACATAAGGGGGGACATTATAGTATTGGTCCGGAACACGTATTAGATCAATTGGAAAAACTGAAAGTTCCCATGAAAACATTTAACAATAAAGCCAAAGATATTTCTACTACCAAGAAGTTAATGCAAGAAATGGGTCGCTTTTTTGGTAAGCCCAAACAAGCGGATTCACTTTGCAAAAAGTTAGAGGATGACCTACAGAAAGCCTTGAACAATCATCAAACTTATGCCGATACTCCCAAGGTAGTGGTGATGCATTTTGGCAGAGCCATGAATATTTACTTAGCCATAGGTCGAGAAAGTGTTGCCGGACAAATGATCGAATGGGCCGGTGGTGAAATTCCGATCGAAAAGAAAGGCATGGAAAGAATCACCTCTGCCGAGGTTATTGCCAAAGCCAATCCTGATGTGATTTTACTTACTGACTTTGGTTATGATCGATTAGGCTCAGAAGAAATGATTTTAGACTTACCTGGAGTAGCTTTAACTAATGCCGCTAAAAACGGAAGAATTTATCGAGTAGAAGCACATGATTTGATCTATTACGGACCAAGGACAGGAGAAAATGTGTTGAAGCTTCAAGCACTTATTCACAGAAAAAGTCAAATCAATGAAAACTAAAACTCTTTATTTGATTCTAGCGCTAATTGCATTTTTGGTTGGTATAGGGTCTGCTCTATTTGGAGCGGTTTCCATTAGTTTAGAAGAAATGTCAACCGCTCTTCAAAAATGGATTTTCCAATCGAGTGAACGAAGTTTGAACGAACAGATCTTTATAGACATCAGACTTCCCAGAGCTATTTTGGGTTTAATTGTTGGCGGTAGCTTGGCAGTTGGCGGAGTATTGATGCAAGGTTTATTTCTCAACCCAATCGTGGAACCGGGCTTGGTAGGAACATCCAGCGGAGCAGCTTTCGGTGCAGCTTTGTACTTTACTCTGGGGGCTTCCATCGACTTTCATGCCGGAGAATTCACTTTACCCATAGCGGCTAGCATTGGGGGAGCCATTGCCACCTTTTTAGTCTACTTCTTAGCTGAGTCACCAACTAGGAAAACCTCCATTGTTACTCTACTTTTAGTGGGAATTGCCATCAATGCGCTTTTCTTTAGCGGGGTTGGCTTTTTATCCTACATCGCTAGAGATCCACAAGCAAGATCGATCACTTTTTGGAACTTGGGAACCTTATCAGGTGCCAATTGGCTATCAGTTGCAATTTGTAGCCTAGTCAGTTTAAGCTGCATTGTTTTAGGACTAAAAAATGCCAAACAACTTAATACCTTAATGTTGGGAGAGAGTGAAGCAGGAAATTTAGGCATCAAGGTAAAAACGTTAAAAATTAGAATGTTGACCATTAACGTGATTCTTATTTCAGTATGTACAGCCTTCACCGGAGTCATCGCTTTTGTAGGTTTAATTGTGCCTCATTTTCTGCGCATAATTAGCGGCTCTGACAGCCGCCGACTGATCATTGGTAGTTTTATGATGGGCGCCATTTTATTGGGCTTAGCGGATATTTTAGCTCGACTGCTGCTTGCTCCGGCTGAGCTTCCCATTGGTATCGTAACCACCATGGTGGGCGTTCCGGTATTTATTTATCTGCTACGAAGACACAACAATTATTTTTAAGATGATCAAAACAGAAAACATCAGTTACAGCATAAATAACAAGCTATTGCTCGACCAAATTTCCCTTGAATTTCAACCCAATGAGATTAGCATGATCCTTGGTCCGAATGGAGCCGGTAAGTCTACTTTGATCAAACTTTTAAGCAATCAGATTAAAGCAGATGAAGGAAAAATCATGAACAATGGAAATGAACTGCAAAACATTTCACAAAAAGAGTTAGCTAAAACCCAAGCGGTGCTTTCGCAAAACATCCACATGGTGTTTCCTATGAAAGTTGAAGAAGTGGTGATGATGGGACGGTATCCGCATTTTAGTAGTAAAGCTGAAAAAAATGATAGGGAGATTGGTCATGAAGCGATGAAGCTTTTCCAAGTAGAAGAAATGGCAAAGCGAAACTATTTGACCTTAAGTGGCGGAGAAAAGCAAAGAGTTCACTTTGCAAGAGTGGCCGCACAAATTTGGCCGGATGGTATGCAACAGCCCAAAATATTATTGTTAGATGAACCCTTAACTTATTTGGACATTTTCCATCAATTTGATTTCATGGATAAATTGAAAGCCATGATGCAAGAACAGCCCATGACCATTATTGGTGTGTTACATGATTTGAACCTAGCTTATAAATATTCGGATCAAGTGATTTTCTTAAAATCAGGAAAAGTCTTTTCACAGGGGAAAAAGGAAGATGTTTTTACAACTTCATCACTTAAGGAAGTGTTTAATCTTAATGCTAAATTTATTTTGAATGAAGGAGTTCGTCATTTGTTGTTTTAATAAAAAAAAAAGAGCAAGCTGTAGGATGGATAGGGCACCCTTAACAGAAAACATCAACTGTAGTTTGGACTAATTTCACAGCTTGCTCCAACTTTTCACGCTTTATTAACTTAAACCATTACCATCCACCCCCAAGCGCTTGATACATATTGATCTCAGCATTAAGCAGGTTCTTTTTAGTTTCTATCAGTTCATTTTTTGCTTCTAATGCGTCCCTTTGAGTCATAAGTACCTCCATATAATCAGCTCGAGCAGATTTGAACAAATCGGATGAAATAACAATCGATTCTGTCAGTTTTTCAACCTGTTTTGCTTGCAAGGAATAGCTATTCTGCAGGTTTTCAATATTTGACCACTGATTATATACTTCAATAAAAGCTTTGAGCAATGTCTGCTCATAATTATAAATGGCCTGAATTTGCTTGGCATTTGCTGATCGATAAGCTGACTTAATTGCAGCTCGGTTAATCAAAGGAGATACTAAGTCTCCGGCTAATGAATAAATCATCGATTCCGGTGTTTGCAATATGTGTTCTGCATTAAATGCATTGAGTCCAAATCTGGCATTAATTCCCAATGAAGGGTAAAAGTTTGCTCGCGCTACTTTAACATCTATTTTGGCAGCTTTTAGCTCCAAAACTGCTTTTCTTACATCGGGTCGATTTTCCAGTAACTGAGCTGGTATACCGGTTGTTAATTCATATTGACCAATGCTGTCAATGGGCTTACTGAATCGTTCAATTGGCTTTGGATACCTTCCCAACAAATAATTGATACGATTTTCTGTTTCCGTTATTTGCTGATGAATCAAAAACCGCTTGCTTTTATTCTTAAAAAGTTCAGCTTCAAACTTTTTCACAGCCAACTCATTGACTTGTGCTGACTGCTTTTGGAGCTTTACCATACTCAACGCTTTCTGTTGAATTTGGATGTTTTGCTGAATATTTTTCAATTGATTATCCAAGGCTACTAACTCATAATAGGAATTGGCGACCTCAGCTACCAACTTTGTTTTCATAAAGTTTCTTCCTTCAATAGAAGCCAGGTAATTCAAAACAGCTGATTTTTTTGCATTGCGTAGTTTTTTCCAAATATCAATTTCCCAAGAAGCATTGGCCGTTAAAAAAAGATCAGAAAATGGCTCTGGAAATTCCTCTCCAGAGTCAATCTCATGGCTCTTTTCTAAAACTCCATAGCGAGTATACTTCCCTACTTTGTCCAACTCACCACCTGTCCCTATATTTAAAAAAGGCAAATACTCCCCTTTTCGAGCTTTTATTTCATTGTTCGATACTGCAATTTCTTGAGCCAAAATATTTAACTCTTGGTTATTTAATAAAGCAGTATCTATAAGTGCAATTAAATAGGGGTCATTGAAATAATTTTCCCAATCAATATTTGCTGTATTAAGCGTATCCTGAAGAGGTTCAGCATATTTTTCAGGAAGATTATTTCGTTTTACCCCAGCTGCTCCCTCTGGTGCTTTGCAACTCCATATTCCAATAAAAGCGAGACCTACTGCTAAGATTATTTTTCTATGATTTTTTTTCATCATTACTTCCTTTTATAATTTTGTTCAATAACTTCTTAATTCTTTTGGTCATGGATTCATCAGATTGACTAGAAATATAAGATTCACTCAATGAGCGTTCATCTTCATCTTTAATCAGTTTACGTCCTTCTGCAATCTTGCCAAAAATGTAATACAAGCCTGGAACTACAATTACTCCGAATATAGTTCCGAAAAGCATTCCTCCCATAGCTGAAGCTCCGATAGTACGATTACCAATGGCTCCTGCACCAGTTGCAAGAATTAACGGTATTAATCCCGCTATAAAAGCAAAAGAGGTCATTAATATGGGCCTAAAACGCACTTTTGCTCCTTCAATAGCTGCTTGATAAACCGACATTCCATTTTGATGCTTTTGAACAGCAAACTCTACAATCAAAACCGCATTTTTTCCCAATAAACCAACCAGCATGATTAAGCCCACTTGGGCATATATATCATTAGCAAGTCCCATTAGTTTTAGCAGCATAAAGGAGCCGAAAATTCCTACCGGTAGGGATAAAATAACTGCTAGTGGCAAGATGAAACTTTCGTATTGTGCTACAAGCACCAAGTAAACAAACACTAATACGACAATGAAAATATATAATGCTTCATTTCCTCGTCTCGACTCATCATAGCTCAAGCCTTCCCAAGCTATATCATAACCTCGAGGCAATTTTTCATTAGCAACCTCTCGAATAGCTTCAATTGCATCTGCTGAAGTATACCCTTCCGCTGGAAGCCCCCGAATGGAAGCAGAATTATACATATTGTATCTGGTGATTTCATTTGGACCCTGCTTTTTGACTAGTTTCATAAATGAAGAATATGGAACCATTTCCCCTTCTTCATTTTTTACATACATCTTCATAATATCTGATGGCAATTTTCTAAATTCAGGCGCAGACTGCACATAAACTTTAAAGAAACGCCCAAAACGAATAAAGCCTTGCTCATAAGTACTACCAATCATAATATTGAGGTTTTCCATGGCTTTTCCAATAGATACCCCTTTTTGCATGGCCACTTTATTGTCTATTTCTAGTTCATATTGTGGGTAATTCGCTGCAAAGAAGGTAAACAAGCCCTTTAACTCTTTACGTTCACGAAGAGCATCCATAAAGTCGTTATTTATCTTGTCAAACTCCTGATAATCGGTTGAGGTAGTTTTATCCAATAAACGAAGTGAGAAACCACCTGATGAGCCAAATCCCGGCACAGCAGGAGGTTCAAAAAACTCGATTATTGCTCCAAGGTTTTTGGATTTTTCTTCCAACTCCTCCATCACTTCGTGCACGCTCATGTCCCGATCCGACCAATTCTTGAGATTTATCAAACACGTTCCCGCATTAGAACCTCTACCTTCAGTCATAATCTCATAGCCGGCAAGTGAAGACACTGATTCAACAGCGTCTATCTCTTCACAGATTTCTTGAAGCTCTTTAGATACCTGATTGGTTCGTTCCAAGGTTGAACCAGGAGGTGTTTGAACAATGGCATAGATAGTTCCTTGGTCTTCACCGGGTATAAAGCCAGAAGGCAAGATTTGATTTTCAAAAAGAATTCCAAGAGCAAAGGCGATTAATATTCCAAAAGTGACTAGCCTTCTGTTTACAATCTTATTCAGCAAACCTACATAACGCCCGGTAAGTCTTTCAAATCCTCGGTTAAACCAATCTAAAAATCGATTGATCGGCGATCTTTTGCGCTCTTTATCATGATTGTTTTTAAGCAGTATAGCACATAATACTGGAGTTAAAGTAAGTGCTACAACCGCTGACAAAACGATGGCACTGGCCATAGTAATTGAGAACTGTCTGTAGAAGGTTCCTACCGGCCCACTCATAAACGAAATCGGTAAGAACACAGATACCATAACCAATGTAATTGCGATGATTGCTCCACTAATTTCTTTCATTACCTGCTTTACTGCCTGATAAGGTTGTATATTGTGTTTGTGCATTTTTTCATGCACTGCCTCAACTACTACGATAGCATCATCGACGACAATTCCAATAGCCAACACAAATGCAAATAAAGTAATGAGGTTAACTGATAACCCAAATAGCTGCATGACGAAGAAAGCCCCGATTAAAGAGACGGGAACGGCCAATATGGGAATTAAGGTTGAACGCCAATCCCCCAAAAAGAGAAAAACAACCAATGCTACCAAAATAAAGGCATCACGCAAGGTGTGAATTACCTGTTCCATCGATGCATCTAAAAATTGAGAAACATCATAGCTAACTTTATAATCCATTCCAGCAGGAAATTCAACTTTCATATCTTCTAAGGTAGCCTTCACCTCTTCGATTACTTCACTAGCATTACTGCCAAATGACTGTTTCAAAACAATGGCAGCAGATGGGTAACCATCAAGGTTTGAATAGATATCGAAAAACTCACTTCCCAGCTCTACTTTTGCAATATCCCTTAAGTGAATATTTTCTCCTTCAGGATTTGAACGAATAATAATGTTTTGGTATTCCTCTGGTTTGTTGTATCTGCCTTTGTATGTCAAAACGTACTCAAGCGATTGAGATGAAATTCCTGAGCTTCTTCCAAGCCTACCAGGTCTTCCAACAATACTTTGTTCGTCTAGTGCTTCCATCACTTCTTCAGCAGAAATGTTGTATGCTCTCATTCGATCGGGATTTAACCATATGCGCATGGCGTATTTGCGGCTTCCTAATATAGTAGATCGAGCAATTCCTTTGATTCGGTTTAGCTCGGGGATCATTCTAACATTGGCGTAGTTGTATAAAAACTTTTGATCTACATTTTTATCTTTACTGTATAAGTTAACATACATCAACATACTCGGTTGTATGGGAGTTATTATCACCCCCTCTCTTTGCACCAAAGGAGGCAAGAGTGGCATAACTTGATCCACCCTTGTCTTGACTCGAATAACCGCCTGATTGGGGTCGGTGCCGGGTTCAAAAATGACGCGAAGTGTCGCTTCCCCTGCACTCGTCGCATCTGTTGCTATATAACGCATGTCTTGAACTCCATTAATTGAATTCTCGATGGTGGTTAGTGTGGATTTCACCAAAACATCAGCACTTGCTCCGGGGTAAGCAATAAATATATTTACAGTTGTGGGTGCAATCTGAGGAAACTGTGATTTTGGTAGCTGTTGAAGCGCCAGCAAGCCTGTAAAAACGATAATGATCGAAATTACAATGGCCAAAGCCGGACGATATATGATTCTACTAAACATAATCTAATTTTTAAATGTGTCCGATATTATTCGGCGTATAAATCCAGTTGATTGATAACCGATTTAGGGTCTAAATGCTCATATTTGACAATGTCATTATTTCTTACTTTTCGTAGGCCTTCCAGCAGAATTTGATCTTCCGTTGTTAAGCCTTCTTTAATGACAAATAAATGTGGCATTTCAGCTTCGATAAAGACCTGTCTTGATTCTACTTTTCCATCTTCACTAACAACAAACACATATATTTTGTCAAGTATTTCGAAGGTGGCTTTTTGTGGAATGAGTAAAGCATTATTTAATTTGGTTTTCCAAAGAATATTCCCGGTTTCTCCATGTCGAAGCAAATTATTTGGATTGGGAAAAGTCGCTCGAAAAGCAATGTTTCCCGTTTCAGGATTAAAGTCCGCTTCAATGGTTTCAAACTGTCCGCCTTGATCAAAGACCTTGTTGTTTGCCATTAATAAATTGACATCTATTATAGTATCCTTTTTTGTGTGTTCCCTAAAGTCAAGGTACTCCGCTTCCGGCACATTAAAGTAGGCCCACATTTTGCTGTTGTCAGAGAGCTCAGTCAATAGTTCGCCCTCTTCAATTAAACTTCCTTTACGAACGTGAAAACGGTCAATAATCCCACTAAATGGGGCTCGAATTTGTGTAAACTCTTGGTGAGCTTGAGCTAGCGATAATTCTGCTTTGGCCTTATTTAATTTAGCTTCAGCCATGGCTAGTTCATTTAAAGAAACTACTTCACTATCTGCTAAGGCCTTAGTGTTTAAGTATTCAATTTGGGCTAAAGAGACCTCAGCTTTTGCACGAGCAACCTCTGCATCATAAATTTTTGGCATAATTTGAAAAAGCAGTTGTCCCTCTTTAATATATTGCCCTTCATTGACATAAATGTTTTGCAAATACCCACGTTCTTGTGAGCGTATTTCAATGTGTTGAATGGAATGAATTTGACAAACGTATTCACTAGTAATACTCGTGTCCATTCGTATAGGACTGGTTAATTGAAAAGTTTGTTCTTCGTGTTTTTCGTGCTCATCATGTTTGCAACTGGAAATAAATAATACAGTAGCACAGATGAGAATAGGTAAGACTCTCATTTTGAAATTCTTGATTTGTAAAAATTGTACTTGATAATTAGCGAAATATGTATATATGCTTTGAAAGCGATATATCATCTTGCTCAACAATATAGCTCTCAAATAAGGTGTTGAGAGTTACATTAATAGTATTAAAAAATCAGGAAAGGAAACTTTTCCAAGAGCAGTAAAGGATAAAAAGCGCTAATTGCTCTCGATTAGCTAGAGATAATTGAAATTGATTAAGTGTTTGTGTAGGAGATTTTGAAACACCCGACTTACTTAAAAATGAATTTAAATTGGAGTGTGAATCATTCCATTCATCTTCTTCAACATTATCTTTATCTTCATTTTCCGAAGGTAAAGGAGTAGATTCTGAATTTGAATGAAAAGGGTTATCTGAAATACTTGCTGCTTGTAATGTAGAAACCGTGTATAAGTTAGCAGCTTTCTTTTGTGATGAATTTACTGCTCCAAATACATTAATTGAAATGAATGCAAGTACTGCGAATAAATAGTAAACGCCTTTAATCTTCAAGTTGGTAGGATATTTAACTTGTATTTATTGGGCAAATGTAGGAACTAATTTGAAACTGATAATATATTTGCTTTTATTAACTATTTATTAAGTAGAAGGTCTTTGTGATAAATAGTTTTTTGTAAATCATAAAACAGTTTGAATCGATTGATTTAGTACTTTTATTCAACACAAAAACCAACGACTATGAAATCCAAAATCATCATTTTTATTATCGCCCTACTTGTTATTTTTCAATTTTTCGGTGAAAAAACGCCTTATCAAGAACCCACTTCTGCAGATTTATTTGCCGTTGAAAATGCTCCCGAAGAAGTGAAGTTGCTCATTCAAAAGAATTGCTATGATTGTCATTCTAATCAAGTAAATTATCCGTGGTATTCCAATGTAGCTCCTGTTTCTTGGTGGCTTCAAGATCACATCAACGAAGGAAGAGAGCATTTGAACTTCTCCAATTGGGTAGATTATAAAGCCGATAAAAAAGCACATAAGATGGAAGAAGCCTGGGAAGAGGTAGAAGAGGAAGAAATGCCTTTACCCTCCTATACCTATGTGCATTGGGAAGCTAATCTTAGTGAAGCTGAAAAGCAAGTTTTGATCGATTGGTTTAAGGAAATAGAGGGGAAGTATAAGGCGGGTTAAAAGTGCCTAAAGTACTTGAAGTTTTTTAGAGAAGAAAGAGTCAAGAATAAAGACCGCTTCGCTGTTGGAGTAAGGATGAAAGATAAAGGCTAAAGGAGAAAAGGTGAAGGATTAAGGCTTTCATTTTTCATTACCGGCTAGGTGAGTGCCCGGATTGTTAATGAAAATGGATATAACTTTTGGCGGACTTGTGCCGATCACCATCGGTACAAAAGTGGGTGTAGAATAGAAGACGGATAATGCTGATTCGGCTGGTTTTTGCGGATAGGATTTGTTTCTATATATTATGTTTTCTTATAACCGCAAAGTGCACTAAGGATGCGCAAAGTTCACAAAGGGTTTTCGGTTCCAACAAAAGTCTGCGAAGAAAACCAATTCTCGCCCAAGCGAGACTGTTTCAATGTTTCACATTTCATATTTTCGATTATAATCCGCTAAATCTGTATTTTTAAGGTGTGTTTAGCGAAATATAGATTTATATTTCGCTAAATGTGTGTTTTTTTTGTACTTTTAGCGAATTATAATTTGTATTTATGTTAATTGGAAGAACAGAAGAGCGAAAAAAATTACAAAGCTTATATCAATCTTCAAAGTCAGAGTTTGTTATTTTATATGGACGAAGAAGGGTAGGCAAAACATACTTGGTAAGAGAAGTTTTTAAAAATAAGTTTGACTTTAACCACGTAGGTTTAGCGAATGCCACCCTTAAAGAACAGTTGTTAAACTTTAACCTTTCTCTTGTAAAGTTTGGAAAAAAAGAAGAGACTATTCCTGAAAATTGGTTGAGTGCATTTGAGGAGTTAGCAAAACTGATTGAGCGAAAAAAATCTAAAAAGAAGGTTTTATTTATAGATGAACTCCCATGGTTAGACACACCAAAGTCCGGCTTTTTAAGTGCTTTTGAACACTTTTGGAATGCTTGGGCCTCAGCTAGAAAAGATATATTGCTGATTGCTTGTGGTAGTGCAGCATCTTGGATGATTAAAAAAATAATCAACAATAAAGGTGGATTGCACAACCGAATTAGTGCAAAAATTAAACTTCACCCTTTTAGCTTAAAAGAATGTAAGAACTACTTTCAGCGAAAACAATTTGCTTTTAATGAATATCAAATTCTACAACTGTATATGGTTTTAGGAGGTGTTCCCTTTTATTTAGATGGATTAGATAAAGGCTTAAGTGCTTCACAAAATATTGATGAATTATGTTTTGCAGAAAATGGTTTATTAAAGAATGAATTTACGAATCTATATGCCTCTTTATTTAATAATTATGAAAACCATATAGCCATTATTGAAGCCTTAAGTAAAAAAAATAAAGGACTTAAACGGGAGGAGTTAATCAAATCATCCGGACTTTCCAATGGTGGTGGAACAACAACGATATTAAATGAACTTGAAGAAAGCGGTTTTATTCAACGTTATTTTCCTTTTTCAAATAAGATAAAGGATGCTCTTTATCAGTTAGTCGATCCATTTAGTTTGTTTTACTTTCGATTTATTAAACCTAACCCAAAAACAACGAAAGGTTTCTGGGAGTTAACTATTGATAGTCCAAAATACAGAAGCTGGAGTGGTTTAGCCTTTGAACAACTTTGTTTCTCCCACATTAACCAAATTAAAAGTGCACTTGGAATTAGTGGTATACAGAGCACCGTATCGTCTTGGGTGAATGATCAAGCGCAAGTTGATTTGGTAATTGACCGAAATGATCAAGTGGTTAATTTATTTGAAATGAAATTTCCTATACACGAATATGAAATAAGTAAAAAATATGCCGATGAGTTGAGAAACAAAATTGCGGAGTTTAAAAAGGGCACAAAAACCAAAAAAGCAGTTTATTTATCCTTCTTAACTACTTATGGATTAAAAGAGAATAAGCACTCAAGAGGGCTTGTCCAAAATAGCTTCGACAGAAAGGTCTTGTTTTTATAATACGCTAAATCTATATTTTTTAAGCTACTTTTAGCGAGGTATATATCTAATACTTGCAGCTTAAACTTAGAATACTTAAAGAAATTTATGTGTTATTGAAATAGTAAATGGAATTAGCTGTAGATTTATCTTTCCAAGAATATAAAGCTAGTAGAGTAACATGTAACTGTGTATAATTTGTTAAAACAATATACAGATTAAGGTTAAAAGGCACTATGTTTATGTGTTTGAAAGCGAATATTAATAAAAAGAGTAGAGTTTACTAAAGCCTAGTGGGAAAAGATTTAGCATATTATGTTCATTGCTTTACACATTTAAAAAGGGATAATAAAAATGGTGGAGCACCGCACAAGCCAATACTTCTTTTGAGCTTGATCAATCTATTTAATAAGGGAATTTATAATAATCAAGAAATTTCAATAACAGCAGAGCTAGTTTCATTATTTAAAACTAACTGGAATAAGTTGGTTGTTACAAATCACAACCCAATTTTTGCATTGCCATTTTATCATATGAAATCAGAGCCCTTTTGGAAGTTAATTCCAAATTTAGGCTGTGAGAAATGGATTGAGTCAAAAAGCACAATGAGAAGTTTTGGTAATTTAACTACTGCTGTATATGCAGCTGTAATTGACTTAGAGCTTTCATCCATTTTATTGGAGCCTGAAAATAGAGATATATTAAAAATAGCGATTTTGGATAAATACTTCCCCGAATCTAAATCAAACTATGAGTCAAATGGAAGTGATGATTTGGCATCAGGATTGATGCTTTATGACAGTTCAGATGAGTATAAAAGAAAAATAATAGAGCTTAAAAATAGTGTAGATGAAAATGCCTTCCAAGAAGAGGTTTTTATAAGAAGCGGAATTTTTAAAAGAGAAATCCCCAAAATCTACGATAACACTTGTTGTATTTCGGGTATGAGAATTGATGCAACTGCAAATATTTCAATGATTGATGCATGTCATATCGTTCCTTTTTCAGAAGCTTATGATGATACTTTAACAAATGGAATTGCTTTAAGTCCAAATTTACACCGAGCATTTGACAGAGGCTTAATCTCAATTTCAGGCGATTATAGAGTCTTGATTAAAAAGAATTTTATTGAAAATAATAAATCAGTTTTTAACTTGACACAATTTGAAAATCAAAAAATTCTACTTCCTAAACACGAAACGTATTTTCCTTCATTAGAAAATCTCCAATATCATAGAAATAAATTTAACTTTTAGTAGTATTTCTGCGTGAGGGATAGAAGTGGAAAGCCGGAACCTTTTACAAACTCGCCCCAAAAACTTATTAATAATCTTAGCTGAGAAATACTTTTTCTATCCCCCCTATATCCTCACAACCTCAACCCCAAAGTCAAATAATACGTTCGCGGTTCAGCGGGTATTATGCCCGGTCCAGGATAACCGGCAGCTCGGCGACTGAAGTAAACTTCATTGGCGAGGTTGTTAATCCCGCTTTCCACCAACCATTTTTTGTAGCGGTATTTCACGGAAAGATCCATCACCTGGTAGGCGGGAATAATTCCATTTACTGCATTGGAACTAAAGTCTGCATTAGTAGCATCGGTGTAGTGTTCATCGGTATAGGAGTACAAAAAGCTAATCATGAAGTTTTGATACTGATACGACAAACCGCTTTTGAAAATGTATTGCGGAACGAGTTCCACTTCTTTGTTTTCGTAGGCCGTTTCCTTGCTGTTGATGTATCTAGCATCCATCCACGAAAAATTCACAAAGTAGTTTAGCTTGCTTTTGCTATCTTTTCTACCGAGAAGAGCGAGTAGATTTACCTCAGCAAAACTTTCTAAGCCAATGCTGCGACTGTCTGAAACGTTGGTGCGGAAACGAATGGGGCGAAAGAGCTTCGGATCGGTGATGCGCACATTCCCGATACGGTTTTCATAGCTCAACAAGAACAAACTCACATCATAGTTAAACCAATTGCTTTTGTTTCCACGGATTCCAATGTCGGCGCTGTAACCTGTTTCATCCTGCAAATTCGTATCCACTTGGTAGTTTGGGTTTACAATGCGCATGTCGTTAAAGTTGATGGAGCGGTAGTTTTGAGAAAAGTTTGCATACAACTCAAACTGCTCTTTGGGCTTGTAGCTCAAACCAATTCCACCCAACAGAAAGCTACGTGTATTGGCCTGTTCATCAAAAATTTTTTCTTCGTTGATCACTTCGCCGGCTAAATTGGTGGAACGGTTGTAATAATAGCCATCCGAAGTGGTGTTGATGTACTCAAAACGCAAGCCCGGCGTAACGCTAAAGTTGGGGCTTAAGTAAAAGACATTTTCCGTAAAAAAGGCTAAGTTCTGAGAGGGAAAGTCGTAATAGGAATCTTCCGGCTCATTGGGGTTTTTAAAGCTGAAATCCGCATCTGAAGCAATGCTTCCGGCACCTTGTTTTCGCTCAGTGAAACCATTGTAAAAGCGCATTCCAATTAAGAAGATGGAGGTATTGTCGAATAATTGATAGCGATGCAACAAACGATTTTCAATGCCGAAGTTGGTGTAGTCGTCGCTAAGCAAGTCGCGTTCACTCTCCGGATCATCTAAGCGCGTGATAAAGCCCAAATTACCTACGGCATCTCTTCCGGCCATTAATTGAAAGGCGCGGAGGTTAAAATCTGTGCGATCGTTGATGGCATAATCTAAATTTAGGGCGGCTAAATTCCAATTCACTCGAAACCAGTTTCTGCTGCGGATAGATTGTTGTGCGTCTTGTTCGAAGAGGGCGTCGGTTAAACCGCCGGCTTGCTGCGCCAAATACTGCATGTAAGTATATTCCAATCGCAGCGAAAGCTTGGCGTTAAACTGATAGCTGATATTAGCGTGTGCATTGTGCACATCAAAGCCACTGTTGGGTCGCCAGCCGTCGCCAGTTTTGTATTGGTAATAGCCGTAGTATTTCCATTTGCCTTTTTTACCACCAATGCTGTTGAATGAATTGAACAAACCAAAAGAGCCAGCCGTTTGCCGACTAACCAACTCAAAAGGCTTGTTTTCCGGGCCATCTTTCAATTTAAAATTGATAAAACCACCAAACTGAGTGCCGTATTGTAAGGAGGCTGCTCCTCTTACTATTTCTATGCGTTCGATGGCTTCAGTGGGCGGACTGTAGTAGCTTTCCGGATAGCCTAAAGCATCTGCGCTAATGTCGTAGCCGTTTTGACGAGTGTTGAAGTTAGAAACGCGATTGGGGTTTAAGCCTCTTCCACCGATGGCGAGTTGAATACCGGCTCCATCATTTTCCCAAATGTTCAAACCGGCCACTTTGGAGTAGATTTGTCGGCTGTTGTTGGTGGCTAAGTTAGCAGCTAAGTCTTCCACTTCCACAACTTCGCTTTTTTTGCCGGCGTAAATGGCAGTTCCTTCTACTGGTTTTAGCCGACTAATCCCAAAGTTGTTGTCTTTCTTTTCAGAGATGGAAACGGTTTTGATTTCTGCGCTAAGCGGCTTGAGTTTAAACTCCAAGATCAAGTCGGAGTTTTCGATTTTTACCAAGCGATTTAGGGTGGTGTAACCCTCTGCAAAAATGCTTAAAGTATAGGTTCCGGTATAAAGTGAGTCAAAGCTAAAGTTCCCTTCTTTGTCGATTTTTTGAAAGTCGGATATTTCACTTATAAACGCTTCTGCACGAGCAGGTAAATCGCCTTCAAAGCTCACTTTCCCGCTGATGGTAAAATTCTGCGCAAAGCCGATTGAGCAGGACAAAATGAATACTATTATGAGGAGAAGCTGTTTCAAATCAGTTTTCTGTTTTTTCGAAAGGTAAAATCCACTTTTTGTGGGCAAAACTATCGTCAATTGTTGTCAAGTCCAAGGTAGAGTCAATAAACAAGCGACTGGTTTCACCATTCAAGCTCACATAAGATTCTACACGTACTTCAGGGTTTTTTATGCCTTCATTTTGATAATGTTCAGCTAAAAAGTGAGCAAACTGCAAAATCATATCCGGCTGGGTAGCCATCATTTTTTCTTGGTTGGGGGTTAAGAAGTCGTAGTTGTTCGCTTCCCAACTTCTGCCACTTTCAGGATCTGTAATGTGAAAAATGGCATAACCGGCTTTTTCCATTAACATCACTCGCCAGGAGAAACGGTAACCTTCCTCCGTCCAAAACAATTTTCCGGGATAAGCTAAATAGCGAAAAGGGAAAATTAGTTGAACGAAAAAGTAAATAATTAATCCAAAAGCGATAAAATTTTTCGTTTTTGGATAAAAAGTGAGCGTTTTACGGTCGGTTTTTGCACCTTTTAGATGGAAAAGTTTACGTATTCGATCAATTAGACTTTGGTGAAACTGCGGAGAAAAGAAGATTAAAGTAGCTCCAATCATAATGAAAGGAAACATGCCGATTTGAAACAATAGGTAAGTCGCCAAGTGAAAAACGATCACCAAAAAGTAGGCAAACCATCGAGTTCTGGAAAAAATCAACAAAAAGGGAATGCTCAAATCGTACAGCGCACCAAACCAGCTAAACAAATAAGCGACCCATTCTTCTTTTAAGAATGAACCAATTAAAGGCAAATGGCTTTTGGCAGGAAGCCAAATTTTTAAGGGAAGTGCTTCGAACAACCATTCGTAATTCAGTTTGGCTAAACCGGCGAAAAAGTATACCAAGCCCAATTGCAGTTGGAAAATAAAAATGACCCAATAAGGCAAATGCGTTCGTTTGAGGGTGGGTTTTCGCCAAGTATCCACCGAAAAATAGCGATGCGCCGGAGCAAAAACCAACAATAAGCAGATGATGCTAACAAAGTAATAATGGTTGAGGTAATTGGTTTTATCGATCAATTCCACATAAGTGAAAGCTAGAAAAGCATAGGTAGAGGCCCAGCGGTACATAAAGCCGATGGCTTGAAACAAAAAAGCAAGCGCTAAGGTGGAAAAGAGCAAATACATGCCCGTTTGTCCAAGTGGTTTTACCCATTCAAAACCGTAGTAAGTGAAATAATACTGCGGACTAACGTACAGATCATCCACCCAACCATTCAACATAAAACGAATGATGCTGACAAACAGAATTGCTCCAAAAACCATTCTGAAAACGGCTAAGGGAGCAATTGAAGTTTCTTGAGTCAACCGACTTTTTATGGTTGCGAGCATCATTTAGTTTTTAATCGCCATCATTGTCTTGATAGGTGATCAAAACACCCAAGCGCGACGGCATGTCCACTTTCCAATAGACAATTAACTTTTGAATTTCTTGGTAGCAATCTCTTAATGCTTGGTAGTTGTTTTGAATCTCAGCAGGGAGCGGATCGTTAAGTGCATTGAGTTCGCTGTCGATGCTCACCATTTGGTTTTGAATGGTTTGATCTAAATCAGCTGCATCTGCGCTTTTCAAATAATCGTCTAAGCCCAAACCGTCTTTTCCCTTATAGAAGGTTTTCATGGCTTCAAAGTTAGCAACGGCCAATTCAATGGAGTAGCCACCGTAAAGCGCTTCGGAATCTTCCGGACGTGGAATGCCCGAAGAGCGAACACCGATTGGAATGCCAATTTTTCCATCGCGGAAATTGCGCTCGTAGTGTTGGTTGAGCGCATTAATTAATTGCCCGGTTGAGCTTCCTACATCCGTGCCTAAACTGCTGTTGAATGAGCTTTGATAATTCCCCGACCATTCTCCATAAACGGTATTGACTTTGGTTTTTAAGTCTTGCACAACTGCACTTAAATAGTTGCTTCGATTGTTGTTGAACTCAGCTAAAAGTAAACTATCACTGGAGTGATTGAGCAAATAATCTAATGCCGGAAAGCCTTTTTTGTCGCTCATGCTCAGCTGATCCATCTGGGTCTCGTTTTGTACAATTTTACTTTCAATGGATGCCGTGTCGGTCGGATAAGTATTTACATTGGTTCGTAAACCAACGGTCATGGCCGGACCAAACTCTAAAAAACTCACTTTTTGCCAAGCCAAATAGGCGGTTTTTAGGTTGGCTTGCACTTTGTCTAGATCCGATTTTGACTTGCGAAAAACTAAAGTATCAATAGATTCACTCAAGTCGTTAACAGCATTGTCTAACTCAAGGTAGTTGGGCAAGATCACCTCAGCAGATAGATTGGATAAAAAAGCAGCTTGATCAAACTGTATGTCTTGATCATCTTTTTTGTCATCTTTTTTACACGCCCACAATGTGCTGATTAATAATAGCGTTAAGAGTAATTTAATGTACTTTCTATGTCTCATGGCTAAAAATTGGTGAAAGCTCCACCCCAAAAGGGATGAAGCTTTATGATCAAAAATATGAACTACAAACTAAACCAAATTTATAATTGATCTTTAACAGAGTCTAAGTCGTATGTACTGCTTAAAGTAGATTTAACTTGATTTAAATCAGTGGTATTTACTTGCCACATATTTATTCCAAATGTATTCAATAGTGAATCTACTTGAGTTGCAGAAATTTTACGGTGCTCAAAGCTTGCGTATTTCAAGGCTTTCAAAAAGTAATAGGCCTCAGATAATACATGAAGTCTGTCGCCATCGTTGCTTTGGCCAATTGCATCATTAATGTAATGGATGGCCGAAGCTGCAATGATTTTTTCCATTTCTGCATTAATCAAAGCAATTTGCTCTTCTTTTACCTCCATTTCTTTGGCTGTAATCGCCGCGCGAGCTGTTTTAAAGGCATCCATTAAATTGTCGTTGCAACCAATTAAACCATCGTGGGAGTTGCTGTATTTTCCCCAATAGCGAACCGTGCCTGTTCCATTGTAATTGCTTTTAAAATCAACCGGGGCACCCACATAACCAAAAGCTTCATCCATGTGGTGTTCCATGGCAGTATAGTTTTTACCGCTTTCCAAATCGGTGTTGTTTACTGCATCGCCAATTTTGTCATCCGAAAGATAAACGCTAGCAATTTGATAAAAGAAAGTAGCGCCCATTAGGCCTTTTTCAACCGCTTGCGTAAACTCATGACCATTGGTATCAACTAAAAACTTATTGCCATTGCTTCTGGTTAAAATTCCCGCTTTTCCATCTGCTGCTTGTACGGTAATGCTGTCGCTTGCTAGAGCAGCTGAGGCAAACAAATCTAAAAAGTAACTTCTGTCTTCATCAAAGGTTTTATTTTCCAGTTGTTTAGTTGAAGAAGAATCGAAGTGCCCACCACCATTTCCACCGGTATTTCTGAACATAGCAATCAGGTCTTGCTCTGAAATGGAAGTTTCATTGTCTGTAGCATCTTGAATGTAAGCTTTCATTTCGGCTACTTGGTTCAAGCGATCGGTTTGACCACTATATGAAACCGAAGAGCTTCCGTTTCTTTGGAACTCATAAGTGGCCGGAGTTTCTATTGTCTGATTGACTTTCGGCATGTCGTCATCGTCATCATCTTTTGAACAAGCTACCAAAGTCATTGACAAAGCAAGACTGTATGCAGCCATTTTCAATAGGGTAGGATTTTTCATTTTTGCGTTATTTTAATTTAGATTAATTCTAAATAAGAGTTATTTTGAGGCGCAAAAATACGGTTGAAGAAGGGAATGACCAATACCCGATGGAGGGTATTTTTTTTTCAAACAAAGCAGGGAGCAGGAACATTTTAGTATAGTCTCTTAAGTAGACAATTAGCAATAAATAGGAGTTTGAGTTTCATTTTTAACAATTGATAGAGGATTTAAATTTAAAAATCAGTCACTTATCAATTGAAGCAATTTCTTTATCTAAAAGGTGAAAGTATTCTTTTTTTAAAAGTCCTCTGAGTCTGGTAAGGAGCACACCGATTAATTCTTCTTTTTTATCGAGATAGGCGGGATAAATATTTTCAATTAATAATTGGCTTTCTGAGAGCTGAACTTTACTGAATAAATCTAAGTTGATTTGCGATATAATTATTCCTTGCGATTTTGCTTGATGTAAAAGCGCCGGAATTTCCTGTTCAAATAACAGATTATTATAATTCTCTATTTGTTGATATAGTTTGCGGTAGTGTTTCTGAATATGAAAGAAGAAGGATGGATGATATTGCATTAGTTCAGTTAATACTATTTTGTAGATCCTTGCCACTTTTACTATGGGATGCAATGTCTCATCAGCTTTTACCAGTTTGGTAGCTACTTTATGGTTGTTCAACACTTTTCTAATGCCGGCTTCAAAAACTTCTTCTTTGGTGGAAAAATGTTCTCTTAATACTTTAGAATTAACCTGCGTCTCAATGGATAATTGGTTCATGCGAATAGCTTGAGCGCCTTTTTTACGCATAACATTTAAAATTCTATCGATTAATTCATCTTTTTTCATTTTTGTTAAAAGATTTTTTGTGAATATTAAAAGCGGGACTCGTGAAAAGTCCCGCTTGAATCTAAACAACAAAAGAGGTTCTAAGATACTTATTTAATAGTATATCTAAGACCAATTTCTAAGCCTGATGTAAACGGAAAAGAAGACTCTGCATCAGAAGCTTGAGCATCTTCACTAATTGCATCTGTAAGAGCATAGTCAGCTCTAATTCCCGCATCTAAAGATAAGGCATCAGAAAGACTGAAGCCAACACCTAAGTTTAAGGCTACTCCTAAAACGAAAGACTCATAAGAATCTTTATTATCATCTAAAATCTCATCGCCGTCCCAGTTTTCAACTGATGCTCCGGTTAAAAAGTTAAAGGATGGTCCTACTTTTCCTCTGAACATAACAGATTTTGAAGGATCAGTATTATAAGCAAACTGCAAGGGGAGTTTAATATATTGGTATTTGTTTAATAATTCGGACTTAACTCCTGCTTGGGTAATTTCATACTTATCACCTTCTATCGAGTATAGTGCATCTAAGGAAAGTCCAAGGTTGTCGTTAAAATTATAGGCGGCACCAATTCCAAATGCTACACCAATATTCATTTCCGACTCATGATTATCATTGTCTGCATTGTCGGAGTTAAACAGATAAGTTGCTTGTGGAATTCCTTTTACACTTAGGTTGAATCCTTCCTGTGCAACTGAATTTTGTGTCATTGAAACTAGTGCAAATCCTGCTACTATTCCTTTTAATAAATTTGAATACTTCATTTTGTTTAAGATTTAATTTAACTATTTATTGATTTAATTATATCGCCTCTTGAGCGTTAAGATTATCTAATGTCTCTGTTACCTCGGTGTTGAGCTCCTCTTTGGGTGTTTCTAGCAGTTCAATTTTCGTTTCTTTATCTAAACCGAATTTGGCTAGAATTCTATCAAAAATGTAATAGATCACCGGAACCACCACTAGGGTTAAGAACATGGAACTGGTTAAGCCTCCAATTAATACCCATGCCAAGCCGTTTTTCCACTCTGCTCCGGCACCGGAAGCTAGTGCGATAGGCATCATACCAATAACCATGGCCAAGGTTGTCATCAGAATTGGTCGAATTCTTACTTGAGTAGCTTTAACCAATGCCTCTTTTACACTAAGTCCGGCTGACTTCAACTGATTGGTAAAGTCAACGACTAAAATAGCGTTCTTAGCTACCAAACCAATCAACATGATCATTCCCAAAATGGAGAAAATACTTAAGGCACTTTTAGAAAGAGCAAGTGCAAGTAAGGCACCAATTACAGCTAAAGGAAGTGAAAACATGACTACCAATGGATAAACGTAGTTGTTATAAAGCGCAACCATAATTAAGTAGACGATGAGTAAAGAAGCTAAAAGAGCAATTCCTAAACTGCCAAAAGCTTCGCCTTGGTTTTCAAGGTCGCCACCCATGCTGTAACTTACTCCTGAAGGCATATCTAATTCGGCAAGCTTGGCTTGAATTTCTTCACCAACTGTTCCAACCGGTTTGCCAATAACTTGAGATGAGATAGTTACCGTAGGAACTTTATCTCTTCTGGTTAACTCTGTCGGGCTCATGCCTTCTTGAATGTTTGCGATTTGATCGAGCTGAACCCTCTCACCCTTCACATTTATCATGTTTAATTGGGCAACATCTTTCTGTTGGTTTCGGTCAAACTCGTCCAATAAAATATTGATGTCATACTCATTGTCCCCATCTCTGTATTTGGACTCTTCAATTCCGTTAAAAGCAGTTCTCATGGTTCCGCCCACTACATCTAGGGAAAGACCTAATCGAGCCATTTTATCGCGATTTACCTCTACTTGAATTTCAGGACTTCCTCCCTCCATGCTACTTTCAACTTCCGCAGTGCCTTCAATTTTGCTAATTATGGATTTTACTTGATTAGAAATAGCAACGACTGAGTCTAAATTGGTGCCACTTAAGATTACTTGAATCGGAGCCTGAGTTCCTCCTCCAACCATGGAAACAGGAGTTGCCTTGAATTTTGCTCCCACAATGTTTTCTTGCAATGCTATTTGCAGTTTTCTGGAAAATACAGCAGTGGAAACGCTTCTTTTGTCTTTATCAACTAATTGGATGTTCAACTCGGCCATATAAGGCGTTGCATTGGTTGACATCTGTCCTGAGCTTTGACCAACGGTAGATGAAATGCGGTCCACTTCAGGCTGTTTATGAATGAATTGCTCCACTTTTTGAGTAAGCAAATTGGTTTGTCTCAAGCTTGCTTTTTTAGGTAGTTCAACTTCCATTTTAAACTCGCCTCGATCTCCGCTAGAGACAAATTCACTGCCAATAAATCCAAATCCAACTAATGTAAATGAGGCGATAAATAATGTAATGGTTGCTCCTAGAACAATGATTTTGTGATTGAAAGACCACTTTAATGCATTGATCATCCCAGTTTCAAAACTTGTGATTACGTTTTCAAACCAAGTAATAAACTGTCCAATTAAGCCTTTGCTTTTTAAGTTTGAGACTTTTGAAAAACGTGAGGCTAAAAGCGGAATCATGGTGAAGGCTACCAATAAACTCAGCAGTGTACTTATGGCTACCGTAATTGAAAATTGTCTTAGAATATTCCCGATGATCCCACCGGTAATCGAGAGCGGAATAAATACAGCAACAATTACTAAAGTGATTGAAATTACAGTTACCCCAATTTCTCGAATTCCATCATAGGCAGCTTGAAATTTATTTTTTCCCATTTCCATGTGACGATAAATGTTCTCGATCACTACAATGGCATCATCCACAAGAATTCCGACAACTAAAGAAAGGGCTAGTAATGTCATTAAGTTTAGCGAAAAGCCCATTAACATCATCACAGTAAAAGTGGAGATGATGGAAGCCGGAACAGCAAGCATAACAATAACTGCATTTCTTAAACTGTGAAGGAATAGTAACATAACTAAAGCCACCAAGACAATGGCAAAGATTAAGTCGTGGATTACCGCATCAGCAGCTTCTAAAGTAAATTCTGAACTGTCTGAAGCAATGGAAAATTGAAGATTTTGTGCAGCGTGAATTTCTTCCAATTCAGTCATTAATTTTCTCGCTTGCTCACTTACTTCCACTGCATTGGCATCACCTTGTTTTTGAATGTTTAAACCGATGGCACTTTCGCCATTTACTCTGGTGATAATCTCCGCATCTTTTTGCGTATCGTGAACTTCGGCTACATCTTCTAACCTCACTACTGAGCCATCTTCATCACTTCTTAATACTAGCTTTCTCATTTGATCGAGTGACTTGAATTTTCCGGATAGTCTTAATAAAGTCTGTGTTTCCCCATTTTTGACTTTACCTGCGGGAAAATCAATATTGGCATTTTGGATGGCTTGACTAAGCTGTAAAATGCTTAAACCATATGTTTCCAACTTATTTTTGTTGATGTTAACTCGAATTTCCCTGGGCTGTCCACCTAGAATGTCTACTTGCGCAACACCTTGAATTTTAGATAGTTGAGGCTGAATGGTTTTGTCTATTAAGTCATAGAGTTCTGTTCCGGGTAAGTCTGCTTGAACTCCTAAGTTCATAATCGGCAAGTCACTAATGTCAAACTTCCCCAAGGATGGCTCTTCAACATCATCCGGCAATTCATTAATGATTGCATTTACTTTTCTTTGTGCTTCTTGCAAGGCTTTATCTTCATCAACTCCTTGTTGCATTTCAACCGTTACAATGGAAATGCTTTCCAAGGAAGTAGAGCTCACTCTTTTGAGTCCTTCAAGGGTTGAAACGGCATCTTCAATTTCTTTTGTCACTGAGTTTTCCACTTCATAGGGCGCGGCTCCGGGATAAACAGTGCTAACCGTCAAGACCGGGAAACTCATGTCAGGCAGCAACTCGTAGTTCAATTTTGAGTAACTGAACATTCCCATACCAATCAAAATGGTAAAAAGTACAACCACCAGAGTGGGTTTTTTAATGGATATTTTTGTAATATTCATGGTTATATTTTTTACTTATCTAGTACTTTCACTTTAGTGCCTTCACTCAGGTTAATTTGCCCACTCATTACTACTTTATCGTTAGGATCAATTCCGCTCAGCACTTCTAGTAATTTTCCGTGGTTTTCACCAATAGTTAGCTTTTTTAGTTCACTTTTTCCATTTATAATTACATATACTTGTGGATCTTGAACACTTCCAATCAAGGCGTTTCGGTTGAGATAATATTTTGTGTTATTACCTTTAAAGTTGAAGTGAGCCGTAGCGTACATGCCCGGTTTTAATTTAATTTCATCATTATTAGTCATTTCAATTTCCACTTCATACTTTAAACCATCGTCAGCTTTAGAAGCGATAGCATTTACTTTACCGTGAAACTGTTTTTGTGGAAATACTTGCGTGCTAATCTTTACTGAGTCATCATCTTTAAGTGCTAACACTTCAGAGGGCGTTAGCTTTACTCTTAGCATTAGAGTGCTTGCATCAACAATTTCATAAAGCTTTTGACCCATACTTATAAACTCGCCTTCTTGTATAAAATCATTATTTATTTTTCCTGCAGTTGTTGCTCTAATGTTGGTGTTATCTAACCTTTTCTTAGCCAAACGATACTGTGCTTCTGCATTTTTAAGTGTAATTTTTATATCTTCCAATTGTCGCTTAGTTACTGCATTTTGGTCAAATAACTTGGTGTATCGTTCAAGATCAGTAGCTAACTTTTCCAAGTTGGTTTTAGCTGCTAAAACCTCAATTTGAATGATTTCGTTTTCAACTTGAGCTAAAGGTTCACCTTTCTTAACTGTAGCACCTTTTTCTTTGTGCAATTCAATCACTTTTCCTGTGGTTTCAGATAAGATGGTAAGGTCAGTCTTAGCTTCTAAGATTCCATTTGCATATACCTTAGACTCTAATGTTTTTTCCTGTAAAGAAGATACTTTTACCGGAATGGCATCACTGCTTACTTCGGCCAGTTTAGCTTCTTCTTTCATTTCTTGTTTGTTGCCGTATAGGGTAAAGCCGATTAATCCGATGACAGCAATTATGATGGGAATGATGATTATTTTTTTCATTTTGTTTTATTAATTTATGATGGTATTTATTTTTCCTTGAGCTTTGAGTAAATCAAGTTCTGCGATTTTGAAGTTTATGAGTTCGATGTAATAATTGTTTTGTGATTCTCGATAAGCTTGCTCAGCATCTAAAAGATCAGTCAAACTGCTCACTTGTTCTTGATACAAACTTTGGGTTTGTTCGTAAACTTCTTTGGCGAGTTCCTTATTTTCTTCTTGCGCTTTTACTGACTTTAAGCTATTGGTTAATTGCTTCCTTGCATTTTCAAATTGCATGTCCAACTGTCTCTCAGTATGTGTTTGTTGCAAACTCATTTTCTCTAATTCAACTTTACTTTGTTGAATTTGACGGTGTTTTTTCAATCCATCGAAAATGGGGATTTGAAGCTGTACCCCCCAAAAAGTTTGTTGAAACCAAGGTTGACTATTATCAAAAAAGTTAAATTCATTTCTTTGTCCTTGCCACATTTGCTGACCAAATAATGAAAGTGTAGGGTAGTAGCCTGCAGAGAAAGATTTCTTTTTCAGTTGAGTTAGAGTTTTTTGCTTTTCTAAAATTTTCATTTGAATTTGCTCCTCTCTTTCATGCTGTATAGATTGCAGTGAAATATCTTGCAGATTAGCAGGTTTCTTAAGACTTATCTGGTGGGAGATAGGCATGCCCAAGAGCAGTTTCAAGTAGTTTTTTTGTTGATCGTATGCTGCTTGTAATGATTGATATTGAGTGTTCAAATTGGCTTTGTTTACCTTTACTCGGCTGAAGTCAGTTTTTTTAACTAAATCATTTTCATATTGGACTTTCATTAGGTCTTCCAATTGATTTAGCATTCTCAAATTGCTATCTAAGATCGCTAGCTGAGATTCCAATTGTATAGCGGTATAAAAGGCTGTAGAAACTTCATATAGCACTTCTTCTTCTGAACTAACTTTTAATAAGCGGTATAATTCTCTAGAGCTTTTGGCTGCTTGTAAACCCGTAAAAAATGATTGATTATATATTATTTGCGTCGCCTTTATTGTAGCGTTGGCATTGTATGCTGTTCCAAATTGAACCTCTACGTCACTTCCGGGTTGTCCTATTAATTCGCCCGGCAAAATTTGTACAGGTAAGTTTGGAAAGTTCTGGTATTGTCCTTCCGCTGTGATCTGTGGCAGCCCACTACTCATCACTTCTCCTTCCTTGAATTTTGCCTTTTGTTGATCGTACTTCGCTTGTTTTATGGTAGCACTATTTTCCAATCCATATTGTAGTGCTTCTTTTAAGCTTAGACTATATTCAGTTTGTGCCCAGCTGAGCTGAGGGAAAGTAAGTAAAAGACAAGTGATCCAACGAATGATATTTATTTTTGTCATTGTTTTTTTGTAAATATTAAATTATAGTTAATTGTAATTAGTTCTTAATTAAAAGAACTAATTGAGGCAAAAAATTTTTAGTTTCCTTTTTCCTCCCACTTTTTATAAAGTGTCGGAATCTCTTTGTTAATAAACCGCATAAAGCTTATTATTTCTGCTAAGTTTTTATTAAATTTTTCAGTATTATCAGGTCGTTGTTCTAAAATTTCCTCTAGTGTATCCGCAACATTAGTAATGTTGTGAAAGGATTGTTTCATGGAATCCCTCCAACTCCCGATTTTACTTCTAAAGTATCTTTTTCTTTCGCCGGAGTGGGTGATATAATCCAATTTTTCTAAACTCATTAATAGATTAATTGCATTACTGGTAGCGCTTTTGCTTAAGTTTAGTGTTTCTCGAATTTGGTCAAAACTTAATTCAATTTCTGGTGAAACAGTTAGCAATGCAATTATTCTGCCTGTAGCTGGAGGCATTCCACTTTTTTCATGATAAACACCGAGTCGTTCAATTAATCTTTTTTGTTCTTCTGTAAGTTTTATTTCTTCGCTCATCTTAATTTAATTTCGGTGCAAATATAGTAAGTTTTTTTAGTTCGCAAAAAAAAGAACTAAAAATTATTTTTTTGCGGCTTTTTATTATTTAGGCTTAACGCTAAACTTATTTCTCCATTTCTTCGAAGCCATAAAAATCAAAGGTATTCCAATTGCTGTTGGAAGTAACCACAAAACCCAAGCGGGAGTCATGCTAAAATTAACAACAATAAAAGCAGTTGTAGTGGCAATAAATGAACCGCTCATCCGACCAATGTGATCGAAAAGCCAAGCGTTTTTGACAAATTTCTTTCGCTTCATTTTGATGAGGTCTTGTAAACTCATGGAAAACAAGAAGAAACCAAAAACCAAAAGTACAGGAGCCTCTCCAGCAAAACCAATAAGAAGCATAATTTTAGATGCAGCGTAGAGCATTCCAATTGCAACGACTAAAGCAATGGAGCTAATGATCCAATCAATGGGTTTGGGGCTAATTGCCTTTTT